>Ga0247843_1000437_pt1 | contig 98641 bp, 75 predicted proteins | sample LaCruzMarch2017__FD_192420 | JGI IMG/M metagenome (GOLD analysis project Ga0247843, IMG submission 192420) | Freshwater microbial communities from meromictic Lake La Cruz, Castile-La Mancha, Spain - LaCruzMarch2017_8m | ecosystem: Environmental > Aquatic > Freshwater > Lake | place: Spain...
TCTTGGTCCACTCGCCACTTGCGATGCGGCTGCACAACGCTAACTTGAATTCCCGCGAGTAAGTTCTAGGCATCTACTCCCTCCAAAAAGAGTAAAGCAGGTGTCCACAAAATGGGGCGCAGTCCAGTGAGGCCGAGACGCGTCGATTTGGACCTCAGGCGGGTTCCCTGTCCGGGCGATGGTCAGCCATAGTCGGCCATTGTCCGCGCACTTTGCGGCTTGCTCCGGTCCCAGATGGTGCCCCTGGGAAACGGGGGAACCGTGGGGGGGGGCTTCTTTGAGACTCAGAAGAGTGGCCAATAACTGTCTCCGAAAGTCCTTCTCCCTCGGGAGAAGGATTAGGATGAGGCGGAAACGCATCGATTTGGGCGTTAGGGGCTTTTCTGCCCAGCCACAGAGGCTGGGGCTACACGCTTCGCGTAGGGTTCAAACTAGCCCCGGCGGCTCCGTGCCGTCGCGCCGTCAGGGAACGGCGGATTTTGCAGTCAGGCGGGTTCCCCTTGGAAGGGGGAACCACCGAGGAGGGGGTTTCTCTGGCACTTAACGCAAGCATCAGACTCAGGGTCGTCAAAGTCCTTCTCCCTCGGGAGAAGGATTAGGATGAGGCGGAAACGGCCACCTTGGTGAGACAGCACGCCTTCACTTTCCCTCCTAGCTGGTACTTTCAGCCTCATCCCTGCCCTTCTCCGCTCGGAGAAGGGTTCAGAGTCGTTTACCCGTTGCTTCCCATATCGCCGAAAGTCCTTCTTTCTCGGGAGAGGGTTTCTCTGGCACTTAACGCAAGCATCAGAGTCAGGGTCGTCAATGTCCTTCTCCCTCGGGAGAAGGATTAGGATGAGGCGGAAGTGGCCACCTTGGTCAGAAAGCACGCCTTCCGTCTCCCCAGGAACTGGAACTTTTAGCCTCATCCCTTCCCTTCTCCGCTCGGAGAAGGGTTCAGAATCGCTCCCCCATTGCTTCTTACGTCACAGAAAGTCCTTCTCCCTAGGGAGGGCGTTTGGGTGAGGCCTACACGCGTCGATTTGGACCTCAGGCGGGTTCCCTTGTCCGGGCAATTGTCTGCCATCGTTCGCAATCGTGAGCCATTGTCCGCCATCGGCCGCAATCGTCAGCCATTGTCAGCGCATTTAGCGACTGGTCATGTAAGGGTACAGAGGCGTTTGCTGTTCATTCTCGCACCGACCCCCTCCCCCACGTTTCCCCCTTCCGCTGCGCTACGCTTCGCTCCAAGGGGAACCATCTCGGAAAGCTCGACGGTTCCGTTCCGGGCAATTGTCTGCCAGCATTCGCAATCGTCAGCCATTGTTTGCCATAGGCCGCAATCGTCGGCCAGCGGATTATCCGATGATCTTGAGATTCGGCAGGTGCTTCTTGAGTTCTTCCTTTTGCGCTTCGCTGACCTGCGTGTTGTGTAGATCAAGCGTTGTGAGTTGTTTAAGTTCTTTGATGGGCTCTAGGTCGCTGACCTGCGTGTTGTGTAGATTAAGCGTCGTGAGTTCTCTAAGTTCTTTGATGGGCGAGAGGTCGCTGACCTGCGTCCTACTCAGAGAAAGCATTGTGAGATGTTTAAGTTCTTTTATGGGCCGCAGGTCGCTGACCTGCGTCTTACTTAGAACAAGCCTTGTGAGTTGTTTAAGTTCTTTGATGGGTTCTAGGTCGCTGACCTGCGTGCCGGTTAAGTAAAGCTCAGCGAGTTGTTTAAGCTCTTTAATGGGCTCAAGGTCGCTGACCTGCGTGCCCCATAGTTCCAGGATCGTGAGTTGCTTAAGTTCTTTGAGCGGCACCAGGTCGCTGACCAGCGTATCACTGAGATCGAGCGTCGTGAGATGTTTGAGCTCTTTGATGGGCTCGACATCGCTTACGCGCGTGTGCCATAGAACAAGCGTTGTCAGTTGCTTTAGCTCCTTGAGCGGCACTAAGTCGCTGACTGGCGTGAATCTCAGGTCTAACGCAGTCGCGGCTTCTAATTGTTCAGGAGAGAGGGAAGCGGCGTGCGGCCTCGTAGACAGATTCAGTAAATCTAATATGTATGAGATGCTGATTCGTTCATCAAGCGCGTCTGCAATCCGGCTACTCGCCTTCTGGCTCTGAAACTCACACTCTATGAGGCGCGCCCAGAGCCCCCGGCGCGCGGCCTCCGAAATGCGCGATTTACCGTCCAGCACGACGTCACTCAGCAAATAACCCAGGTTTCCAACCGCTTCAATTGCATGGGTTTCGCCCTCAATCGCCCCTTCGACAAGCCGCGCGAGCTCTGTAAACAACTCTCCCGCTAGATTGTCGGCCTGCGAAGGTCCGTGAATCTGGAACAGCAAACGGAACGTTTCTTGCCAGACCGGGTCGCGGCTCCACGCCAGAAACTGCTCTTTATCAACATCTCCCCCGGACGACGGCTCCGCCAACCCAAGGCTCGCAAGCGCAGATGATCGCGGTTGGGTCGGGTCGCGCTCGGCGAGGTACCGCGCGGCAAAGTACTCCTGGAAGGAAAGGTGTAAAAACGCGTACACCTCGTTTCCGTCTTCATCTTTGCCGCGCGGCAGCAGTAGCCCGGCACGGCGACCAAGGAAATGAATGAATACAGTGATCTGGTCCTTTGCCACACCGATATCTGCAAGCCAACCCCGCAGCGTGGGTTCCGGCACGGTAACGCCGACGGCGTCATGATCCTCCTCCTCCTCCTCCGACGCCGTTCGCTGACGCTGCATTTGGAAGCCGATAGCCGACAACCAGCGGATGCGGTCTTCGGGATCCACGGCAATATCTCTGCCGATGATTCGGGGAATATCGATGAGGTACGCCCGCACCACGCTTTGGTACAGCTCGGCGCGGCCGTCCGGCAGCCTCGCCTGGTAGTAATGCACCAAGCACATCATGCCCAGCAGTTGCGGCGTCCGGGCCAGTTCAGAAAGATCACCGCGGCTACTGAGCGCCGCCAAAAACTCCCTCGCGCGCTTTTCCGCGTTCGCCGGCTCCGGCTCGCGCAGGTTGAACCAGTTTTTGGCAAACTGCGCCACCGCGTCCGGCAAGAACGGCGTGACGTAACGGAGCGGCGGCTCCACAAGAAGGGCATCCGGGTGGTTCGTTTCCGGGATCAAGTCGGCCACCACCGGGTGCAAATACTCCGCTTCCGTCAGTTCCTTGCCCCTCTCCGCCCCTTCGCGATGGAGTCGCCCCGCTCTTGAAAATGTCCTGACGAATTTTTTGGCACCGGGAGCAAAAACTGCCGCAAGGGTGTAGCCGACGATCCGGCTCGTGAACAGCCAGCGATTTCCCTCGGACACGAGCTGTCCCTGGAGGAGCGCATTCCGAACCGCGGTTCGCACTTCCGGATCGGAGACTTCGTCTAGCCCGTCGACCAGAACGAACGCCCGTCCGTCCGCAAGGAGCCGCCGTACTTGATCGATATTTAGGTTTTCCGCAAAGCCTTGCGTCAGGAACGCTTCTAAAAGCTGCTCCCATTGGTCGGTTGCCTCCAGGCGCAAATCTCGCAATACAAACGGCAGCGGAACCACACCGGGGAACGTGGTCTTGTATATATTCGGACCGGGATCGGCGAGCATTTGCGCGATCCACGCGACAATGGTCGACTTTCCCGAACCCGGGTCACCCAGGACGGTGAGCGTCGAAAACTCCTTCAGCGCGGTGAGCAGCGGGGTCGTCTCTCCCCATGCCGAAGGCTCCTCCCGCGGCGAAATGTGCCGCGGGCTGAGCTGAGGGAACACAAACTGCCGCCCGATCTCGACCTTCGAAACGTTCTCGAAATTCCCCCGCTTCTGAACGTCGATGTAGCCGAACGCCGCCCGCACCGCCCTTCGGTAGTCGTAGAGCGCCACTGCGAGTTGAGTGTCTTCATCGTACTGGCTTAGATCACTCATCGGCAGTTATCACCCAAGCAAGAAATACTCATTGAAGAACGACTCTCTATTCGCAGCGCTGGCAGCAAGATTTTCCGTCTCCAGAATCTCAGCACTCTGAGCGACCTTAGCTACGGGCGCGGCCGGTTTCTGTCGCTCGTCAACGTAGACCTTCCACGCAATGTAACTCTCGGTGTTGGCTTTTTCCCACTCCCGAAACAGAGAGTGTACGTGAAGGACGTTCTCATAGATAGGGTCGGGATACTTCGACCGGCCTTTCTCTGGCTGGCCGCTGAAGAATTCAGGGTGAGGCAAGACGCCATCAAACATGATCGCATTCAGCTCGTCCGGTTGCGAACCCGTCTCGTTTTTCCTGCTCGTCCAGTCGATGAACTCCGCATCAAACCCTTGGTAGTACTGCATTTTTCGAATTATTTCCGGGTGGAAATGGTTCAGATAGGCGAACGAGATCAGCAACCCTGGGTCGTAGTTCTTCGAAAACCTTCTGTCATTGAACCTCGCGAGGGTAGCCAAAAATGCTTTGATCCGTCTCGGGTTTGGCGGTAAGCAACGGTGGTTGAGGAGGACTTGCTTCAATTCCTCGGTTACAGGTTTCTTCGTCCCCGCCAAGTCCAGGACCACGGTTGGCATGTGGTCCTCGATGAGCTTGCTGGTGTTTCCGGCAACACCGAGCGTGAAGTGCGCGCCGATGATTTTGTCTAGATAGTCGCGCGCGGCAAAGGTGTACTTGTCTCCGTCGCTCGCCGCCGCCTTCGCTTCGTTTCGGTAAAGATTCGCGATGTGGTCGGTTAGCCGCCTGGGATTAACCCCCAAAACAAAAACGCAGTGCTCGATGTTCAGGAAGATCTTTAGGCCCTCCAATAGTCGGATGGCCATGGCCGGCTCGCAGCGATCGAGATCGTCGATGATAATCGTGAGCCGCGGCATCGGAATGTCCTCCGGTTGATCTAGGCCCCTCACCGTGAAGTAGGCAGGGTTGTAAGACTCCTTCTTGAAGTTGCCCAAGATTGTTTTGACCGCTTGGTTCAGCTGAACCCGAATCTGGTCGGAAGACAGCGGAACCTCGAAACGATCCCGCTCCACTTTTTCTGACGCCTTTGCGACGCTGCCAACGGCGTGCATCAGCAAACTTGCCATCGGTGCGACCTTCTCAATCGCTTTGGCAAGGGGATCTAGCATCAAGAGCGAGGCCTCGAGCGCAGTCCGACCGCTTACGGTTAGCATTTCCCAGAACTGCGATCCCGGACTGAATTGCCGCCGGATTTCATGCAGCAGTGCAACAATCGGCACGTCTTCGGCCTGGTAGAGCCATGCCTCGAACCAGATGACGGGATACCCCTTGCAACTGTTTTCCGCGTCCAGGATTCTCTTTATGCCGTTGAACTCTTTTTCCTCGGCTTGGCTTCTATTCTGCTTTGTGGTGATTGCTAGAGCGTCCGGTCTTGAGTGGACGCCAGCCAGATAGAGCTGGAGCGACCGCATGAAGCTGGTTTTGCCGGAGCCCCAGTCGCCAAATACCCCGACGACTTGCGGAGGGCGGCACGCTTGAATATGCTCGCCAACCTCCTTCAAGAGGTGTAGACGGCCAATCGGATCGGCATACGTCGGATGGTCGTTTAAGTACTCCGCCACGCACGCAGTATAGCGAGGCAATAACGGAAAGTGGTTCCTCCCGAAAAGTCGGGAGGAACCGGAGCCAGTCTTAGTTGGACCAGCGCGTAAGCGGGACGAGGGCGCCGCTCATGGTGAGGTCGATGAACTGTTTGCAGCCCATGACCGGAAGCGGCAAACCGAGGTTTGCCGGGGTGACCGGGGTCGCATCCGTCAAGCAGAAAAGCTTGTTGATGTCTTTTGCCGGAACGCCGAGGTAGCCCGCACCCTTAGGCACGGCAACCGGGTTAAACGTGTAACCCTGGAACGTGGTCGACTTGGCGTGGCCGTCGAGGAACGCCATGTTCAGCTTGCCGCCGTGGCGCAGGGCGTCGTTCTTCGTCGGGCCATCATACAGCGTGAAGATGGAGCCGATGGCGGACATCGTGTAGCGTCGACCGTTGTAGGTGTCGCCAAATGCGGCCAGGTCGGCCGGACTCTCGCTGGCGGTTGCGCTAACGCCGGGGAGGTAGCTGTTGCCCGGGGTGGTGCTTACTTCGGCGCCAACCAGTGCGCCACCGGCCCAGATGCCGAAGCCCCAGTTGTAGCCGTAGCCAAGGCACTTATCCAGCTTGTCGGCGGACGGAACGTAGAATCCCGGAGGCGTGTTCGTGTTGTCGCAAGCCTGCGGCGAACCGGCCGGCTGTCGCTTCTCCCACACGGGCGAGAAGAACACGTCCATGTTCTTCAGGTACGGCTGGAAGGTCTGGTAGATGTCGACGGATCGGCCGTCGATGTAATACGTGGTCGGCGTGACGTCGTCGTTGTCGCCCATGTACAGGTGCATCCCGGTGCCGATCTGCTTGACGTTGCTAAGCGACTGCGTCTTCTTTGCGGCGGCCTTGGCCTGGGCAAAAACGGGGAAAAGGATCGCCGCCAGGATGGCGATGATGGCAATGACAACCAAAAGTTCGATAAGGGTAAAGGCCGACGTTCGTCGCATGGAAGTTCTCCTGCCCCACGAGGAGGCACTGTATCGTAACACCGAACTGTTAAGAAACGGTTATGAACGTGCGAGTCGGTCGTAGCGGTGGGCGACTTCTCTGGCGTGGGCGCGTATGGCGCCGGCGCGGATCAGAAATTCGACCTGTTTTCATGCACCGTTTTTCTCATGGCCGACGGGAAGTTTTTTAGGAAGAGGAAAAACAACGAAGAACTCTATTCTTCGTAACGTTTCTCAACTTTAGGTCAGGTACACCTGGATGATCCTGTGGAAATCAATTCCGAACCTGTAACCTCGATGAACCAAGCCCTCGCTCAAATGAGGAAGGCTAGCGCATGAGCGAGATCATCTTCTACACGTTCCCGGACGGAGTGGCCAAGGTGGAAGTCCTCCACGAAGAGGAGACGTTTTGGCTGACGCAGCGTCGGATCGCCGAGCTTTTCGGGGTGGACGTTCGCACAATCAACGAGCATCTCGCAAGCATTTTTGAGTCAGGGGAATTGGATCGCGAGGCAACTATTCGGAAATTCCGAATAGTTCAAATCGAGGGGGCCAGAGAGGTTGGGCGGGAGCTCGATCACTACTCGCTGGATGCCATCATCGCCGTTGGCTAGCGGGTCAATCCCGCGATAGAGCGCTTCAAACGTGGTTGATTGGCAGCGCCCGAAGAAAAAAGGTGGCCATCCTGGCCCGGCGGCGGCCAATCCGTTGGCATCTTACAAGACGGAGCAAGAGTGCGGAACGGCGCGGAGATTAAAACGTGATGACCATGCCGTCGTAGCCGGGTTCCATGCGATGCTTGCCGAGGGCGCGCTCCAGGTCGGCATGGCGAGCCCCGCCTTTCGCGGCGTGGTGGGTCGTAATCACCCGGCTTTGCGCATGCAAAACGCCCATCGTACGTAGCGCCTGAACCATTCCCACGCACGCTTCGATATCGAGGTGGCCCAGATAGGTGCCCTTTCGAAGGCCGTCTGTACACTCGATCACGAGCACATCGACCGAATACGCGCCGATGAAATCGAACGTCTCGTGCGGCCAAATGCCGGTGTCGGTGGCATAAACCAGGGTCTTGTCGCCGCGCTGGATGATCAGATTCTGCGAATCCTCGTCCTCTTTGTGGCGCGCCTGGATGGGCGTAATCGTGTAATCCAGGTGCTGAAAGGCGTGGAAGCTGCGGGTCGGAACGGTCTCAATTGGCCAGTTCGGGTAGGCCTCTTCCACGCTGCGGCAGATGTTTGGGTTCGCGTAGATCGGGTACGGCATATAGAGCATTTCCGTAAACGGAAACAGCGCGTATTGCAGTTCACGCCGGGCGAAGTGGTCGTCGTGGCCGTGGGTAAACACCACGCCGGTCCAGTCGCGCGGGTTCAGACGGTCCCGCTGAATCTGGTTCAGCGTGTCGGGCGGAAAGTCGATTTTCAGGTGACCATCGATGAGCGCCGCCGAGCGCGTGCGGATGTCCTTTCCGCCGTGCTGCCGGGCATACCGGCTCACTTCGTCGTTGCCGTAAAAACTAGGGATGCCGTCGGCGGCACCGGTGCCAAGTAGTCGAATCTCCATCAGGCCACGTAATCCTTCTGATTCCAAAAAACCAGTCCAAGCGGAATGGAAGGCGACACCCGAAAGGCACCGCGCGAAAATCGAAGTCCGGCGACAAGCGCGTCGGATAGCTCGGTTAGCGAAAGCGGCGGCAGCAAAAACGCCACGCCGCCGCCCGAATTCGCGGCCCGGTAAGCGGCGGCCGGGGCGTAGTGAATCTCGGCGCCGGCGGATCGCAGTTCGAGCGCGCCATCCAGCACGCCCTCGCAGAAGCTGGCAATCATGCGGGCATTCGACATTGGTGCTCTGAGTTGACCGTCATCCGTTGCTACCGGTTCCGGTGTGGCGGGCTGACTGGGCAGAATGCCGTATCCCTCGCCGCCTTCGGCGGCAACGCCAAAGCTTCCGGGATGACTTTCCAGCCACGCCGGGAGCCGACTGCTATGCATCGGAGTCACATGGTGGGTTTCCGAAAGCTTCCCCAGAATGCCTTCTTCGTTCGGCAAGGCAGGAAAAACGAAATGCGCGACTTCGACTTCGGCAGTGGCGGAGGAAGGGAGCAGGGCGACGAGAGCAAGGTTTCGGGCGGGAACGGTGTCGCCCTCGTCGTCGTCCCGAAAGGCGCGCGCCGCTTGCCATTCCGCTTCTCCGGCAACGATGAACGCCTTGTCGAAACTAAAGCTCACCCGCTCATCCAGGATCGGGGCGATCTCGCCCTTAACCTCGCCGTCCAGGTCAAACTCGGCCGTCGCGCCGGTATCGGCTTCGCGAATCAACGCCTCCAGGTCCCGCTCGGGAACCAGCAAAACCGTCGGTCGAAACGCGGTGCGGGTCGCTTCCAACAGCCGCAAGGCCGGCTCACGTTCGGACGGCTTCATCGCTTCGAACGCGCTTTCCACGCCGGGAGTATCAATCTCAATCAGGCCAAGGGCCAGCCAAGCGTTGTTCAGCAGCAACTGGAAGGTGGACGCGCCGTCGCAGGCTTGAATGAGGCTTCCGCGTTGCCACTCAAAGATCGCGGCGTTGCTGCGGGCATACCGGATGTAGCGACTGCGGTCGTCGGACCGGCCCTCCGGAATCGCCGCGTGCGCAATGTTGTTCGGGCTGCGCTCCGCAAAAACCTCTCGCGGGCCGCCGTCGCCGGGAAAAAGGAGCGCGTTCAGGTCGCCCGTTTCTGCCGAGAATCTGGTTCCGACAAAGGGGCGTAGCACTGGCATGACGAGTTAGGATACCGACGCATTGCGCCATCCGCCGGTAAAATGCGGCAAGTGGAGTTCCCAGTCCAACTAAAGGCCTACGGCAAACGGGTGGATCAGCGACTGGCGGAGCTTTTGCCGCCCGAAAACCTGCGCCCGGTACCCCTTTCGGCGGCGATGCGGTATGCCTGTCTTTCGCCCGGAAAGCGGATACGCCCCATTCTTTGCCTCGCCGCCGCCGAGGCGGTTGGCTCCGATATCGAGTCGGTTCTTGACGCTGCTTGCGCGCTGGAGATGGTGCACGCCTTCAGCCTCATCCACGACGATTTGCCGGCACTCGACAACGACGATCTGCGGCGTGGAAGGCCGACGTGCCATGTGGTGTACGGCGAAGCGGTCGCGATTCTGGCCGGGGATGGCCTTTTCGCCCTGGCTTTTGAAACGATCCTGGCCGGAAACTGGCCCGCTGAGGCGAAGCTGGCATCCTCCCATCGCTTGGCGCAGGCCGCATCGCGGCTGGTCCGCGGCGAAACCGAAGACATCTTGGCCGAAGGCGAGCCGGTCGAAATGGATCGGCTGCGATTCATTCACGCGAACAAAACCGGTGCCCTCGTGGCCGCCGCCGCCGAGATCGGTGCGCGGCTGGGCGGCGCAAGCGAGACCGATTGTGCCCGGGTCGCCCGCTACGGTGAGGCCGTCGGCCTGGCGTTCCAAATCGCGGATGACATCCTGAACGTCACCTCCACGCCCGAGGCTTTGGGCAAATCCGTCGGCTCCGATGCTGCCCGGGGCAAGGCGACTTACCCGGGACTGGTTGGACTGGAAGGGGCGAAGCTGGCCGCCCAAGCCGCGCGCGATGAGGCCATTGTCGCCCTCGAAGACTTGCCCGGCAACCCCAGCCTGCTACGCGAAATTGCGGAATTCTCGATTTCTCGCGTCGCCTAGCCTCGCCGCGCATCCATCGCGGAACCTGCTCCGTCTTTTGGGTACCTACGCGTATCTCGTCCTTTCCTCCGCCCCGGCGGGTCGCGACGAGAAACCCAGCAAGAACTGAAATGCGACCAGAACACCTGTTTGACACCCGCGCCTTGATCAAAGTGCTCGGCGTTGGCGGAGCCGGATCGAATGCCGTCAACCGTATGATCGACGAGAACGTCGGCGGGGTCCATTTCCTAGCGCTCAACACCGACGCCCAAGCCCTCAGCCAGAGCAAAGCGGCGACGCAGATTCAGCTGGGTGGAACGCTTACGCGCGGCCTTGGTGCCGGAGGCAATCCCGAGGTTGGCGCGTCGGCCGCACGAGAGAGCCAGTCCCAGATTGAGGCAGAGCTCAAAGACGTGGACATGGTGTTCATCACCGCCGGGATGGGTGGCGGAACCGGCACCGGAGCCGCGCCCGTCGTCGCCGAGATCGCCCGCCGCATGGGGATCCTCACGGTTGGCGTTGTCACGAAGCCGTTTATGTTCGAAGGCCCGCGCCGCGCAAAGGCCGCCGACTCCGGCACGGCGGCGTTGAGACAGCACGTCGACACTCTCATCACGGTGCCAAACGACAATCTGCTCGGGCTCGCCGGCCGAAAAACGTCCATGCTCGACGCCTTCGCGATGGCGGATGATGTGCTTCGGCAGGGGGTTCAGGGAATCTCGGACATCATCCTCTATCCGGGAATTATCAACGTCGACTTCGCCGACGTCCGCACGACGATGAGCAACGCGGGGGCGGCAAACATGGGCGTGGGCCGAGGAGTTGGGGACCAGCGAGCCAAGATCGCCGTGGAAGCCGCCGCCACCTCGCCACTGCTAGAGACGAGCATCGATGGTGCTCGGCGTGTTCTCGTGAACGTGACCGCCGGAACGAGCTTTGGCCTGCATGAAGCCCGAGAAGTGATGGAATACATCGTCCACCTGGTCGATCTGGATGCCGACATTATCATGGGGCATGTCTTGCGAGAGTCGGACGACGATGCCGTCCACGTGACCTTACTCGCCGCCGAACTTCCGACTCCGGGAAACCGCCCGACCCGACACTCGCTGGACGATGAGGTTTTTGGCGGCAAGGACCTCGGCGGCCGACCGGGCGTAGGCTCAGCGCAGGTTCCGACCAATGACGGGCAAAGCCCAGAACCGGTGAGCGGAGCCATCCAACTGGAAGAGCTGGACCTGGACATTCCGTCGTTCCTCAAGCGTCGAAAAAGCAGCTGATTAGACCAGCAGGTCGCCTTCGAACACCGTGAATGCTTCCCCTTGCAACGCGAGGGGGGCGTTCCACTGGTCCGCCGTCACCCGAACCGTGCCGCCCGGGTTTTGAACGGTAACCGTTCCGTGCTCGCCGGTACGGCGCATATAGTCGGCGGCGGCGGCAGACGAGCCGGTTCCGCATCCCAAGGTCTCCCCGACCCCGCGCTCCCAAATCCGGATCTTCAGGTGCTTTGGCGCCATCACCTGAACCCAAATGACGCTGGTCCGGTCCGGAAAGCGCGGGTCAACTTCAAGGGCGCGACTTACTTCAACGAATGTAGCTTGGTCTGGGAGCTCATCGACCGGCAGAATCGTGTGGGTGCTTCCGGTGGTAAGCGAGCTCATTCCCGGTTCAAAGATTTCGTTCTCTCCCACGTGCGGCACGGCGGACGGCGCATAGTTCGCCGGTCCAATGACCGTCGTGACCGTCTTCCCGTCGACCCGCACGGCGACCTTCTCGGCGAGGTGTCGAATGTGGAATTCAGAGGTCACCCATTCCAGATCGACCGCGTGCCGGACGGCGCAACGCAGGCCATTCCCGCAAAAATCTTCCGTGCCATCGGGGTTGAACATTCGGAGCTCTAGCACCCCCTCCTCGACCTTTTTCAACGTGAGCAACCCGTCGCCGCCCACGCCAAAATTACGGTCGCAAATCGAGATGGCCAGCGCGTTCAGGTTCCCTGCGAAATCGCCCGGGTGGATGAGTGGGAAGTCGTTCCCGATGCTTTGCATTTTCCAAAAGTGAAGTCGTTCCATCGCGTGCCGTTGCCCTCTTGTACCCGCTTCGCACCTGCCGCCCCGTCTTGGTACACTCACGGTGATATGGCGGGACTCGACCCAAGCGTGGTGCGCCACGCGTTGCAGACCGCTCGTGCGCGCGGCTACCTAGAGGTGGAAATCTCGTTGGGAGAAAACCATTTTTCGGCGACACTCATGCGAACGCCCTCCGCCGCGCCGACATCCGCGTCCGCCATCGAACCCGAAACGCCCGCGCTGATCGACGTTAAGTCCCCCTGCGTTGGCTATTTCCGATCTGATCGCCGTCCGCTGACGCTGGGCGACACCATCGAAGCCGGCGACATCATCGCTACCGTAGCCGCCCTTGGTCTGGCGAACGATGTCGAATCACCTGCCTCCGGAACGCTTGTCGAGCTTCTCGTTGAGCCAGAGCAGGCCGTCGAGTTTGGCCAAGTGCTTGCCCGAATTCGGCCGTCCGGAGCCAATCCATGAGGCAGATGCAGCGCGGGAACACGCTCGCCGCCACCCTCGTAGTCGTGCTTTTGATGATGATGTTGGCCGTTGCGCTCATGTTCGGCAGCGGAATGTTTGCCAAACCTGCCACCCAGAAAAGTGGTCGGCCTGACGGCCTGGGAACGACCGTCCCGGGGGCCGTAAAGTACGCGGCGAAAGACGATGTTTGCCGTAGCAACTTGGGGCAGGTCCGCGCCGCCCTGCAGATCGTTACGATGTCGAACGAGGACCAATTTCCGGCCGACGTGAAGGAGACCAAGCTTCCTTCCGAATTCTATCTTTGCCCGGTTGGCAAGGAAAACTACACCTACGATCCCGCCACGGGACAGGTGAACTGCCCGCACTTGGGACACGAGAAGTATTAAGTGATTAAGAAAGTTCTGATTGCCAATCGCGGCGAAATCGCCTGCCGCGTCATCCGAGCTTGCCGAGAACTCGGCATCGGTAGCGTCGCGGTGTACTCGCAGGCCGACCGCGAAAGCCTTCACGTAAAGCTCGCCGATCAGGCGGTCTGCATCGGCGCGGGCTCGAACACCGACAGCTATTTGAACCTAGCCAACGTGCTGATGGCGTGCCAAATCAGTGGCGCCGAAGCCGTCCACCCCGGATATGGCTACTTTAGCGAGCGAGCCAACTTTGCACGCGCGCTAGAATCGCTCGGCCTAAAGTTCATCGGACCGCCCCCCGCCGCGATTCTCGCCATGGGCGACAAAGCCCTAGCAAAGCGCGCCGCGATCGAATCCGGCTGCCCGGTCGTTCCCGGTAGCGATGGAAGCGTGAGCGGTGAAGCCGAAGCACTCGACGTCGCCGAGGAAATCGGCTATCCCATTTTGCTAAAGGCCGTTGCCGGCGGCGGCGGACGCGGAATCAGACGCGTGGAGTCTCCCGACGAGCTGCCCAAGGCGTTCAAAACCGCCCAGGCCGAGGCCCAGGCGAGCTTCGGTTCGGGCGACATCCTCGTCGAGCGGTGCGTGCAATCGCCCCGCCACGTCGAGATTCAAGTGTTCGGCGACGAGCACGGAAACATGGTTCACCTTGGAGAGCGTGAGTGCTCAATCCAAAACCTGCGGCACCAAAAGATTTTGGAGGAAGCCCCGTTCGCCGACTTGCCGCCCTCAATGCGTGATGAAATGGGCGACGCTGCCGTGCGGGTTGCCCAAAGCGTGGGCTACACAAACGCCGGCACGGTTGAGTTTTTGGTCGACGAGCAGAATCGTTTCTACTTCCTAGAAATGAACACTCGCTTGCAGGTAGAGCACCCCGTTACCGAAGAAGTCACGGGGCTCGACCTGGTTCACCTCATGCTTCGCACCGCCAGTGGCGAGCACTTGCCGTTCCGACAGGAAGACATTAAGCTTCGCGGCCACTCCATCGAGGCCCGAATCACCGCGCAAGACCCGGACCGCGATTTCGCCCCAAGCACCGGGCTAATCACCGGTTGGCAGGTTCCCGGCGGTCGCGGTGTTCGGAACGAAACCCACTGCTACGCCGGTTATTCTGTTTCGCCGTTCTACGATCCGATGCTCGCGAAGCTGATTGTCCGGGCCGAAACCCGCCGCGAAGCGGTTCTCAAATTGAGGGTTGCGCTGGACGAATTCCAGGTTGCCGGCGTTGCCACCAACATTCCGTTCCTTCGGCGACTCGTTGCCACCGACGGCTACATGTCGGGAACGTTTGATACCGGCTTTGTGCCGCGATTTCTTGCCGGAGAGTTGCCCGAGCAGCTAACGTCGCAGGACGAGGCCGCCGTTTAAGTGAGGGTCCTTTCCCGAAGGCCGGCGCGCGAGGCGGCGATGAAGGTTCTCTACGAACTGGAGCTCACCCGTGAAGACCCGGTGGAAGTCATCAATGACGCCATGATGGACGCGCGGTTGCCGGTCGAACTCGAATCGTACGCCGTGACGCTGATTCAGGGAGTCCTGCGCACCCTCGGCCCGATCGATTCACGCATCTCTCGTCGCCTGAACGACTACGCGTTGGATCGGCTTGCCTGCGTCGACCGAAACATTCTCCGAGTAGCGGTTTTCGAAATGTGGGAGTTGCCGGAACTACCACCGCCGGTTCTGATCAACGAGGCGATCGAAATCGCGAAGCGATATTCCACCGCCGAGAGCGGCAAGTTTGTGAACGGTGTGCTCGGCCGACTCCTCCAAGACTCACCAAAAGCCAACTGGCAACCTCCGACACAAGCAGAAGCCGTCGAAGAGCCCGCCGCGCCGGAGCCCGTGATCGAGGAAGAGGAGCAAGTCGTGGAAGCGGATTCCGACGAAGCAAACCGCCTCAAACGGTTCGGCTGGACGCTGCGAAGCGAGCTCGTACCCGCCCAGGAATCAGCCGTTTTGAGTTCGCACGAAGTAGTAAACGGCCATGACGACGCCGAAGACGGCGACGGCGGTTCGGAGCCGGTCGGGGTGGATCTTCTGGGAGATGCGGGCAGCGAAGAACCCACCGGCGATGGTGCCGACGGCGAAAACGAGGGCGACCGGCCAATTGACCAACCCCTTGATGAGGAAGGTCACGCTGGCGGACAGGTTGATCATCACGCCTAGCCAGTTCTTCATCGCGTTCAACTCATGGATCGTGCCTTCAACGTAAAGCGCAAACGCAGCCAACATCATGATTCCCATGCCCGCGCCAAAGTAGCCGCCGTAAAGCGCTACCAGAAACTGCATCACCAACCCGCTTAGGATCGAAACTTTCCGCTCGCCGCGCGAGGACCACTTCTTGATTTGCGGTTGAAGCCCCAACAGCACCGCCGCAAAGAGGATTAGGAAAGGCACGACCTGGTCAAAGATGGAGATCGGCGTGACGGTGAAGAGCCACGCTCCCAAGCAGCCACCGATGAGAGTTGGCACAGCGAGCTTGATGAGCGTTCCCTTCGTGCGCTCGAGCAGATTGATGTAGCCCATCGCCCCGCCGATGCTTCCTGGCCATAGCCCCAGCGCGTTCGTGGCGTTGGCGACCGGCGAGCTGAGTCCCAGGCCAAAGTGCAGGAACGGGAACGAGACCAGGCTTCCGCCCCCCGCCACGGCGTTGATGCCACCGGCGATGACGCCGACTAGCATGCAAAGCCCGATATCCAGCGGCGACATCAAATGCGTTCCAACACGCTGGAGAGCTCGATTGCGGCGAGAGCGGCTTCGCGGCCCTTGTTTCCAAACTTCAATCCGGCGCGGTCAAGCGCCTGGTCTTGGGTGTCCGGCGTCAAAATCCCCCACGCAACCGGTGCGGCGTATTGAACCTGCAGGCCCATGAGTGCGCCGCCAACGTCGCCGCCCAGAATCCCGGCGTGCGGCGTTTGCCCCTGCATGATGCAGCCCAAGGCGATGACGGCATCCGGCCGGTCGTGCTTAGCCAGCAACTCGCTGACGACCGGCGGAATTTCCCATGTGCCGGGCACGTGAATCACGGTTACTTCCGGCTCGCCGTGCCGCGCAAGTTCGTCCAACGCGCCTTCCAGAAGCTCTTTGGTGACTAGTTCATTCCACCGGCTCACAACGATGGCGAAGCGCTTCCCGGCCGCGCTCAACTGTCCCCGAACAACTCTCATACCGAGATTTTAGACCGGTTCCCGTATTTCGCGAGGGTTGCCCGTAATCCGGACGAGGTGAACGGCTTCGATAGGAAGCCATCCATTCCGGCCTTCTTGCATGCCTCGATGTCCTCGGCCATTGCATTTGCCGTGAGCGCAACGATCGGCACGTGCCCGCCGTTCACCTGCTCATAATAGCGAATCGCAACGCACGCCTCTAAGCCATCGCACATTGGCATTTGCAGGTCCATCAGCACAAGGTCAAAACCACCCTCCATCGCTTTCGAAATCGCCGCGTAGCCGTTGCCGACGACGGTGACATCGCAGCCATACTGTTTCAGCATTTTCATCGCGACGACTACGTTTACGGCGTTGTCTTCTGCCAACAAAATGGAGCTCGGGAAGAACTCGTCGATCTGTGCGTTGGTAGGGGCATGCTCTTCCGGCTGCGCGAGGTCGAGGGTAAGCGCCAGCGTGAAGGTGCTCCCAATTCCGGCTTCGCCGCTGATGGTAAGGGTGCCGCCCATGATTTCCGCCAGTTTTCGCGAGATGCTGAGACCCAACCCGGTGCCGCCGTACTTCCGGAAGGTCGAGGAGTCTGCCTGCTGAAACGCCTCAAAGATCAGTTCCTGTTTGTCGTCGGCGATGCCAATGCCCGTGTCGGCAACGTCGATCTGGACGGACATCTGTTGGTCCATCACGCTCGTCATCAGCCGAACTTCGACGCCCCCTTCGGAGGTGAACTTCAACGCGTTGCTCACCAGATTTCCGATGATCTGCTTGATGCGCGTAGGGTCCGCAAGCATCGGCTCGTTCGGGCCTTCAAAGTTAACGTCCAGGAACAGGTTTCGGTCTTGCGCGTTCGTTCGGTACAGCGCCGTCACGTCGCTCACCATCGCCCGCAAATCGGTAACCGAGTTCTCGACCGCCAGCTTTCCACTTTCGGACTTGGATAGGTCCAGGATGTCGTTGATGATGCGGAGCAAGGAGCCGCCGCTCGACTGCACGATTTCGAGATCTTCTCGTACTTCGTCATCAAGTTCTCGACCCAGCAGCGAGGATGTGAGGCCGATCACCGCGTTGAGCGGGGTGCGCAATTCGTGGCTCATGTTAGCAAAAAACTGCGTCTTACTTCGAACCGCCAACAGGGCTTCGTCGCGGGCTGCCTCAAGATCTTGGTTGGAAGCCTTCAGCTTTTCTGCAAGAAGTCGGAGGTTCGTCTCGTTCGCTTTCCGCTCGGTGATATCCGTCGCGATGCCCAACACTTGCCACACCGCGTTATCTGCCGAACGGCGAAACACGATGTCCCGCGAGCGAAACCAGCGATACTCCCCGTTTTTGTGCTGGAACCGGTAGTCCACTTCCGAGAACTCACCATCCCTAGACTCCTCCAATCGCTTGGTATGCGCCGCAACCGCCCCAGCGTCCTCGGGGTGAATATGATTCGCCAAGTCCCAGCTCTGGGCCTCTTCGGCGGTTACCCCCAGGTTATTCTCGATGCTGCGACTCGCAAAAAGGTTCTTGCCCGCCTGGAAATCATTAATGTAGAGAAGATCCGGGATCGAGTCTGCGATGTGATCGATGACCTCGCGATTCCGAGCTAGCTCATTTGCCGCCGAATGCTGAGCCGATACGTCTCGCGCAATCCCAGAGATCTGGGTCAGAACTCCTTCCGCGTTAGTGTGCCCGACCACGACCAGGGATATCGGCACGTCACTTCCGTCCAGAATCTTCAGGGTCGTTTCCCCCTTGAAAATGCCTCCGGCCAGAACGTTCGGCAAGATGTCACGCTGCAATTGGGCCCAGCTGGCGTCGGAGTACGCCTTACGAATCTCCAAGGTGCCGGGGTCACGCCCATCCTGGAGATCAAAAAATGTTCGGCCCGCCGGGTTCAGGTAGATGACTTTGCCGTCGGGCGTTAGCGTCGCAATGATATCCGGGCTGGCTTCACTGAGGTCGAACTGCAACCGGAACCGCTCTTGCTGCATCCGCGCGTCATGGATGTCGGTGCTCGTGCCAAACCAGGTGCCGTCGCCCGTGGGAACCGCCCGGACGAGGTGCCAGCGATACTCGCCGTCGCTCGCCCTGCGAATCCGGAACTCTTCTTCGAGGGGTACCGAGCGCGTCACCGACTTTCGCCAGCTTCGAACCACGCGGCGAACGTCGTCCGGGTGCGCGCCTTGGCTCCAACCGGTGCGGCTCAGTTCTTCAATCGGTGCTCCCATGTAGTCCAACGTTTTCTGGTTGCAATAAACGACCTGTCCGCCGGGACGGGCAAGCCATACGAGCTGCGGCACGTTATCGGCCAACATCCGATATCGGGCTTCGCCGCGCTCGAGCTCGAGCAGGGCCGCATCTCTGGCCGAAACGTCCTCGACGACAACAAATCGAGCGTGCGACGGCTCGTCGTCAACGGGTATCGGGCCAAGAACGGTCGCTACCAGCGGGCCATGGACCTTTCCGGGAGCATGCAATCCAGAATGGTGCAAAGCTTCTCCGGCGTCGTTGTGAACGGTTACGGAATACGCGGGATCGGGCTGCAACTCCAGCGTGCGCCCCCCAGATGGCAGAAAGGTCCGTGCACTTGGACGAACGTAGCCCAAGAAACGACCATCGTTGCCGATTGCCTCCGCGCCAATCCAAATGAGGTGCCGGTGCCCGCCCGCATCCGTCCAGCCGGTTTGAATTTTGACCGGCTCCCCGCTTGCGGCGTTCTTTTGCGGCTGACCCATGTAAGCAACAAGTTCCTGTAGAACTGGGTTTGGCAGCCGCTGCAACAGAATCGAAAGCGGGCCGGTTGTGGGTTGATCGGGCAACAGCCCCATAAGCTGAGCCGCCGTTTCCGTCCAAGTTGCTTTCTCCGTGTGGACGCTATATTCCCAACTACCCGTAAACAAGACTCAAAACTCCCCGAGACAAATCATCCGTAAAAAAAGGCACGATCACGCATAAGCGTGACACGCCTAAAAGGTACACCACAATTGAAGATGCGTACTCGTTTTGGACCGCAGGGAGCCGATTATGCGGAAAAGTTTGCCCGGATTGTTGGCGCAGAGGGGGTTCTCTCGGGCCCGGCCGCCGAGCGCGCCTACGATTGCGATGCCTACTCGGTTGATCGAAGCGCGCCCGCCCTGGTTCTGCTTCCGCGATCGACCAACGAAGTCTGCGAGATCGTTGCCGCCTGCCTTGAAAGCAACATTCCGTACACGGCACGCGGGGCCGGCACCGGCCTGAGCGGGGGCGCGTTACCCGCCCTCGGCGGGCTCGTCATTTCCACCAAAAAGCTCACCCAAATCCTGGAGATCGATCTCGCGAACCGGGCCATGCGGGCGCAGTGCGGAGTCACGAATAAGAAGCTGAGCGACGCCGTGCGGCAGGACGGCCTGCACTTTGCGCCCGACCCATCCTCGCAGACCGTTTCGACCCTTGGCGGCAATATCGGCGAAAACGCCGGTGGCCCGCACACCCTCAAGTACGGCGTCACGGCGCCGCACGTCCTAGGCGTCACGATGGTCACGCCAGAAGCCGAGGTGCTGGAGCTGGGCGGAAAAGTTGCGGGTCTCGCAGGTTCAGAGCTTATCGGCTTGATCGTGGGAAGCGAGGGGACGCTGGGCATTGTCACCGAAGCCTGGGTACGGCTCACCGTGGTTCCGACGCACGTTGAAACCGCCCTCATCGCCTTTCCGTCGGTTCGGCAGGCGACCGAAACCGTCTCTGAGATCATCGCCGGAGGCATCATTCCCTGCGCGCTGGAGCTGATCGACCACGGCATTTTGGGTGCGCTGCGGGCAGCATTTAACTTGCAATACCCCGAAGGCACGCAGGCGATGCTTTTGGTGGAATGTGATAATGGCGGGCAGGGAGTTGCCGGCACAACCGCCGACGAAGTGCGGTCCGACATTCGCCGGATTTCCGAATTGTGCGAGCGAAATGGGGCGATCCACGTTCGGGTGGCCAAGGACGAAGCCGAGCGCGCCAAGCTCTGGGAAGCCCGGAAGAAGGGCGTCGGCGCGATGGGACGGCTTGCGCCGAGTGTGGTCACCCACGACGGCGTGATTCCGCGGTCACGGCTGCCTGAGATGCTCGATTTTGTCTATGCCGTTGCCGCCGAGCATAACGTTGGCGTGGCGAATATTTTTCATGCGGGCGACGGGAACCTACACCCGTGCTTTTACTTTGATGACCGCGACCCGCAGCAGGTGGAGCGGGTGGTCGAAGCCGGTGAGGCCGTGATTCGTAAGTGCATAGAGCTCGGCGGTTCGGTGAGCGGCGAGCATGGCATCGGCGTCGAAAAGCTGGATCTCATGGCGCTAATGTTCACCGAGGATGATCTCGCTTTGCAACAGCGCGCCAAGACTGTCTTCAATCGTGGCGAGCTATGCAACCCGTGCAAGGTGCTGCCGAACCAGAAATCGTGCGTGGAACACCGTAAGCGGTGGCGCGGGGTGGCTTGGTGACTTCATTCGTCAGCGAGGTTCGCTCGATGATCCTGGGCGGTGGCCCGTGCGACATCTTGGGCTCGGGCACCAAGGGTGGTTTGCGCCACGCTGGAGCAGGGGAGATTCCGATGACGGATTACGCGGGCATCCTGAACTTCTCCCCGGCGGATCAGCTGTTGACGGTTCGGGCAGGGACTCGTCTTGCAGATTTGCTTCCCGAAATTGAGGCGCAGGGCCAAACGTTGCCGCTCGCTCGTTTCGGCGAAGGCTTTGAATATCTTGGCGGGCTTCCTGGCACCGTCGGCGGAACGATTTCGGCGGGGCTGCCGCATTTCTTGGAGGCCCGGTTTGGTCACTGGACCGACTGGCTGCTGGGCGCGCGAATTCTCACCGGCGACGGCCTCGACGCGAAATCCGGCAGCCAAGCGGTGAAGAGCGTCGCCGGATTCGACATCTACAAGATGCTCGTCGGCTCGCGTGGCACCCTCGGCCTGATCTTGGAAGTGCATCTTCGAACCTACCCGTTGGAGGCGTTTCGTCCGCCGACTCCGAAGGCAGTGGCGCATACCGGACCGTTTGGCGTGCAACGGGTCGCGGCCGAGGACTTTGATGCGCTCCGCGACGGCTACGGAGACCGGCTTCTCGCCGCCGAAGAGGAGTCGAAAACCGTTTGGTTCACGGGCGAGCCGCTGGCGGCGCCTTCGGGCTGGGTGCAGCATGACGGCGTTCGGCGGGGCGGTTCGTCGTCGCTGGTTGAGAAGTACCGCGCCCGAGCCCGCGAGACCTTCAATTCCGGCGCGGTGCTCAATCGTGCAGAATGCGAGAGGACCCGATGAAGCCGCTTGCCGAACTGACGTCGCACTGCATTCGGTGCGGCTTTTGCCTGGAAGCCTGCCCCACTTTCACCGAAACTGCCAGCGAGCTGGAGAGCCCGCGCGGCCGGATCTACCTTGTGCGTAGCGCAGACGAAGGGAAGCTCCAATGGGAGGACGCGCGCCCACACCTCGACCGCTGCCTGGGCTGCCGGGCCTGCGAAACGGCTTGCCCCAGCGGAGTCGAATACGGGGCGATTTTGGAGATCGCCCGCGACCGGCTGAATCGCCTGCGGCCTAATCTGGCCCGAAAATTCCTGCTGAAAACGACGACCACGCCGGTTCTGCTTCGGTTCAACTTGGCAGCAGGTCGATTGCTTGGATCGAAAGTTCCGGAGCCTTTTAGCCGGATGATTAGCGGTCAATCACCCGAAGCCAACCAGCCGAAGGCGCAATCGATGGGGAATTTTTCACCATTGACTGGGGAGTATTTGCCTGCCGTTCGGGGAGAAATCTATCTCTTGGAAGGCTGCGCCATGCGGGTGTTGTACCCGCGCGTCCACCAGGCAACGAGGCGACTGCTCCGCCGGATCGGGTTCACGGTCCGCGAGGTGCCGCAGGGTTGTTGCGGAGCAATGCACGCCCACAACGGTGAGCTCGCCGACGCCCGCGGCAAAGCCCAGGCACTCGTGGCCGCTATGCCCGGCGACTTGCCGATCATTGTGAACTCCGCCGGATGCGGGAGCACGATGAAGGAATACGAAAGCTTGATCGGACCGGAAGGCGAAGCGTTCGCCGCCCGCGTAACCGATCTCTCCGAGTTTCTCCTCGCGTACGGGCTGAAGGAACGACTTGCCGACGCGCCCGGTCTGCGCGAGCCCCTGACGTATCACGACGCCTGCCACCTTGCGCACGGCCAAAAGATCCGCTCACAACCGCGCGAGCTCATTCGAGCGATTCCCAATGTGGACTACCGCGAGCTTGGTGAAGCGGACACCTGCTGCGGAAGCGCGGGAATCTACAATCTCACGCAGCCGGCCCTCGCGCGGCAACTCATCGAGCGCAAATACCGGCACATCCAAGCAACCGGCGCCGCTCTCGTGGCGACCGGAAACCCCGGCTGCCACGCCTGGATTGCGCAGGCGGCGGCCGAGCACGGCCAAACCGTAAGGGTTTTGCACACCGCCGAGCTGCTGGAAATGGCGTTTGATGCCGCGCCGTTTACGGCGTGAGCTGCTCAAGCAGCCAGATCCCGCAAGCGAGCTTCGAACGTTCTCCCGACTCCGCGTCTCGGCCGTCGGCAAACAAAAGCTGAAGTGCGTTGTCGTCCGCGCCGAACCCGATACCGGGGCGGCTGATGTCGTTGACCGCCATCGCAAAAACACCCTTCCGGGCCATCTTTGCCCGGGCGGTTTCGACGTCTGGACCGGGCTCGGCGGCGAACGCCACCGTTTGTGCCGCCGGGAAAGTGGTCGCCAAGGCCGCGATCACATCTGGATTCGGAGTTAGCTCTAGGGAAATATTCCCCACGTCACGGCGAATTTTTCCTTCTTGTCGATTCAAGGGGCGGTAGTCGGCCACCGCCGCCGCACCGATGATGACGTCCGGCTGCGTCGCCCCCTGGGCGGCCGCAAGCATCTCAAGGGCCGTTTCCACCTTGAAGACCGTCGCCTCCAAAGGCAGCACGGCGGACTGTGGTCCGGCCACGACCGTAACGCGGGCCCCCATCAAAAGCGCCGCGCGGGCCAGCGCCGCGCCCATCTTCCCGCTGCTCCGGTTCGAAAGGAACCGAACGTCGTCGATCGACTCCACCGTCGGGCCGCTGGTGATGAGCACATGCTTCCCGGCAAGACGGTTTCGCCGGACGTCCAAAGGTTGAACCGCGGCCACAATTTCGGCGATCGGCGCCAGCTTGCCGGGTCCATGCTCGCCCGCAACCACATCGCCCTCTTGCGGCTCTAACACGATCGTCGCGCGCGCCGCCAGCCGTTCCCGCGCAAACGCGACCACATCGGCGGCGTACATCGACGGATTCATCGCCGGCGCGACCACCAGCGGGGCGGAAGACGCCAGGACCACCGTGGTCAGCATGTCTTCGGCGAAACCGAGACCCAACCGAACCAGCGTGTTCGCCGTCGCCGGAGCGACGACGATGACGTCGGCCCAGCGCGCCCAGTCGATGTGCGCCATGCGCCCTGCAATCGGCTCTTCAAATGCACCCGAGAGCACCGGCTGGCCGGTCAACGTTTCAAACAGCAGGGGCGTGACGAACTGGGCCGCGCCGTCGGTAAGGCAGACCCGAACTTCGTGCCCGGCGCGCATCAGCTCGCGCGCCAAGTCCGCCGCGCGGTAAGCCGCGATCGAGCCGCTCACTCCAAGCAAAACCTTCATCGCCGCGCCCTCGTCAGCAGCACAAGCTCCTCAATAACCCGCTCGATGTCGTCGTTCACGATCTGGTGGCGGTATTTCGGTGCTTGGTCCACCTCGCCGAGTGCGTTATCGAGTCGCCGCTGAAGTTGCGCCGGGTCTTCGGTTCCGCGATCCCGGATGCGACGCTCCAGCTCGGCCATCGACGGCGGCAGCAGAAACACGGAAGTTGCATCTGGCCGCAAGTTCATGACGGCCAACGCGCCCTGGACGTCGATCTTCAGCACGGCAATCTTGCCCTGCTCCAGCATCTCCTCCATATCGTGTTTGGGCGTTGCGTATAGGTTTCCGTGAACTTCCTTGAACTCAAGGAATCGCTTGTCGCTCGCCTGACGCAAGAAGTCGTCGCGCGAAACGAAGTGATAGTCGACGTGGTTTTGCTCGCCGGGGCGAGGAGACCGGGTCGTGTAGGCAACTACGCGGGTTACGTCGGGGTCGGTTCGCCGCCATTCGTCGATAACGGTGTCTTTGCCCACTCCACTCGGGCCGCTGAGGATGACCAGTTTTCCGCTCATGATTGGATTAGCTTAATGAGCCGCGCGGCCACCTTCATCGGGTCGTGCCGAACCACGTCGGTTTCGCTCATATAGTCTCCCGGCACGATTTTGAACCCAAGTTTTCGCAGCCGGTCGAGGTCTGCCTCGACAAGGTGCTGCTCGGAACCTAAATATCGGTCAAGCGACGCCTTCGAGGGAATCGCGGTGTTCACCAAAACATAGTCGAAAACGCCGTCGGGCACGCAGTCTGCGACAGCCGTCGTGTGCTGGCTTGCGGTAAACGTTTCACTTTCGCCCCTCTGGGTCATGACATTGCAAATATAGATCTTTTTGGCGCGCGAGTCGCGAATCGCTTCCGCCATTCCCGGAACAAGCAGGTTCGGGATGACGCTCGTAAAGACGCTGCCCGGGCCGATGCAAATGAGATCGGCGGCGCGAATCGCTTCCAGCGCTTTCGGGTGCGGCTTGCAGTCACGCGGCTTCAAGAAGAGCCACTTGATGCGGCCCCCGAATCGCGAGACCGTCGTTTCGCCTTCCACGGTTTCGCCGTCGGTGAGCTCTGCGCACAGGGTGACGTGGTCGAGCGTGGCCGGCAAAACCTGACCACGGATGTTCAAAACGGTCGAGGCAAGTTCGACCGCCTTCTCGAAGTCGCCTTTCGCTTGGTCGGCCAAGGCAGTGATGAGCAGGTTGCCGATCGCGTGTCCGCTCAGCGAGCCGCTGTCTTCCTTAAATCGATGCTGAAAGAGGTCGGTCATCGACTTCTCGGCGTCGGCCAGCGCGACCAAACAGTTGCGCAAATCGCCCGGCGGAATGATTCCCTTATCGCGGATCAGCTGCCCGGAACTCCCGCCGTCGTCGGTGACGGTTACGATCGCCGTGATGTTTGAAGTGTGGTGCTTCAGGCCGCGAAGGATCGTGCTGAGGCCAGTACCACCGCCAAGCGCGACGATACGGGGGCCTTGCGCAAGCTGCAACCGGCGGCGGTAGATGTCCATCTTGCCCGCCCGAAGGCCGGGATTAAGGGTCTCAACGATGTGGCTCATCGCGCCGCGAACGCCCGTGAACGTGGCGTAGGATCCCAAAATAAGCAAGATTCCGCCCAGAACATGCATCGTAATCGCGACGCGGTCGGAGGGAACGAAGGCCGAAGTGCCTTCTCGCATCACGCCTTCTAGCCAGTCGAGGATCGGACGAATAAATCCCCGAAAGCTCAGTCCGATGCCGAGAATGAAGGCAATCGCACCCAGCAAAAACGCCAGAATCGCCCGCGCAAACCCGGCGGTGGGGGCGAAGAGCTTGCGAAGTCGGTAGGGCCGCATCATGCCGGGTATCAGTCCTTGTCTTTCTCCGGAAGAAACACGCCGAGCATGCCGTTAATAAGGGAAATGAGCACGCTTGCGGCCAAAGCTGCCACAAATCCTTCGAATCCGGGCTTCGTGATTTTGAACCCAAGCTCAAAAGTGGCCGCGAACCAGAGCACCGCCGCGTTGATCACGACGGAGAAAAGACCAAGCGTAAGGCAGTTCAACGGCATCGCGAGGAACTTTAGAATCTTGCCCAGGGTGACGTTGAGAAACGCAAGCAGCGCCACGCCGATGAAGAGCTGAACGATGCCGGCCGGAGTCTTGGCTTCGGTTTGAAAACCGAGCCCCGCCGTGATAAACGAAGCCGCCACCACCGAAATGGCGAGTGCAATCCAACGCAAAAGGAGCCATACCATATCGGGTTTCTCCTTATTGTATCTCCCTGCACCGGTCCGGACCGAACGCTAGGCCGGGCGGGTGCGGTTCGACCACAGCAGGAAGTAGCCGAGCACGCCCATCAGGACGGATGCGGCGAGGGTCGTGATCTTTGCGATGGCGAGGCTGGGCGATTCGCCGAAGGCGAGCTCCGCCACGAACAGCGACATCGTGAATCCGATTCCGGTTAGCACCGCGACCCCGGCAAACTGCCGCATGGTGACGCCTTCCGGAAGCACGCCGGTCCGCGATTTCAGGGCAATCTGGGCGGCGAGCAACACGCCAATTGGCTTGCCCAGGACCAACCCGAGAAAAATCCCAATGGCAATGGGGGAGCCAAAAACGTCGCCGGAACCGCCAAGCCGAACGCCCGCGTTCGCCAGAGCAAACAACGGAACAACGAGGAACGTGATCCACGGTGCGAGCAAGTCTTCCATGCGCTCTAGCGGCATCTCGACCTGCTCACAGGAAAGCTCGATCTCGCGGATCGCGACATGGCGCGCTTCGGTTATCGCGTAAGGATCGTCGGATTGGCACTGGTCAAAAGCGTCCAAAGCTTCCTGCACCTGAGCACGAAAAGCGACGGGATCGATGCGGGTGCGGACCGGAATCGAGAGCGCAAGCAAAACGCCCGCGACCGTCGCGTGCACTCCGCTGGCATAGGTGAACGCCCATAGCGGAATTCCAGCGGCAAAGTAGGCCAACGGATGGCGCACGCCGAGCTTGTTCATACCAAACAGGACCGCGAGGCAAGCCGCCATTCCCAGCAACATCCCGCCCTGAACCGAAGAGGTGTAGAAAATCGCGATCACGAGCACCGCGCCGAGGTCATCGACGATCGCAATCGCGGCCAGCAGGATCTTCAGCCCTGCCGGAACCCGGCTGCCAAGCAATGCCAAGACGCCCAGCGAGAACGCGATGTCGGTCGCCATGGGAACGCCAGTGCCGCGCAGATCGCCACCGTTGAGGTTGCAGAGCGCGTAAATTGCCGCCGGAACCAGCATGCCGCCGATTGCCGCCGCAACCGGCAGGGCCGCCTTTCGGGCTTCGCTTAGCTCGCCCAGCAGGAACTCCCGCTTGATCTCCAGCCCCATCAGCAGGAAGAAAAGCGCCATCAACGCGTCGTTCACGAAGTGGCGCAGCGTGATGCCGCCGCTCAGCTCGCCCGCTGAAAACTTAACCTTCGTGTTCCAAAAGGCGTCGTAGGCACCGGCCGGGGCGAGGTTCGCCCAAAACAGCGCCACCACCGCCAAGACCACGAGAATTAGTCCGCCGGTGGCCTCATTCGCGGCAAACGAGACAATCGGACGCACCAAACGATCCTTCAATGCCGAATGTGATTGCTTGGGAACGTACGACTTTGGGCTGCTCAACGTTTGCTCCGCGAACCTATAGGATATCGCAGGGCGACGCAATCCCAGGTACACCTGCCAACTGGCGTGATTGAAAATCCAACGATAACCACCGAACGGCTTCGGGTCCGCTACGGCGAAACCGACATGATGGGCCACGTTTATTACGCGAACTATTTCTTTTGGTTCGAGCAGGCGCGCGGTGCCTGGTGCCGTGAGCGCGGCTTTACCTATTTGGAACTCGAGAGCCGAGGTTTCAAACTCCCGGCGGTGGAAGCTCAGGCGAACTACAAGGCCGAAGTGCTGTACGACGACATCATCGCGGTTCGGGTGTGGGTCTCACAAATCAAGCGGACGAGCCTGCGGTTCGACTACGAAGTGGTGAACGAAACGCGCGGCGTGGTGGCCACCCTCGGACACACGGTGCATGTGCTTATTGGAGAAGATCGACGCCCGACGGCGATTCCGGAGTTTTTGCGGGAGTGGATGTCGCGCGAGCCGGATCCTTCGCTGAATCCGCGACCGTAGGCACGACCGCCAGGATCCCGCTCATTTTCCATGCGAGGATCGTCCGATTGCCGGTGTAAACTCCCTTTCATCATGAAACAGATTCGGGAAAACGTCTTTCAACTCACGTTTGAAGAATTGGGACGCCCGGAAGAAAAAGGTGCCTACGATGTGGAAAACCTCGGCACGGTCTACCTAGATGTCGCGGATATGCGATACATTACCGAGCACACTGCGCTCGGCCACCAACCAGTTTTCTTTGTAAGCCGGTCGCCCGCCATGGGCAACCACTTTGTTGTCGTTTCTCGCAACCGCGCCGCCTAGCCAAACCCCTTCCACAAGCCCATGATCGACATCCAAACCTTCAAGAAAAACTACCTTTGCAGTGGCCTCACCGACGAGCAGGTTCAGGAGATCGTCGATCTCGCGACGCTGCGCCGACTGACGGCCCAGGAGCAGCTGATTAAGGCCGGCGAGCAGAGCAGCGACCTCTACGTTGTGATGAACGGCCGCGTCAACGTCCTGACGCCGGACGGCGACAAGCTGAGCGAGATTGGCCCGGGAAGCGTTCTTGGCGAGATTTCGCTGATCGACGCCCGCCCGCGAACCGCCGACGTGATCTGCATCGGCCTGGTGGATGTGGCCGTGATTCCGGCCGGCGAGCTTCGCCGCCGAATGAACCAGAACCGCGAGTGGGGCTTCATCGTTTTGGCGAACCTCTCCCGCGTTCTTGCCGGCCGCCTCCGCCAGGCGAACGAGAAGATCGACGAGTTGTTCGACAAAGTCAGCGACACCTGGGATAACGCGCTTTAACCGCGGTCTCGGGGTGGCGTCGCGGTTCCTGTCCGGCGATAAACCAAGCCCGCAGGGCTGTAGCCGACGGCTCCGTGCCGTCGCGGTTCTTTCTGGGTCGCCGCCGGTTGTTTTTGACTCGCCTGGTGAAGATATTTTGGGCGACTCGGTAGCCACCGGTTGGCTTTTACCGGCGTTCGGCAAGCGGAGCTTGCCCTGGAGAAAAGCGGCGGCAGAGCCGCACGCACTCCAAAACCGGACGCCGAGATGGTTCCCCTTCAAACGGATGACCGTTTGAGGGGGAACCGTGGGGGAGGGGGAGCTTTATGACAATTGCATTTCGCATCCTACGGATGGCTTTTTCCGCCACTAGGGCAAGCGGAGCTTGCCGGGAGAAAAGCGGCGGCAGAGCCGCGCGCGCTCCAAAACTCTCCGGAGACCGCACCCTGAACCCAACGCCAAATATCCCAACGCGCTAAAGTAGAGGCATGCTCGCTTTGCTCGCGATGGTTTCCACGATGCGGCTGGTCGCCGAACCTCTGTCTCCGCTGGAGCTACGCAAGCGCCTCGCGGCGGGAGCCGTTACCTCGGTCACCGCGCCGGAACTCGAAAAATACTTCGGGAAGGCCGAAGAAGGCTCGCTCCGAGTCGACGGCGTGAACATCGCGTGGGGAGTCCAGCGGCCGGGCGCCAAGCAGGTGCGGGCACGATTCCTCGACAATTCCGGCGAGTTCGACCTGAAGAAAATCGACGGAACCGACTGGTTCGTCGGCTCGTTCACGGTTCCCCACGGAACCGGCACGCTGTGGACGGTTCAGGCGGACGGCAAACTCATCGGCGATGCCCGCCAAATCGAGGCGTACCTGCCCGACCCGGACACGCAATCACAGGCCAACGTACCCAAAGGCAAGCTGATTCAGATGCCAAAGTGGACCAGCAAGGTATACGCGGGCACCACGCGCGACTGGTGGGTCTACGTGCCGGCGCAGTACAAAGCCGACGTCCCGGCGACCACGATGATCTTTAACGATGGCCAATGGAGCAGGGGGTACGTGCCCACCGTCATCGACAACCTGACCGCAAAGGGCGAAATCCCGCCGATGATCGTGATCCTCATCGCGCCGGGCGGAAAAACGAACGACATCGACAACCGCTCGTTCGAATACGACGTGCTAAGCGATCAGTATTCCAAGCTACTACTAGAAGAAATCATCCCCGAAGTCGCCAAAACATACAACCTGCGCACCGGAGCCGAAAATCGTGGCATCGCCGGGGCGAGCAGCGGCGGAATCTGCGCCTTCACCGCGGCTTGGGAGCGGCCCGACCAGTTCAGCAAGGTGCTCAGCTGGATCGGAAGCTTTGTTGATCTGGCCAAGCTGCACAGCAAAGAGCAGGGTGGCGACGATTATCCTTCGCTCATCCGCAAGAACGACGCCAAGCCAATCCGGGTGTTTCTGCAAGCCGGCAAGAACGACCTCGACAACCCATTCGGCAACTGGCCGCTCGCGAATCTGGAAATGCAAAAGGCTCTGGCTTACAAGGGCTACGATGCGACATTCGTCTATGGCAACGGATTCCACAGCGACGCCCAAGGCCGAAACACGCTTCCCGCCGCCATGCGGTGGCTTTGGAGAGATGTCAAGTAAGAACGAAAATCTCTGGGCACCTTGGCGGATGACCTACATCGAGCGGCCAAGCACCGGCTCGATGACGTCCGGGGACATATTCCTCGACCTGCCAAACGCCCACGAGGATGAAAAGCACTTCATCCTCTGGCGCGGCGAGACCGCGTTCGTGATGCTCAACGCGTTCCCCTACACGAACGGGCACCTGCTGGTCGCGCCATTCAGGCAGGTTTCCGAGATCGACCTGATGAACGACGCGGAACTGGCCGAGATCAATCAGCTGATCGCGCGGGCGGTTGGGTGGCTGCGGACGGCCTACTCGCCCGATGGATTCAACATCGGCGTCAACATGGGTCGCGCGGCGGGAGCGGGGATCCCCATCCACATCCACTGGCACATCGTGCCGCGTTGGAACGGCGACACGAACTTCATGACCACGGTCGGCGGGGTTCGCGTGATGCCGCAAACGCTGGAAGACAGCTACGCCCGCCTGAAGAAGGCCCAAGAGCGGTGACGCTGGACCAACTGCGAGCCGAGGCGTTGGTCTGCACGGCTTGCACGCTATCGGATCGGCGAACGAACGTCGTCTTCGGCGAGGGCGACCCGCTTTCGCCATTGATTCTGGTGGGCGAAGGTCCGGGCGAGCAAGAGGACAAAAGCGGGCGGCCGTTTGTTGGCCGGGCCGGGCAGTTGCTAGATAAAGCCCTTGTGGAAGCCGGAATCTCGCGCGCACAGGTCTACATCGCCAACACCGTGAAGTGCCGGGCCGCCGATTGGTCCACCGGCAAGCCGGTGAACCGTGCGCCGACCGAGGACGAAAGCCAAGCCTGCCGACGTTGGCTGATTCCCCAACTGCAACTGCTCGCCCCAAAGGTGATCCTCTGCGTCGGTGCCCCAAGCGCAAAGAACTTGATTCGGAAGAACTTTCAGATCACGAAGGAACGCGGGCTCTACTTTCCGTGCGAGTTCGCGAAAACCGCTATCGCGACGTTGCATCCTTCTTACATCCTCCGGCAGGCGAATATGGGCGGCGACGGCGGCTACGGGCTTTTGGTGGCGGATATCGAAAAAGCGTGGGCGGCAGCCCAAAAACTAGCCGAAAAAGCTTAGCCGCTGTCAATTTCGGTTTAAGCTATGCCCCATGCATCGCTTTGTTGCGTCTTCTCTTGCCCTGCTGGCAACCTCGTGCGCGTTTGCGGCACCGGCCAAGCGGCCCGCCCGCGTTTACGACCTGGTCCACGTGAACTGGTCGGTGGAACTGCAACCGAAGACGATGTCGATTCGCGGCGACGTGGTGAACGTGGTTCGTCCGCTGCGGCCTACGAAAAAACTGTGGTTCGATGCACTCGGGCTGAACATCGCCTCCGTAACCGTGGACGGCGTTCCGGCAACATTTTCCCTTGAAGAATCCAAGCTTTGGGTCACCACGAAAAAGCCGGTGAAAAGCCTCGCGAAGGTTCGAATCCGCTATTCAGCCGCCCCGCAGGCCGGGCTCTACTTCATTCCGAAGGAGCGCGCTTTCCCGGCAAAAACCGACATCGTGTACTCGCAGGGCGAGATGGAGGACACCCGAAACTGGATCCCGACCTACGACTTTCCGGACGACAAGGCGACCAGCGAAGGCACCATCACCGCGCCGAAGGGGTACCGAGTCCTTAGTAACGGCAAGCTGATCTCGCACAAGACATCGAAAGCCGGCGAGCGTTGGCAGTGGAAAATGGATCAGCCGCATTCCACCTACCTCATCAGTATTGTTGCCGGAAACTACACAGAAATCGTCGAGCAAGAAAAGGGGCCGAGGGTCAGCTTTTGGGTTCCGGCCGGGCTAGAAAAGCAGGGCCGCAACGCGTTTTGGGGAACGGCCGGCATGATCCGGGAGTTCGAGCGGCTGACCGGTTTCCCATACCCGTACGTAAAGTACAGCCAGTCCGCGGTGCCCGACTTCATGTTTGGCGGAATGGAGAACATCACCGCCACCACCCAAACGATCAATTGCCTTTTCGACGAGAAGAACGCCCCGCTTTCGGATGCGACCGAACTGGTGGCGCATGAATTGGCGCACCAGTGGTTTGGCAATACCATTACGACGCCAAACTGGGGGCACATTTGGGTGAACGAGGGCTGGGCCACGATGATGCCGGTTTTCTATGCCCGGGCAAAGGACGGCAAAGACGCGTTCGACAAAGCAAGGCTTGATGTGCTTTCAAACGGTTTTGGGGCGTCCTCAAGCCCGCGACCCGTGGTCTCGAAGGACTACACCGACCCGCTGGAGATGTTCGACGGAAACGCCTATCCGGGCGGCGCAAGCCGAATGTTGATGCTGATGCGCTACCTTGGCGAGCCGATGTTCTGGAAATGCACGAAGGCGTATCTCCAGGAATACAAGTACAAGAACGTCACCACCGAACAACTTTTCGCGTCGTTCTCCAAGACCTCGGGCGAGGATCTCGACTGGTTCCGACGGCAATGGTTCTATGAGGCCGGTGCGCCGCGCATCACGGTTACCCGCGAAGACGGCAAAATCGTTGCCAAGCAAGGAGCCCCGGGAATGGAGCTTCGAACCGAGATTTTGGACGAAACCGGTCGCACATCTGCGGTTCAGGTCGTCGGCAACATGACGGTTTTGCCGACAACTGGCAAGTATGTTTTGCTCGACCCCGAGGTTTGGCAGATGACGCAGATCGACTACCAGCTGGGTTGGAACGCCGACGACTGGAAGAAGGTCTTTGCCATGGCCCCGAACGTGGCGCAGAAACTGCGGCTAATCCAAGGTCTCGATCGAGCGCTTTCCGACACCGAGATCGCCGCGCTTGCCCAGAGTGAGCCTAGCGAGATCGTTCGGGTCGCGCTGATTGGTCGAAGCGGTTCGAGCGGTCTGGCCGAAAAACTGCTGGATGACCCAAGCGCCGAGGTTCGCCGGGCGGCCGTCCAAACGGTTGCTTTCCGCCGAGACAAGTCGCCGGAGTTGATCGCCGCCCTGCAAAAGCGGGCGCAAGTGGAAACAAACGAGATCGTTCGGCTGGCCGTGTTTCGCGCCCTCACGTTCCAGCGAAAGGACGACGCCCTTGTCGAATCGGCATCGAAGACGGACTCGGACGGCGATGCCTTTCGAATCTTCGCCCTAGAATACGACAAGCCAAATCCCGACGCGATGCGCGAGAAGTGCCTGGCGATCTTGAAGAACCCGCCATCCGAGCCAGTGCGCGTCGCGGCCATCGGTCACCTCGGTGAGCTGAAGGACCGGACGGGCCAAAAGCGTGTCTATGCTGCCTTGGTGACGGTGGCGCGCGAGCCGTCGTTCGGCGCGCGCTCGGCGGCCATTTCCGCGCTCGGGCAGTACGGCGACCGCGCGGCGATCGCCGTGCTTCAGCCACTCACGCGGCATCCGCTGTCGTTCTTTCGGGGAGATGCCGAACGAGCGATCAACGCGCTGTCCCGCGTTCCGGTGAAGTAGCCTCTCGCCGCCGGGAGTCATTTTCTGGGTTCAATATGCCCATGACTTCCGGCGCTGCTCTTTCGATTGATGAACAGATCGCCCTGCTCCGGCGGGGAACGACCGAGATCATCAGTGATGCCGACCTTCGCGCCAAGCTCGCGCTGGGCCGACCGCTCCGCGTGAAGCTCGGCGTTGACCCGACGGCGAAAGACGTCACGCTGGGTTGGGCGGTGGTACTGCGGAAGGTCCGCGATTTCCAGCGGCTGGGCCACACCGGCTGCATCATCATCGGCGACTTCACCGCGCAGATCGGCGACCCCAGCGGCAAGAGCAAAACCCGAAAGCAGCTGACGCGCGAAGAGGTTCAGGCGAACGTCGAGGCGGTCAAAGAGCAGCTGTTCAAGATTTTGATTCCCGAGCGAACCGAGATTTTCTACAACGCCGACTGGCTGGGCAAGATGACGTTCGAAGACGTCATTCGGCTTTGCTCGCGCTACACCGTGGCCCGCATCCTGGAGCGCGACGACTTCACCAAGCGTCTCGCCGAGCAGCGACCGATTTCGATGCACGAAATCATGTATCCGCTCTGCCAAGGGATGGATTCGGTCGAGATCAATGCCGACGTCGAGCTTGGCGGCAACGACCAGAAGTTCAATAACCTGGTTGGCCGAACGCTGATGGAGCAGTACGGGCTGGCGCCGCAGGTCGTCGTGCTGTCGCCGTTGCTGGTCGGCACCGACGGCAAAGAAAAGATGTCCCAATCGCTGGGCAACTACGTCTCCGTCATCGATACGCCAAATGACATGTTCGGCAAAACGATGTCGATTCCGGACGAGCTGATCGCGAACTGGTTCGAGCTTGCCACTGACGTTCCGCTCTCGGAAGTCTCAGAACTCCTTGCCCCCGGCACCAATCCCCGAAACGCGAAGGTTCGCCTGGCGAAGGAAATCGTCGGGCTATACCATGGCGTTGAGGCGGCCGAAGCCGCCGAACAGTACTTCGTCGACACCTTCGGAAAGAAGACCCAGCCGGTCGATGCCGAAGAAGCGGTCATCCTTCCGGAATGGATCGAGGACGGCTTCGTGTCGATTCCGGCGCTCGTGGTGGCGCTTGGGTTGGCCAAGAGCAACGGCGCGGTGAAAGACCTGGTCAAAGCGGGAGCCATCGCCCTGGACGGCGAAAAGGTGACCGAGCTTCGACTCGCGCATGCTGACCTCGTCGGCAAAACCATGAAAGTCGGCAAGCACGAGTTTCGAAAACTGGCGTAATTGCGGAACATCCCGCACGTCAATGCACCAGCTTTCTTCATATCCGTCGGGTAGTGCGTCCTAACCGGAACTCTGCCAAGCCCGGCTCACGTACACCATCGCGAGGCAACCTCAAGCCGGGTCCTTTTCCTCATTCGTGGGCTCGTCGCAACGCGATGAACCCGGTAGGGGAATAATGCCCGTATTCGCGAAGTGCTTCGGAAGTTCGTTCCGGGTCGCATCACGTTGCCAGGAGACAATGAATTGATCGCTTTATCCACCGCCGCGCTACTTGCGGTCCTCGCCCCCGGAACCACCGATGTTCGGCTTCTACGGTCTCCCGATGTTTATGGAGACAATGTCGTTTTCACCTATGCCGGTGACCTATGGGTTGCCAGCACCGCCGGCGGCAGTGCCCGCCGTCTTACCAGCAGCCCGGGCCTTGAGTCGAACGCGAAGTTCTCGCCCGACGGCTCGCAGATCGCCTTCACGGCAGCGTACGACGGCGCGTCCGATGTCTACGTTGTGCCCACCGACGGTGGCGAACCGAAGCGCCTGACGTTTGACCCCGAACCGGACAGCGTGGTGGATTGGACGCCGGACGGAAAGATCGCCTATACCAGCACGTCTGGCAGCTTCGTCAATCGTCAGCCAAGACTGTGGTACGTCCGGCCGGATGGTGGCCTTCCGATCCGAACGCCGATCGAAGAAGCGTTCCAGGTTTCGTTCTTTGCCGACGGAAAGCGCATTGCCTACAACCGCGGCGGTTCGAACAACTTCAACTGGCGACGCTATCGCGGCGGCACCCAGGGCAAGGTCTCGTTCTACAACTTCGAGAACAACACCTACAGCGAGCTCCCTTCCGGCCGCGAGCAGAACTACTGCCCGATGGTCGTCGGCGAGTCGGTTTTCTTCATCTCGGACAAGAACCAAGGCACGCTGAACCTATACCGCTATGAGATGGCGACGAAGAAGGAAACCCAGCTGACGAAGTACAACGACTCCGACATCAAGCTGCCCTCGACGGACGGCAAGTCGATCGTGTTCGAGCGTGACGGTTACCTCTTCCAATACAACATTGCGAAGGACACGGTTGCCAAGCTGACGCCTTCGCTGAACGCCGAGAATCTTTGGAGCCGACCGTACCTCCGGCCGGTTGCCAACCAGATCTCAAGCATGGCCCTCTCCCCGAGTGGCGCCCGATTGCTCACCGAAGCGCGAGGCGAAATCTTCTCTGTTCCGGCCAAGAACGGCGATACGCGAAACGTCACGAACACCAGCGGAACGCGCGAGCGGTTCCCGGCATGGTCGCCCGACGCTAAGTCCATCGCCTACGTTAGCGACCTGGAAGGTACCTACGAGGTTTACGTTCGACCGGCTTCGGGCGGAGTCCCGGCCCGCCTCACCAGCGCCAAGCTCCCGATTACCTCCCTCGAGTTCAGCCCGGACAGCAAGTCGATTCTGATTACCACCGAGTCGTTCAAGCTGTTCCTTCTGAATGTCGAAACGAAGGACCTGAAGGAAGTCAGCCCGACCACGTCGCGGCAGAGTGGTGCCGAGTTTTCGCCGGACAGCAAGTGGCTGGTATTTGGCGAAGGCGATAAGAAGGGCTTTAGCCACATCAAGCTGTACGAAATCGCATCCGGCAAGACGACCTCCGTCTCGACCGGGCGATACAACGACTCGGCCGCTTCGTTCGACCTCGGCGGCAAGTACCTGTACATCGTCTCCAGCCGAACGTTCTCGCCGACCTTCGGCGACTACGAGTTCAGCCTAAAGGTTGAGGACACCTCGCGCGTTTACGTGCTCCCGCTGAGCAAGGACACGCCGAACCCGCTCATTCCGCCGAACGACGAGGAACCGGAGCCGCGCGACGCGAAGCCCGTTGGCCCGCCAACCCCGCCGCCGGCTGCACCGCCCGCCGGCGACAAGCCCGGCCTGAAAATCGACCTCGACAACATGGATGCACGCCTCATCCCGCTGCCGTTCCCGGCCGCCAACTATGGCATCACCGGCGTGAACAACGGCGTGTTGGTGTTCACCCCGTCGGGCATCACGCGGTTCGACCTAGGCAGCCGAGAGTCGACCCCGATCTGGAACGGCCCGCTCGGTTCGATTTCGTTTAACGCCAGCAAGACCAAGTTCGCCTACAACCTGGGACCTACCTTGGGCGTGGTGGACGTTCGACCGGGACTCACGCCGGGCGCTGGCCGCGTTGATACCAGCGGAGTCGAGTTCATTTTGAACCCGCGCGACGAGTGGAATCAGATGTTCTGGGAGACCTGGCGGTTCCAAAAGAACAACTACTACGATGCCGACATGCGCGGCCTCGACTGGGATGCCATCGGCAAGAAGTACGCCGCGTACCTGCCGTACGTGAACCACCGATCCGACCTTAACTACGTGTTGGGTCTGCTTGTGGGCGAGCTCGGCACCGGCCACGCCTATGTTCAGGGCGGCGATTTCGGCCCCGGTCCGCGACCGGTTCCGGTTGGCCTTCTGGGCGCCGACTACGAGCTGAGCGGCGACAAGGTTCGCTTCCGTAAGGTCTTCCAGGGCGAGAACTTCGAAGAAGCGCGCCGCGGACCACTTGGCGAGCCGGGCATCAACGTTCAGAAGGGCGACTACCTCCTAGAGATCGACGGCCAGAAGGTCGACCGAAACGTCCATCCGAATTCGCTGTTGCTGAACAAGGTCGGCAAGTACGTCACCCTCACGGTGAACGACAAGCCGGGCCTCGAAGGCAGCCGAAAGGTACGCGTTCAGCCGATCAGCAACGAGGCAAACCTTCGGTACGCCGAGTTCGTCGAAGCAAACCGACAGAAGGTGGCGAAGCTAAGCGGCGGACGAATTGGCTATATGCACGTGCCAAACACGGCCTTTGAAGGTGCGGTCGAGTTCGTCCGGGGCTACTATTCGCAGACCGACAAGGATGCCCTGATCGTGGACGAGCGCTGGAACGGCGGCGGATACATCCAGCCGTGGTTCGTTGAAACCCTCGCCCGAACGCAGAAGGCGAAAATTCAGGTCCGATGGGGACTGGAAGCCGCCGACTCGGAGACGATCGAAGGACCCAAGGCCATGCTGATCAACGGCTACGCCGGTTCCGGTGGCGACTTCTTCCCGTACTTGTTCCGAAAGGCTGGCCTCGGCCCGCTCATCGGTAAGCGAACCTGGGGCGGCCTGGTTGGCATCTCCGGCGGTGCGCCGCTGGTGGATGGCGGCAGCGTCACCTCGCCTTCGTTCGCCCTCTACGACCCGAATACAGACCGAATCATCGCCGAGAACACCGGTGTCGACCCGGATATCGACGTGGACGCCCGACCGGACCTCTGGGCCAAGGGTCAAGACCCGCAGCTTGAGAAAGCGATCGAAGTCTTGCTCGAAGCCCTGAAGAAGGTGCCTGCGAAGAAGGTTCGCACCAAGGTTCCGCAGGTCGACGAGAAAGGCAAAGTAAAGGGCTAAACCCCGAAGAACGCGTCGCGGGCGGCAAGGGCTTCATCCCTGCCGCCCGCGACGTTTATGTGGCCGAGCTTTCGGCCCGGCCGACTTTCTGCCTTGCCATACCAGTGCAGATGCGCCTGGGGATGGGCGGCGAAAAGGCGCTCTCGCGCTTTCTCAAAATCGAATTCTTGGTCCGGGCCGAGGATATTGGCCATGCTCGTCGGCTGGCCGGTGGGTGCCGTATCGATGGGCAAACCGAGGGCGACCCGCACGTGTTGCTCGAACTGCGTGGTTCCGCCCCAATTTTGCGTGTAGTGGCCGGTGTTGTGGGGTCGCGGCGCGATCTCGTTCACCAAAAGCTGACCTTCGGCTAGTTCGAAAAGCTCGACGCCAAAGAGCCCGATTCCGCCCATCGCCCGGACCGCTGCTTCGGCGATTTTTGAGCCGTCGCTACCGCACGGGTACACGACATCGCACACGTGATTCCGTTGTTCGGTTGCCATCGTGGGGAAGCAGGCGGCCGGTCCGTTCTCGGGCACGCATACCATCACGGCGAGCTCGCGCACGAACGGCACGAACGCCTCGGCGAGCCATCCGCCCTCGTTCCAGGTGTCGGCGTGTTGTTCGAATTCGGCTTCGGTTCGGGCGTAGCGCGTTCCCTTGCCGTCGTATCCGCCGAATCGCGCCTTCAGCACCATCGGGAAGCCGACTTCTGCTTTGGCTTGTGCGCCGCCGTCTTCGAGTGAAACGGCGTGGGGCGAGGGGACCCCGGCGGCTTGGTAGGCGAGACGTTGCTTTAGTTTGTCCTGGATGATGCTCAGGGCTTGCGGGCCGGGCACGAGGTTCGCCAGGTCGAAATCGGCCTGCCTGGCGGCTTCGAGGATAGCGGCGGCGGGGATGAACTCGTTTTCCAACGTGAGGCGGCGGCAGCGCCGCATGAGGGTGGCGATGTCTTCCGGTCGGTCGAGTCGACCAACAATGGCCTCGCCGACGCGCGCCGCCGGGGTGTCTTCGCCTGGGTCTAGCGACAGGGTCGAAACGCCGTAGGGCCGCGCGGCAAGGATGCTCATTCGGGCAAGCTGGCCACCACCGAGGAAGCCGAGGTCAAATTTTTGGTCGGAAGGCACTGGTAGAAATCGTACTCTGTCATCGTGGCGTGGAAACTCCGTAGACGGCGGTTCGCTTTTGCCGACGTAAGGCGCATACTGTGATGTGTGATGTTTCTGACGACGCTCGCCCTTGCCGCCACGATCGCTCTGCCCGACGCCAAGCCGGCCACCTACTGGGTGTTCTTGGTGCGGGGTACGGTTCCGCCCGGCACCACGAAAGAGCACCTGACGGAGATGCAAAACGCCCACATCGGCAATTTCAAGGTGCAATACGCCGCTGGCAAGCTCCTCACCGCCGGCCCGCTGCAAGACCCGACGCAGTCGCGGCGCGGCATTGTCGTCCTCACCGTGCGGGACCGCAAAGCGGTTGAGGTGTGCTTCAAGCCCGACCCGTACGTGCAAAGCGGCGTCATGAAGGTGGAAGCGTCGCGAATCGAGACGAACCTTGGGGCGCTGCAAACGGCAAACATCGACCCGGATAGCATCGTGGAGAATCGGCTCGTCGTATTTTCAAAGGTCGGCAAGGCGTCGCGCGACGCGACAAAGGCGCACGAGGCCCACATGAAAACCGCACCGGGAATCGCGTTCTATGCGACGGTTAAGGATAAGGGCGAGCTTGCGGCGGTTGCCCTTTTTGAAGGAACCAACGACGCCGCGATCAATGGCTGGCTGGCAAACGACCCGCTCGTGAAGGGCGAGGCGTGGAAAGCCACGGTCTATCCGCAGTGGCTCTCGAAGGGCATTTTGGTCCCGGTCAAGTAGCCAATGCCGCCGGTAAAAACCGACCGGTGGCTACCAGACACTTCTATTGAGGCTGCTCCCTGACCCCGGGTCGAAGACCCGGGGAATGCGAACGTCTAGTCCAGAAGACGCTGAAGGCGTCGCAGAAACTCTCCTCGATAGGAAGCGACGGCACGGAGCCGCCGACTACAGCCCTTCGGGCTCACCGGCCCCCAACGCGAAGCGTGTAGCCCCAGCCGCCGTGGCTGGGCTCTCTTGTTTCTCGCTATCCGCCGTCTTCTTCGGCGAGCTTACGCGCTTGTTCGTCTTGCGCGAGCGCGTGCAGCATGTACTCGATGTCGCCGTCCATAAAGGCGTGGACGTTGTGCACGGTGAGCTTGATGCGGTGGTCCGTGATGCGTCCATCCGGAAAGTTGTAACTCCGGATTTTCTCGCTTCGGTCGCCGGAGCCGATCTGCCCTTTGCGCAACCCCTGGCGCTCCGCCGCCGCCGCCTCTTGCGCCGCAAGCAACAGCTTTGAGCGCAGTACGTTCATCGCCTTGATCTTGTTTTGGGCCTGGCTGCGCTCGTCCTGGCAGGTGCTGACGAGGCCGCTGGGCCGGTGCACGATGCGGATTGCGGTTTCGTTCTTTTGCATGTGCTGGCCACCCGCCGAGCTGGATCGATAAGTCGAAATCTCCAGGTCCTTCGGGTCGATCTCGAAGTCCACTTCCTCGGCTTCGGGCAAAACGGCCACGGTCACGGTGCTGGTGTGGATGCGCCCCTGACTTTCCGTCGCCGGAACGCGCTGGACCCGGTGCACGCCCGATTCGTGCTTCAGGTGCGAATAGGCGCCCGCCGCGTCGATGTTGAACGTCACCGTTTTTACGCCGCCGATGCCGTTCTCTTCGATGTCGACGACCTCGGTTTTCCAACGTCGTCGTTCGGCATAGCGCGCATACATCCGGAAAAGCTCGCCCGCAAACAACGCCGCCTCGTCTCCGCCGGCCGCCGGACGAATTTCCACGATCACCGGTTTGTCGTCCCACGGGTCCTTCGGAACCAGCATCATCCGAAGCTGCGTCTCCAGGTCGATAATCCGAGATTTCAGCGGGTCCAGTTCGGCCTGCGCCATCTCGCGCATTTCGGGATCCGAAAGCATCTCTTCGGCCTCCACCAGGTCGCGCCGGGTGCGCGCATATTCACGAATCGCGACCACCACCGGCTCTAGCTCGGCGCGAATCTTCCCCAAGCGCTGCATCTCTTTGGGGTTCGAAACCAGGGCGGGGTTCTGGTAGTCCGCCTCAACGCCGTCGAACCGACGTTCGATCTCTTGTAGTTTTTCGAGCATTCCGGAATCGCAAATTTTACCGGCGATTCCAAACGCGGTAGGAAAGGCCGTACAGAACCGTGCGGATTCCCCCGACGGTGGTTCGCTTCAACTCATCAAACGGCACTTTCGCGGCTTCGGCGTCGCCCGGCGTGAGTTGGAACAACGGGCGGCGAAGGCCAACGACGGTGCCATCCTCGCCGATGCCGACCTGGAACAGCTCGGGGTCTTCGTCGAAGAAAGTGTTCAGCCGCAGGGCGGCTTCGTCGGCGCGCTTCAGCGCCTCTTCGCCAGCAAACGATACGATCGCCCGGTTGCCAAAGCTCACCGTGACCCGGCCGTTATCGGCCGCCGAGACGCTGGTTCGAAACGATGTGGTGACTTCGCTTCGCCGAAGCGGAATGTTCGCGGTTCGAAGGTATTCCGTGAGGGCGTCGGCGCGCTGGCGGCCGGGAGGGTGGGTTCGGTAAATGCCCCAATCCACCACAGGCGCGGCCCGCTCGTCCTTCGCGAGCCGCTCCATCATGGTCAGCATTCCCACCGGGTTGTATTTGCTGCGAACCATGTAGGTGAATCCCGAGAGGTCGGCGGCTTGCTCGGCCTTCACGCTCCACCCGCTGGAGATCGCTTGGGTAGTCAGCTGCGTGGCCATCAGGGCTTCGCCGCCTTTCCCGGTGAGCACGGCGGCGATGATCAGCGGAATTTGCACGGCGCTGATCTTGCTTTGTTCGCGTTGCAGAGCGGCCACATGACGCAAAGCGGCGTGGGCAATTTCGTGCGCCAAGACTCCGGCGAGTTCGCTGTCGCTCTCGATGTATTTGACGAGCCCCTCGTAAACGTAAATGGTTCCGCCCGGTAGCGAGAACGCGTTCACGTCCTTCTCGTTCACGACTTTGAACGTGTATTCAAACCGGTTCAGACGCTTATCGCCCCAGATGACGGGCGTTAGCGTTTCGTTGGCAATGAGGGCCAGTTCGCCGCCGATCCGCTGCACGCGCTCGATCATCACCTTGTCTTCGCTGAGCTTCAGCTCTTTGTCGATCTCCTCGCTGTACTTCTTCCCAAGGTTCTTGTCGCTCTCGATATCGCGCTGTTGGCCGGCGTCGGCGGGTTGCGCCGCGGCGATCGACGGCTGAGCATCTTGCCACGCCCATTCGACGTACGCATCCGGCGCAAGCCGGGGCGAGGGCGAAAGGAGCGCAAGGCAAGCGAGGATGGGATTCATTAGGATTCGGGTAGGGGCGGTGCGACGGGCAAAATTACCGGGCGGTCTCTATCACGGTCTACGACGCACAGGATGCCGAACGGTTCCTGATTTGGGTTGAAGAATTGATGAGGAACGTTGTGCGGCACGTGGACGACGTCGCCGACGCCGATGCTCGTCCGCTCATCGTTGAGGATGACCGCGCCTTCGCCGCGCAACACGACGACAACATGCTCGTGGTGATGTTGCTCGCGCGAGGTGTAGCCGCCGGGTGCAAGTTCGAAGTACCGGGTTTCAAATTTGGTGTCGCTGCCGCTGGCGAGCACCCGCCGCGAGACCGCAACCCAAGTACCGGGCTCGTCTTTGTACGTAGTCTTCTCAACCTCCGGATAGGCAAAGGCGTCAGCGGCCTGAATCATCAAAAAATCACCATCGGCTTTAAAATTCTTCCCGCTTTCATTTCACCATACGCGGACGGAAGGTCGGCGAGCGGGATGAATTGGCTTATCACCTGCTCGGCGCGAAGGTCGCCATTTCGGATGGCGGCGATGGCCTGCGCGGTATCCGGCGGGCCGGCACTGTAACTGTGCAAGATCCTCAACTCCTTAAAATACGTCGACTGAGGTACCGCGAGATGCTCGCCGGGACCAAGGGGGGCAAACAGCACGACGGCCCCACCGGGTTGGATGAGCGTCAACGCGAAGTCGAACGCGGCTTGGCTGCCCGGACACACAAAAACGACGTCGGCGGGCTGGGCGTCTTCGGGTGCGGCGGCACGGAAGCCTTGGGTGTTCGCCCAGGTGCGGCGGGCCTCGTTGAAGTCGTGGCCGATGGGCTGGTGGGCGGCCGCAGCCGCCAAGTGCATCAGTCCCATGACGCCGAGGCCGATCACCGCAATGCGGTCCCCGGGCTCGATCTGCGCCAACCTGACCGACTTCATGACGCAAGCAAGCGGCTCGATGAGTGCGGCGTCAATAGCACGGAGGTCCTCGGTGATGTGCGTATCGGATAGGTTTTCGGCGTCAACGCTGAACCATTCCGCCATTCCTCCGGGCCGGAGCTTGGTGCGTTTCCACTGCGGGCAATGGACGTATCGACCACGTCGGCAGAGTTCGCAAATCATGCACGGCGCGTGGTGGTGCGGGAAAACTCGGCTGCCGACCGGGAACCGCTCATCTTGGCTTTCGCGCACGATTCCGGCGACCTCGTGGCCTAGGACGTGCGGCAGCTTTTGGTCCATGTACCAACTCATCAGCTCCCCGCTGCACAGGCCGCAAGCCTCGGTTTGCACCAGCAGACCGCCGCGCGGGCAGCCGGGCATCGGCTCTTCCACGATCTCGACCCGACCGTCCCCGATGTAGCGCGCGAGTCGGTTCGTCATGGGTGGAACACGTACTTGAGGCCCCGCCCGGCTTCCAGATCGGCGAAAGTCGCGGTCGCCTCCTCCAGGGATCGGACTCCAGAGAGAAGCGGACGGAAGTCGATGCCTTCGGCCATCCAGTCGCGGGCTTGGCGAACGGCGGCGGTGCCGAAATGGAACGGGCTCAGGATCGTGATTTGGTCGTAGTGAACGCGGCCGGTCGAGTAGGTGACGGCGGTTCCGCCCGGGCAGCCGCCGAATAGCATCAGGGTGCCGCCGCGGCGGGGGAAGTCGATCGCGCGTTCCCAAACCTCGGGCATTCCGGTGCACTCGATCACGACGTCGAACTCGGTTTTGGACTCCGGCTTGAGGTCGGCAAACGCCACGGTTTCAGCGCCAAAACCGGCACCAACCTCCAGCCGCGCCGGGTTTCGCCCGGCGAGAACCACGCGGCGAACACCTAGTCGCTTCAGCGCGGCGACAAACATCAGGCCGATGGCTCCGGGGCCGATCACCAGAACGGATTGCGCCGGCAAAGAGCCGACTTTTTGCAGTTCGATAATCCCCTGCGCGACGCACGCGAACGGCTCGAGCAAAGCGGCTTCGTCAAACGAGAGACCCTCTGGTTTGCGGAAAACGTTTTTCCCGGCGATGCGCGCCGGGACCAGCAAGAACTCGGCATAGCTCCCCAAAACCTTCGAAGCCATGATGGATTCGCATAGGTTTTCCTGGCCATTCTTGCACCAATAGCAGTCACCGCACGGCGCGGAATGGACGCCCATCACGGCGTCGCCGACGGCGAACGGAGCGTTCTCACCGACCGCAACGACCTCGCCACTGTACTCATGGCCGAACGGTCCCGGCATGGGTATCTGCGGGTGGCCGCGCCGAAATGCCTTGAGGTCTGGGCCGCAAGTCGTGGCCGCCCGAACGCGCAAAAGAATCTCGCCGGCGGCGGGAACCGGGACCGGGATTTCGGCCAATTCGAGGTGGCCAGGAGAGTTGAGAACGAGCGCGCGCATACGAAGACTGCCCCCGTAAAGGTACCTTTCGGACGATGCCAACCGTCACGACTTCCGTGTGGATCGACGCCCCGCTGGCCAAGGTTTATGCCATTGCCAAAGAGTCGGAGCGGTATCCGGAATACATGAAGGAGGTCGTCTCGGTGACCGCCGTCGAGCGCGAAGGTGGCCGATTCGTGGCCGACTGGGTGGGCGTCGTGCCGACGTTTGGGCTCAAAATTCGGTGGCGACAGGAAGAGATTTGGGACGATGCAAACCACGCGTCGCGCTTTCGGCAGCTGCAGGGTGACTACGACCGGCTGGAAGGCACCTGGCAATTTCGCGAGGAGAACGGCGGCACTCGGTTCGATCAGTCGCTGGATTACGAATACAACGTGCCGACCGTTGGGGCACTGGTTCGGAAGGTCATTCACTCGATCGTCGTAAAGAACCTAGAATCGATCAATGAAGCGTTCGCCCGGCAGGCGGCTCAGTAGGTATGAGCCTTCCGTTCGGACGCATCCACAACTTTTCCGCCGGCCCTTCGGCGCTTCCGGTGGAGGTGCTCGCCGAGCTTGCCGAAGGCATCTACAACCACGAAGGCGCTGGGATGGGCGTGATGGAAATGAGCCATCGGTCGCCGGAATTCGAGGCGATTTTGGCGCAGACCGAAGCCGACCTTCGCGAGTTGCTTTCGGTACCGCCGAACTTCCGCGTTCTGTTTCTGCAGGGCGGAGCAAGCACGCAGTTTTCGCTTCTGCCGATGAATTTAGGCTTCGGCGGCGCACACGTCATCACCGGGACTTGGGGGCAAAAAGCCGTCGAGGTGAACCCGACGGCAAAGGTCGTTTACGACGCGGGCGCGCCGTATCGTTCTATTCCTGCCTCGATGGAGTTTAGCGTTGACGCTCCGTACCTGCACATAACATCGAACGAGACGATCCAAGGCATCCAGCTTCCGAGGTTCGTTTCGGCGAATGTGCCGGTCGTGGCCGACGTTTCGAGCGACATTTTGTCACGACCCATCGATTTTGATGGGGTGGGAATGCTCTATGCCGGAGCGCAAAAGAATCTGGGTCCGGCCGGGGTGACCATTGTTCTGATTCGCCAGGATTTCCTGGACCGGGCCAAATGCGATGTCCCGATGTCCTCCTATAGTGTTCAAGCTAAGAGCGGGAGCTTATACAATACACCGCCGACATGGAGCATCTACGTGACCGGTCGGGTGCTCGCCTATTGGAAACGTCTTGGTGGCCTGCCGACAATTGCCGCCCAAAACGCCGCCAAGGCGAAGCTGATATACGACGCCATCGACGGCTCGGACGGCTTCTACGTCGGCCATGCTGACCGTAATGCCCGCAGCCAGATGAACGTGACGTTCACGCTGCGCGATGCCCCGCTAACTTCCGCGTTTCTCGTGCTCGCCGAGGCGGCCGGGCTATCAGGGCTGGCTGGTCATCGCTCGGTTGGCGGAATTCGCGCGAGCCTCTACAACTGCGTCCCGCTGGAGTCGGCGATTGCCCTTGCCGACTTCCTGCATGCCTTTGCCGGGGCAAAGGGCTAGTGAAGCGCGACCCGATCCAACCCGGAATCGACGCCGTTCGGCACAACTGGCAGCTGATGTTGCTTCTCATCGGGGCAGCCTTCGTGATGGTGGGCAGCTACTACGCAAGCCCAAACGCCCAGCAGATTCTGGCTACTGGCAAGTCGTGGCGCGGCCAGATAGGCCCGCTTTTTCCCGCGATTTCGACGCCGATCGCAACGGTCCTCATCCCGGAATTGATGAAGCGGCTGATCCTGAAGGAGCGTTCGGGCCGGGCGGACCTGCTCTTTCAGGTTGGTTTTTTCGCGCTGATGGGCTTGCTGGTGGATAGCTTCTACCAATTGCTGAGCATTTGGTTTGGGGCGGGAACGGACCCCGGCACGGTCATCACGAAGATCGTAGTGGACCAGCTTGGGTTCACGCCGTTGCTCGCGCTGCCCTATGGCTTGCTGGCGTTTGCCTGGCGCGACGCGGGTTTTCGGGTCTCCGGCGCGGCCGCCGCCCTCGCTGGCGGCGAGTACACCTACCAGTTCATCAGCCGCCAGCTAACCGGCTGGACGTTCTGGGTTCCGGTCGTGACGGCGATCTACTCGCTTCCGGCGGACTTGCAGTTCTGGCTCTTTTTGTTCGGCCAAGCCGCCTGGAGCCTCGTATGGGTTCGAATGGCGGCGGTCTCGGCTAAACGTCGATAACGTCAACCTCATCTCCAACGAGCACCAACTTGGCGCCGCGTTTTGCATACTCGTGGCACCAGGCCCCGGGCAAGATTTCCGGCTCTCCAACGGGACCGCTATCTCCAAAACGGACCAGTTGAGGCGGCCCGCCGTCTTTGTACGACGACATCACCGCCGAAAAGGAGCCGCTTCCCTCGTGGAAACCGAGCCGCAACGCGTGACTGCCCTGGGAACCATAGCGCCATAGCTCCAGATAATTAACGAGGTCAAAGCAGCGGACGAATTCGCCTGCTTCCGAAACGAGAAGTCGATCGGGACCAAAAACCGCATGAAGCGCGGCAAAGCTCTCGCGAGGGTACGACCGGACCCGGCTGCCATCCAGATTGGTCAGCTCAAGACTTCTCTTCACGCGGAGTTGAAGGGGAGCGAATGGGCTCTCCCAAATCCCTTTCACCGCTGGCAGTCTGTTAAGGTTGTCCCCGGTCGCGGTATCCAATTCGACCGCCGATCGGCCCTCTAGTTCTACATAAAGTCGAGCACCGTCGGGCGAAACGAGAAGGGTCTGGACTCGCTTAAGGTCTTTGCGTCGCCAAAGAACTTCTCCAGTTACCACGTTGTGAGCCGCAACCCCGTACCGGCTATAGGCCCCAACATAGCCGACGCTACCGTCGGGCGAGAGTGCGAGTCGCTGCCCGCCGAGGTCGATCCATGCCGGAAACGATCTCAGTTCGCGTCTCGTGCGCAAGTCCCAAACGATCACCTGATCTTCGGTTGCTGCGGTTAGAAAGACTTCAGCATCTCGACTAGTGGCAATGTCGAACACGTTACCCATACCAAGTAAGGATACTTAACTCCCACGATACTTGGAAAAGATATCGCGTTTAGCTGGCGCCTACGTGAACTTGCGTTTCCAGTCGTCCAAAAGCTTGAGTGCGCCCAGCGGCGTCAGTTGGTTCACATCGAGCCGGTTGAGTTCGCCCATCACCTCCGGCGGCTCCATCTCGAACAGTGTCATCTGCAGGCGTTCGGTTCGTGCCGGAACCGGCACGGGACCTTCCGATTCCAAGTCGCGCAAAACCGCCGTTGCCCGGGCCAGAACCTCGGCCGGAACCCCGGCCATGCGCGCAACGTGGATGCCGTACGAGCGGTCCGCCCCGCCGGGCAACACCCGGTGCGTCCAAACCAGGTCATCTCCGCGCTCCTCGACCGCCACCCGGAAGTTCGCGATGGTCGGAAAACGCGATTCCAAAGTATTTAGCTGGTGGTAGTGGGTGGCAAAAAACGTCTTGGCGCCGACCGCCGCGAGGTGCTCCACCATCGCCCAGGCGATCGCGAGACCGTCGAAGGTCGACGTTCCGCGCCCGACTTCATCCAGAATCACGAGCGACCGCGCGGTGGCGTGGTTGAGAATATTCGCCGCCTCGACCATCTCGACCATGAACGTGCTCTGCCCCAGCGCAAGTTCGTCTTTCGCGCCGATGCGCGCGAAGACCCGGTCGCAGCGACCCAGCCGCGCCGACCGCGCGGGCACGAATGACCCCATTTGCGCCATCAATTGGATCAGCGCGTTCTGGCGAAGGTAGGTCGACTTTCCGGCCATATTCGGCCCGGTCAAAATGATGAGCCGCGTCTCTCCGTTCAGCGCGGTTTCATTAGGCACAAACCCGGCGATGGCAGCCTCGACCACCGGGTGCCGACCGCCTTCGATCTCGATGGCGTCGGGCTCGTCGTCCGTCATCACCGGCCGAACGTAATCGCGCCGCACGGCGGCCTCGGCCAGGGCAATCAGGGCATCCAGCTCGGCCAGCGCGCGGGCGGTTTGCAGCAGAGCGCGGCCATGCTCGGCGACGCGTTGCCGCAGCCGATAGAACAGGTCCGCCTCCAGCGCCTGAGCCTTTTCCTGCGCGCCCAACACCTGCGATTCGTGATCCTTCAGCTCGGCGGTGATATACCGTTCGGCGTTGGCGGTGGTCTGCTTGCGAATGTAGTCTTCGGGCACGCGGTCCAGGTTCGACTTGCTGATCTCCAGGTAGTAGCCGAAGACTGAGTTGAACCCGACCTTGAGGCCGTTGATGCCGGTTCGCTCGCGTTCGCGCTGCTCCAGCCCGGCGATGTAGGCGCGGCCACCGCGCGCTAGATTGCGTAGCGCATCCAGCTCGGGGTCGTACTCCGGCCGGATCACCCCGCCGTCGCGCAGCGAAGCGGGCGGATCGGCCACGACGGCTCTTTCCAACGTTTGCCGCAGGTCGGTGTGGTCGACCAGTTGTTCGCGAAGCTCCTGAATCCGACCCAGGCCGACCTTCAGCAGCGGCTCGATGAGAAGCGGCATCGCGTCGAGCCCCGCCCGCAGGGCCGAAAGATCGCGCGGAGTCGCGTGGCCGGTGGCGCATCGCGAGACCAGTCGCTCGATGTCGTTCACCTTCCGCAGGGCTTCGCGGATGTCGGTTCGCACGAGCGACGCGCGAAAAAGACGTTCGACCGCGTCGAGCCGGAACTCGATATCCGCGCGATCCAGCAGCGGCTGATCGATCCATCGACGAAGCAGCCGCCCGCCCATCGGCGTCACGGTTTCGTCCAGCACGCTCAACAGCGTGAACCGGCGCGAGCCGTCGGCCAGATTCTGCGTGAGCTCCAGCGAGCGACGCGTCGCCGGATCGATGCGCATGAAACCATCGACGGAATAGCTGCTGAGAGAGTCAACGTGCGAGAGGGAGAGCTTGTTTTGGGTTGCATACGCCAGCACCATGGCGGCGGCGGTGGTTGCGGCGGGCTGATCGACGCAGCCAAAGCCCGCCAACGACGTCACGTTGAAATGCGCGAGCAGCGCGCGGGCGGCTCGGTCTGCGGTCGGAGTTTTGGCGTTTGTGATCGCGACGCCCAGGCTCCCGTGGGCGAATTCGCCAAAGCCGTCGGCTTCCTCGCCGATGAGCAGTTCGGCGGGGCGGATCCGGGCCAATTCCTGGATCAAGACCTCCTGGGCGCGCTCATTCGACACCTCGGTAACCGTGAACTCGCCGGTGCTGGGGTCCAGCAGGGCCAGGCCGGTACCGCGCGGCATGACGCAAATGGCGGCCAGAAAGCTGTTCTGCCCGCTCGGGAGCATGGCGTCTTCCACCAGCGTGCCGGGCGTGAGCACACGCGTCACGCCGCGCTTCACCAGCCCTTTCGTCGCCTTGGGGTCCTCGAGCTGATCGCAAAGCGCGACCTTGATGCCCTGCTGGATAAGCCGAACCAGGTACTTCTCGACGGAATGAAACGGCACACCGGCCATGGCGATCCGGCCGTTGGTGCCGTCTTCGCGTCCGGTCAGGGTTATCTCGAGGGCGCGCGCGGCGGTCTCAGCGTCTTCGCCGTAGAACTCGTAGAAGTCGCCGACCCGCATCGCCAGCACCACGCCCGGGTGCTCGGCCTTCGCCGCAAAATATTGGCGGAGCATCGGCGTCTGCGCGGTCATGGTTTGTATTGTGGCGTCTTAACTGGAATCTACACCCACGACAAAAATTGGAATCCTTAGGCACAAAGGCGCATTTCCGGCGCATAATCTGGGGCACATGCCTCAAGGAGACATCCTCCCCTCGCCGGCGACGGAGCCCGAGGATTTGGACCAGAAACCCGAGACTGAAGAGATTCAGTTCGAGGACGGTTTCACGCTCAAAACCATCATTGGGGCAATCTTTATCGCCCTCTTCATGTTGCCGGGCGGCATGTACCTTGGCCTTGTGGCCGGGCAGGGCATCGGTGACGCCGCCGAGTGGGTCACGATCGTGCTCTTCGCCGAGGTCGCCCGCCGCTCGTACGCCCCGCTGAAGAAACAGGAAATCTACATCCTGTTCTACATCGCGGCCGGCCTAACGGCGGTGGCCAGTGCGGAACGTGGCCTTGCCGGCGGTCCGTTTTCGTGGATGATTTGGAACGCCTACTTCGTCAGCAGCCCCTCCGCCGCGCCATTCGTAAGCGAAATTCCGTCGTGGTCGGTGCCGTCGCCCAACAGCCCGGCGATTCTGCAACGCGAGCTTTGGCACCCCGACTGGTGGAAGCCGATTGCGCTGCTGCTCGTTACCGAGGTCTGCGGCCGCCTCAGCTGGATGGGCATGGGCTATGCGCTTTTCCGCATCACCAGCGACGTTGAAAAGCTTCCGTTCCCCTACGCGCCGGTCGCCGCGAGCGGTGCCACCGCCCTTAGCGAGGCCGGCACGGAAAGCTGGCGGTGGGGCATTTTCTCGACCGGCACCGTCGTTGGCCTGATGTTCGGCTTCCTCTACATCGGCGTGCCGGTGCTCTCGGGAACCCTACTGGGCGACTCGTTCACCATCTTCCCGATTCCGTTTGCCGACTTTACGACCAGCGTCGAAAGCTTCCTCCCGGCGGCCATCGTGGGCCTCAGCTTCAGCCTAGGCAACGTCCTCATTGGGTTCGTTTTGCCGTTCGAAATTCTGGGTGGCGCGGCGCTGGCCAGCGTGCTAGGCATGGTGGTGATGAACCCGATCCTCTATCACGCTGGGTTGCTCCCCAGCTACCGTAAAGGATCTGACGCCCTCGTCACCAAGCTCAGCGTCGATATGGACTTCTGGCTCTCCGTCGGAATCGGGATCAACATCGCGGTGGCCATCATCGGCATGATGCTCGTGATCAAATCGGTCCGCGAGGCGAAGCGCGTGAGCGCCGAACGGAAGTTCTCGTTGGCCCCGCCGAAAGGACGTGGCGATATCCCGCTGTTCATCGCGATCGGCGGCTGGCTCGTCGCGACGGCGATCACGATCATCGTTTGCCGAATCTTGGTGCCGAACTTCCCGCTCTGGATTCTGGCGTTCTTCGGCTTCATCTGGAGCCCGCTGAATTCCTATATTTCCGCGCGAATGATCGGCCTCACCGGTCGCGGAATCGGCTTCCCGTACCTGAAGGAAGCCAGCATCGTGGCCTCGGGCTACCAGCGGGTGGATATTTGGTACGCACCGGTTCCGCTGCAAGACCACGGTTGGGTGGCCCAGCGCTTCCGCGAGGTTGAGCTGACCGGCACCAAGATGGTCAGCATTTTCAAAGCCGAGGCGTTCATGCTCCCGGTGGTTCTCGTCTCCAGTTTCCTGTTCTGGGGCTTCTTCTGGAACACAAACGCACTGCCGAACGCGGCGTTCCCGTACGCCCAGAACTTCTGGCCGATTCAGGCACAGCAAGCCGCGGTTTGGCAACAGATCAACTTGCCCCGATCGGACGGCGCCCAGAACTACGTTTTGGCGGCCATCAAGCCGCTGTACATCCTCGGCGGTTGCGTGGCCGGACTGTTTACGTTTGGACTATTTACCGTCTTTAAGTGGCCGTTGCTATTTTTCTACGGCTTTGCGGGTGGACTCGGGTTGTTCCCGGCGAACACGCTGCCGCAGTTCTTTGGGGCTTGGTATGGCCGGAAGTATCTTGCGGCGCGCTACGGCGTCGACACTTGGAGCCGGTACGCGCCGGTTTTGCTGGCAGGCTTCTCCTGCGGCACCGGCCTTATTGGAATGGCAGCGATCTCGATTGCGCTCATCGGCAAAGCGGTCGCGAAGCTTCCGTACTAAATGGAATGGACAGTGGCTAGCCAATTGGGCCGATGTCCGCTATAGTGGAGCCTTAACGACGAGCCATGGTATCGAACAATCGCATCCGGTTTGGCCTGCTTGGCCTCTCGCTTCTTTTCCTCGGGGGCGTGCTCGCCCGCGTGCCCGCCGAAGCCGCAAAGCGGAAGAAGGTCGTTTACAACCGAGACGTTCGGCCGATCCTCAGCAAGTGCTTGACCTGCCACGGAAACGACAAGAACACGGTGTTTGCCGGCCTCCGGCTCGACAACCGGAAAGGTGCCACGGCGCTTCTGGCCAGCGGTCGGCGGGCGATCGTTCCGGGCAGCCCGGCCAAGAGCGAGCTCCTAAAGCGGATTCACGCACCCAAAAACTCACCGCTCCTCATGCCGCCCGCCAGCAGCAACAAGGTGATCAGCGCAGAAGAAAAGCGAATCCTCGCCCAGTGGATTGAAGAGGGCGCCGAATTTTCCCCGCACTGGGCATTCGTTAAGGCGGTTCGGCCCGCTCTGCCGGTCGTTAAAAACTCCGCATGGCCAAAGAACGAGATTGACCGCTTCATCCTCGCCGAGCTCGAAGACCGCAACCTCAAACCGTCGCCTCAGGCCGATAAGGCGACGTTGATTCGCCGCGTGACCCTCGACCTCACCGGCCTTCCTCCCACGCCATTCGAGACAGATGATTTTCTGGCGGATACGGCTCCCGGAGCCTACGAGCGCGTCGTCGACCGACTGCTCGCCTCACCGCGCTACGCCGAGCGGATGGCGATGGACTGGATGGATTACGCTCGCTACGCCGACAGTAACGGGTACCAGGCCGATTACGAGCGGTACCAGTGGCGCTGGCGCGACTGGGTCCTCAACGCGTTCGACAAAAACATGCCGTACGACCGGTTCACGGTCGAGCAACTCGCCGGCGACTTGTTGCCAAACGCAACGCTGGACCAAAAAATCGCCACCGGGTTCAACCGCAACCACCGCATCAACACAGAGGGCGGCGTAGTCCCCGAGGAATGGCGCGTGGAAAACGTGATCGACCGCGTGGAGACGACCTCGACGGTTTGGCTCGGCCTCACCAGCGGCTGCGCGCGTTGCCACGACCATAAGTACGACCCGATCTCCCAGAAAGAGTTCTACGGGATTTTTGCCTACTTCAATAATATTCCGGAAACTGGCAGCGGTGAAGAGCGACCGGTGAACCATCCGCCATTCATCTCGGCCCCGCTTCCCGCTCAGGTCGCCGAATTGAAGCGTCGCAGAAAGGTGTGGGACGAGCTGGAAACCGAAGTCGCCAACCGCGCTAAAGCCAACGAAGCCGTCGCGGCGACCTGGGTTTTGCCCGACGCCGGCGCCCAGCCTTCCCTTCGTGAAGGCCTCGCGGCCCGATACTCCTTGGGATCGAATCCCCGCGCGATTGACGGCATCGCACCCGAGGCATCCCAGAAGGGCGCGCCGAAGTTCGACACCGGACGCGGCGGGGGAGCCGTGCAAACCAGTGGCAATGACTATTTAGAACTTGGGAACGTTGGCGACTTTGACCGCACCTCACCCTACTCTTATGCTCTCTGGATTCGGCCGCAGTCGGTTAACGGAGCACCCGTCGCCAAGATGAACTCCGGCAAGAATTACCAAGGCTGGGACCTGCATCTCGCCAACGGAATGGTCGCGATGCACCTCATCTCAAGCTGGCCGGATAGCGCGATCAAGGTCAATGCCAAGCCGCGCATCAAAGAAAACGAATGGACGCACGTGGCCGTGAGCTACGACGGCAGCGGAAAAGCCGCCGGGGTCCGCATCTATCTCAACGGCGCGCCGGTGGAAACCGAGATCGAAGCCGACAGGCTGAACGGCACCACCCGCACGGAAGTTCCCCTCACCGTCGGTCGCCGCAGCGGGTCCGACGGCTATCTGGGAGCGGTAGAAGATTTGGCCATCTACCAGCGTGTCATCTCGCCGCGCGAGGTTGCCGGACTTTCGGGTTCGCATCCGGCGCGCGCACTTCTCGACATTCCTGCCGAAAAGCGCACCGCCGACCAGCGGTTGCAGCTCGCCAAGCTCTACTCGCGGGAGAACGACCCCGAGTTTGCCAAACTCGACCAAGCCCGGGAAGCGGCGGCAAAGTCTCACGGCGACCTGACGAATGCGATTCCGACCGTCATGGTAATGGAAGAGATGCGCAAGCCGCGCCCGGCGTACCTCCTGAAACGCGGACTTTACGACCACCGCGGCGAGATCGTCCCGCCGACCATCCCCAAGGTGCTTCCCGCGTTCGCGAAGGGCACGCCGAACAATCGCCTCGGTCTCGCGAAGTGGATCGTGGATCCCGCTAATCCGCTCACCGCGCGGGTCACCGTCAACCGGTTCTGGGAGCGATTCTTTGGCAACGGCATCGTCAGCACCATCGAAGACTTCGGCACCCGCGCCGAGTTTCCGACGCACCCGCAACTTCTCGATTGGATGGCAACCGACTTCGTGGCTTCCGGCTGGAACGTGAAAGGGTTCCTGCGAAAGATCGTCACCAGCGCGACCTACCGGCAAAGCTCTGCGATCTCTCCGGAGTTGCTCAAGATGGATCCGGTCAACCGGTACCTGGCACGTGGACCGAGATTCCGACTGCCCGCCGAGGTCCTTCGCGACCAGGCGCTGATGACCGCCGGACTGCTGAAGCAGCGCCTGGGTGGCCCGTCGGTCCGTCCGTACCAACCCGAGGGCATTTGGGATGAGCTGAACGTTTACGGCAACCTCCGCAACTATAAGCCGGACGTGGGTGAGGGCCGCTACCGCCGCTCGCTCTACACCATCTGGAAGCGGACCGCCGCCCCTCCAAACATGACGCTGTTCGACAGCTCGACGCGGGAAACGTGCCGGGTTCAGCGTGCACGAACCAATACGCCGTTGCAGGCACTGGTTTTGCTGAACGACGTGACCTTCTTTGAGGCCGCCCGCGGTCTCGCGCAGCGAACGCTCGTTCTGGCTAAAACGCCGGAAAGCCGCATCCAATTCATGGCCCGCAACGTGCTGGGTCGGCGCGCCACCGCTGCCGAACTGCAAATCCTACGCACCGGGCTTGCCCGGCACCGGGTTAAGTACTCTCGCGATCTGCCTTCCGCCGAAAAGCTGGTGAAGGTGGGCGATTTGCCCCGCCCGGCCGGCATGGCGGCGGACGAACTTGCGGCCTACACCCTGTTGGCCAGCACCATTTTGAACCTCGACGAGGCGGCGACGAAAGAATGAACGAAGAAAAAGCAATGTATCAGGCGCAAGACGCCATCAACCGCCGCACCTTTTTGCAGGGTGCCGGTCTCGGCGTAGCGGCGCTGGCGGGCCTGCTTGCGCAAGAAAGCTACGGGATCTCTCTGCCCAACGACGCCAAAAAGCGGATCGGTGGTCTGAAGAACGCCCCGCACTTCGCGCCGAAGGCAAACCGCGTGATTTACCTTTTGCAGTCGGGTGCGCCCTCACACCTCGACCTTTTCGACTATAAGCCGCAACTGGCCGCGCGCCACGGCGAAGACCTTCCGGACTCGATTCGCAACGGACAGCGGCTTACCGGGATGACCTCAGGCCAATCGAAGTTCCCCGTCGCCCCGACCATCTTCAAGTTTGAGCGGCACGGCCAAACCGGCACGCACCTCACGGAGTTGCTGCCGCACACGGCCAAGATCATCGACGAACTGACATTCATCTACTCGATGAACACCGATGCCATCAACCACGACCCGGCGGTCACGTTCTTCCAAACCGGCTCCCAACTTGCCGGGCGCCCCAGCATTGGTTCTTGGCTTGCGTACGGACTCGGAACCGAGTGCGACAACCTCCCCTCCTACGTGGTTCTGACCTCGAAGGGGTCGGGCCGAACCGACGACCAACCGCTTTACGATCGACTTTGGGGCTCCGGCTTTTTGCCAACCCAACACCAGGGCGTTAAGTTCCGGAACACCGGCGACGCGGTTCTGTACCTCTCTGACCCGGAAGGAATGGACCGCGCGACCCGCCGCGAAATGCTGGATGACCTGGCCGGGCTGAACAAAATTCGCCAAAAGCTCATCGGAGACCCCGAAATCAAGACGCGTATCTCGCAGTACGAACTTGCGTTTCGCATGCAAGCCTCCGTGCCCGAGCTGCTCGACATCTCGAAGGAGCCATCGTCGATCTTGGAAATGTACGGCCCGGACGTTCACCGCAGCGGCTCGTTTGCCTACAACTGCCTGCTGGCTCGCCGTTTGGCCGAGCAAGGCGTGCGTTTTACGCAGCTTTTCCACATGGGTTGGGATCACCACGGCGGCCTTCCGCAGGCCATCAAGGGCCAGTGCTATGACACCGACCAGCCTTCGGCGGCGCTGATCAAAGACCTGAAGCAGCGCGGCATGTTGGATGACACGCTCGTAGTTTGGGGCGGAGAGTTTGGCCGAACCGTCTACTCACAGGGTGAACTTTCGGCGACGAGCTACGGCCGCGACCACCACCCGCGCTGTTTCACGATTTGGGTAGCCGGTGGCGGCATCAAGCCCGGCGTTCGCCACGGCAAGACGGACGACTACGGCTACAACATCACCGAGAACCCGATGAGCGTGCACGACCTGCACGCCACGATGTTAAAGCTCCTCGGCATTGACCACGAGAGACTCACCTACCGATACCAAGGGCGCGACTTCCGGCTGACGGACGTTTTCGGCGAAGTCGTGGATGACATTCTCTTGTGAGCCGAGGCATCAAAATAGCGGTCTGAAAAAATTCAGACCTGAAAATTTGCTTACCACATTTTTGATATCTGTTTTACAATGTCCGTCCAGGTTGGGACCATTGGTCCCGCCGAATACTCAATAGGAGATGCAATTATGAGAAAAGCCTTTACCCTCATCGAATTGCTGGTCGTTATCGCGATCATCGCAATTCTTGCCGCTATTCTCTTCCCCGTGTTTGCTCAGGCAAAAGAAGCGGCGAAGAAGACCCAGACCCTTGCTCAGTTCAAGCAGATCGGCACCGCTACCGCGATCTACTCTTCGGACACCGACGACATCCTTCCGCTTTCGATGTCGTTCAACAACGCCACTCAGACCTGGCGCTCGCTGAACTTCCACTCGGTTCCCGCAGGCCAGTTCACCGCTGGCGCACGAAACGCTGAGCCACGGCGCAGCGAAGAAGGCGTGTTCGTCATGAACTCGATTCAGCCGTACACGAAGAACTTCAAGATGTACGAAGCCGCCGGCTTGACCAACAAGACGATTTCGGCAACCCTTATCGCTGGCGCAACCCCGGCAAACGTTGGACTCACGTTTAACGGCTTGCTGCATGCTTACAGCGGCACCGCCATGAACCGACCGTCGAGCGTTCCGCTCTACTGGATGGGCAACTTCAAGGCGAATAACGTTGGTCTCACCACCAGCAACCCGGTTCTCGCTTGCGACAACGGCTCGTCCTGCCAGTTCAACCCGAGCGGTTACCCGTCGAACGCTGGTGCCACCACCGGTAACACTGGTTACGGCTACTACTGGTTTGGTAACGGTACCGACACGACCTTGTTCATCTACGGCAAGGGCTTCCCGGTCGTCTACGCCGACACCTCGGCTAAGTTCATCGGCTTTGGCAACCTGCCGAAGTGGCCGCAGTATGCAAGCAACGTCAACACGCCTTGGAGCTCAATGGATCCGGCTCCGACCGCGAAAGACGGCGCACCTTACTGGAGCGTTGACTGCGTTGCTCCTGGCGGCACCAAGGGCGTTCAGCCTTACTATTGGGGCTGGTTCCGACCGGACTCGGAAGGCAACTTCACTGCGAACGAGTGCGATCCGGGTGGCGGCTAGGTGTCAGTCGGGAAGCGGATTCTGCTTCTCGCTGGCGTCGTAACCGCGCTTGCTTGCGTTGGCTGTCAGTCTAATTCGAACGAGGGTGCCATTGATCCCGGCGAAATCAAGACGGCTCCGGCCGGGAAGACGAACAATCGTCCGCCCGTTGGCGGTGCGCCCGAAGCCGAAAAGGCTTCGGCGGGCGCCGGAAGCTCGCAAAGCACGGACTAGGATGGAAAAGGGTCGGCCGCAAGGCCGGCCCTTTTTTGTGCCTTCCGGTTTTGGAGTGCGTGCGGCTTTGCCGCCGCTTTTCCCCAGGCAAGCTGTGCTTGCCGAACGCCGGGAAAAACCAACCGGCGGCTACCGGAATCCTGCCGATCCCGGAGGGATCGTCGATCTTAGCCGCGGGTCGAAGACCCGTGGAGCACAAGCCTCAATCCTAACCGACCCCGGTGGGGTCGCAGATTCTGGCACCCCGCCGGGGTGCGAATATTGGCTGCCCTGACCCCGGGTCGCTTTGCGACCCGGGGCTACGGTATGCGATCCCTCCGGGATCGAGCTTGCGGCGATATTAGATTGGGGACCGTGAAGCCAAACGGTCGCCGGATTTTTGTGATCAGGATGACTCGGAGTGCGATACCTCTCCACGATCCCGGAGGGATCGCCGACATTAGCCCCGGGTCGAAGACCCGGGGAACACGAGCATCCAGTTCAAACGACCCCAGCGGGGTCGCAGAATCCGGAATTGCGCCGGTAAAAACCAACCGGCGGCTACGGAATCGGTGGGATCGTGGCGGAACGTAGGTCACGCAATACCAAACTCGGCCAGCACCGCCCGAACTTCGGCACTCCCACCGGTTTCCAAAGGCAACGGCGAACCAGCCTCGAGAAGCAACCGCACACTGCGCGGGTAGTTCCCGTCCTTTCGCCACCCGTGAACGGAGCCGTACATACACGCTCCCAACGGAGTGCCGCCGTAAACGTTCTTGACCGAGAGATCGGGTCCGTACGGCAGAATCGCCTCGATCACGTCGTCGAAACCGTGAAACGCCGCCCGATCAATCGGCGTTGAGTCTTCCCCGCCCGGAACGTTTGGGTCGAATCCCAATTCCAGCATCAGCCGAACCGAATCGAGCTTCCGAACCCAAGCGGCCGACGCGAGGAGGGCGTGGTCTTCTCGCGTGAGTGACTTGGCGAGGTCCGGATGCAGACGCAACAATTCGCCCGCCGCGTCCGCATCGCCCGCCCAGGCTGCCATCGCGAGGCGCAGCGTTTCGTCGGACCGATCCCAAAGAAGCCGATAGGCTTCCTGCCGCTCGAAGCGACTGGCAACTTGATGCGGCCGCACGTTCCCAATCGAGTAGGTGTAGGCGTGCGACCCGGGCGCTTCGGGAATCCAGGGATTTCCGGGGTCGCCGGCGCGACGCCGTGGCGCCTCCGGGTCGGCATCCAGCAGCGTGGCCAAGGTCTCCAAGTCTTGCAGCATCACGGCGGTGAACACGTCTTGGGTGGCGCCGTGATGCACCAACCGCTCCAACACCGGAATCTCGTGGATGAGGAACTGTGCGGCGGTGCCGTGGTGGTCGAGGTCGCGGGCATCCAAGTCGGCACCGGCCTCCACCAAGATGTCCACAATCTCCGGCGTCTTCGCAAAGTGGAGCGGAAACTGCCCGTCGCCTCCGCGCTGATGCACCGCTTGCGGCTCGTTTTGAACGATAGCCTTCAGTTCCTCAATCCGTCCGAGCCTAGACGCCGCATGGGCAGTAAGTTTCGCACCACGCTGGATCAAGGCGTCCGAGGTGGCTTCGTCAGCGAAGTCCAACGGCCCAAAGCCGCCCGCCCACCAAGTGCTTTTTGCATTAAGGCCGGCTCCGTGCTGCAGCAGAAGATCGATCATCGGAAGATCGTTTCGGTTTGCGGCTTGGGTGATCGGCGTCGACCCGAAGTCATCCGGATCATTCGAGCCCGCTAGCTCGGGCGCTTTCGACAACAGGGCGGCGACGCGCTGGCGGTCGCCGGCGCGGATGGCGGCGAAGAACTCGGCGCGTTGGCTGGGGAAACCTTCAACGTGGCGCTTTAGCTTGCTCCAGCTGTCGAAACCGTAGTCGCGCGCGACAACGAGTTGAGCTTGCGCGAGCTTGAAAGGCTCGGCGAGGGCGAGTTTCTGGAACTGGGCGAGGGCTTCTGGGTCTCCGTTGCGAAGGGACAGAAGCAGCGACTTTGCCTGGGATTTCAGATGCTCTAGGCTGGCATTTTCGGGAAGGGGTTTTGACATGTGACCTTGATGCGATTCACCTGAGGTCCGCGTTCAGGCCGCACAAAGGCTGGCAGTCCGATTTGAAGTTTTGTTCGGCAGGTTAAACCCTTTCCGCAGACCCGGTTGCGCCCGACACGCTTGCCGAATCATACCTGCGGCCCCTGCTTTGGGGCCAGCGACGCATGCAGCTTTCGTTTTTGGAGTGCAGTAGCTCAGCCTCGCGTCGAATAACAGAGATCGACTCTGGCACCCCGCCGGGATCGGGATTTCAGGGAAATCCAGGGTTCGCCCTCTCACCCAGAGCGGTTCTCCGGAGGATTGCGATCACGACGACCACGGGCGCACTGCCCCTCCACGATCCCGGAGGGATCGCCGACGTTAGCCCCGGGGTCGAAGACCCGGGGAACGACGGCTTCCGGTCCGAAACGACCCTGGAAGGGTCGCAGAATTGAAGACTTATTCAAAGAATCGTTCGTCGTGATCGATGCCGAACTCTGCCATGAGCGCCCTCAACTCGTCTCCCGACGATAGATGACGGTGGTGCTCGTCTTGGTTCGCGATGTAAGCCGTCACCTTTGGAACGTCTGCTGGGCTCACGGAAAAAGCGCCGTATCCTTCCTGCCATTCGAACCCAGCGAGCTGCTCACTCGCCCAGCCGTGGGTCGCTTTCTTAACCTCTCTTACTAGTTCAGCGACGGAGTGTTTTCCTCTGAGACCTACCAATAGGTGGATATGGTCGGCCGTGCCACCGACCATTGTCGGGGTGGGGCCAAGGCGACGGACCGTGCCTCCGATGTAAGCGTGCATCTCGGATCGCCAGCCGTCGCCAATCATAGGCGCTCGCCCTTTCGTTGCGAAGACAATGTGAACGTTAATCGCGAGGTACGTCGAAGCCACGGCTGATTCTGGCACCCCCGCCGGGGTGCGAATTTTGGCTCGCTCTGACCCCGGGTCGCTTTGCGACCCGGGGCTACCGTATGCGATCCCTCCGGGATCGGGCTTGCGGCGATATACGATTTTCAATCTTTGAAGCGGAACGGAGCTCAGATGACTGTGACCTGGAGGACAAAGAGTGCCCAGCCTCTCGACGATCCCGGAGGGATCGCCGACAATAGCCCCGGGTCGAAGACCCGGGGAACGCGAACGTCTCAACCAGTCGACCCTGGCAGGGTCGCAGAATAGAGACAGGTTCTGGCACCCCGCCGGGGTGCGGTTCTCTCATGCCTTCGCACCCCGGGTCGCAAAGCGACCCGGGGCTATCGTATGCGATCCCTCCGGGATCGGGCTTGCGTGAAAGTTTGATCGTGGTGCGTGAAGCGGAATAGAGATCAGATAATTTCGATCATGACGGTAAAGATTGACATGCCTAACCACGATCCCGTAGGGAACGACGCAGTCCGGTCCGAAACGACCCTGGCAGGGTCGCAGAATAGAGACAGATACCCGCTTACTCGGAGAGATCCGTGCCGTCCGGCGCAACCTTATCGTTCCCAGCCGGGTTGTTCACCACAAACGTGACGCGCGGCTTCTGCCCGGCGGACAAAACGCGCAGCTCCAACAGACCCGGATGCTCGCGAACCAACCGCGCCGTGTTCAGAAGGCTACGCATCGTCGTGGACTCGTTTCGCGCGCGTGTCAGCGCCGCTTGACCTTCAATTTCCGCCTTCAGCAAATCGGCGTACGCGGCCTTGAGGCCACCAACCACGTTGAATTCGAGCAACTCGACGCTAATGATGTGCACGCCGGCGGATTGAGCAACGCGGACAATCACCGGGGAGATCGCTTCCGCGATGGTCGTTCGTTGCTCCACCACTTCCGCCATCTTGCGCGAAGATATCCATTCTCTCAAAGCGACTTGCGCAGCGAGGTGAAAAGAACTATTTGTCGCAACGGCGAAATCTGCGCCGAACGTCTTGATCTCCTCGAAGCTGCTGGAACCGATTTGGCCCGAACGATAGTGCAACTCCGGGTCTTCAATCTGCTGCGTTAGTAGCAACGAGACGCGAACGCTCCCGCCATCGCTCGTCGTAACTTCCTGCCCGCCGACCACGCCATGCGTCGGCAATAAGTTCACGACCGTAAGCCGGTGGTTACCAAAAAAGTAGCGGTATACACCCGGACCCAAAACCTCGGTCAGCTTCCCATCCTTAAAGTGGAGGGCAGCCGAACCTTCGTATACCGTGGTTTTGTTTATAAAGCGCATGTTGGTGTTTACCGTCTACGGGGGCGATGCGGCTTGAAGGGGGTTTTGCACCCGCAAGTTCAATTCCCATCTGCCGGCGGTATGCCCGTCGGCTGCCCCCGCTTTCGGTGTTTTTTTGCCAGGTGACCCGTTTTATTAGGTGACCCCTCGAAGTGTCGACCGGGAGTCATATCAAGGCAGGTTTTTGGCATACGCCTCCGTCTGCTCGACTATCCAATCGACAAGGTAACGATACCCGCAACACCGACCGCAATGACCCTTTTTGCCGGACGCCGGTAAAAACCAACCGGCGGCTACTCGGATCCGCTACACGCTTAGCGACGAGTCCGAATGAGCCCGAAGGGCTGTAATCGGCGGCTCCGTGCCGGCGATCTCTCCACAGAGAAGCCCAGCCACCGAGGCTGGGGCTACACGCTTCGCGTGCGGCACAAATGATTAGGCCTAATTGCGTTCGCGACGTAACAACGTGACTCGGCCGACCGGAACCCATTCCGCCACCAAAATATCGCCGTTATTCAAGAACATGGCGTCATGCGGGTGGATGAACTTCCCGTTGATGAACTCCGACCGCGGGCGGCCGCGAAGCGAGGACGGATGCCCATCACCTAACTGCACGATCGGCTTATTGTCTTCGTCCAGAATCGTGATCACGCCCTCCAAGTCCGGCACCAGCATCTCGCCCTCGCGGATGCTGAAGTGGCAGGGCATGCGCATGCCCTCGGTATGAAACCGAACGTGCTTCCCGTCAAGGTCGAAGTACTGAATGCGCCGATTGCCGCGATCCGCGACCGCCAAAAGCGGCTCTTTCCCTCGGTCATCCAACCACAGTCCGTGCGGGCAGTTCACTTGGCCCTTCTCAGACCCGTAGCCGCCAAAGGTGCTCTTATATTCCCCGTCCGCCCCATACCGGTGGATCCAGCTGGAGCCATAGCCATCGGCAAGGAAAAAATCGCCATCCGGTGCAAAGGCAACGTTCGTCGGATTAAAGGCCTCGCCGCCTTTATACTTTCCGGAAGCTTCTGGAGCGCCAAGCTCAAAAAGCACCGTGCCGTCTAGCTTCGTTTTGGTGAACTTTCGGCGGTTCACGTCGCAGTGGTAGAGGAACTCCTCGCCGCCCTCACGCCGCAAATCCAACCCATGCGCGCCGCCTTTGAACTGCGAGCCGAACGAGCGCAAGAACTTACCGCGCGAGTTGTAGACGCAGATGGTGTCATCGGACTTGCTGTCCGGATGCACGGTGTGCGCGAGGTAGATGTTGCCGTGACGGTCTTGCGCAACACCGTGGGTGTCGCCGAACAGCATGCCGGGCGGTGGCGTCAGCCAGTCATGATGGCAGGAGTAACGATGGTTGCCGTTGCCGAGGATCAGCTTATCTTCCAATGACTTAAATCCCGATAACGCCGAGCCGACCAAAACCGAGCCAGAAGCCACGAGGAAATCTCGCCGGGTCAGACCGTTCATACGCATCTAACTATCTTAGCCGCCGCCGCCGAAATTGGCTAGCGGCGAGCAAAAACTCACCGCTAGTCCAAGCCGAACTAGTTCGGTTCGACGATATTGATAACGCAGGTGTGTCTTGCTTTTTGGTCGAACCTCGGGTTTGTTTCCACCGACACGATGCTTGGCCCGGGCCTTGCCGTAGCTTTCGTCTGAACCGTTCCTTCCCAGACGGTATGTCCCGCCGGCACGGACACTCTCAGCGAACTGGTGGTGAACTTCGAGCCGTCGAGTTTGATCGTGGCCACGTAGTCGGTGAAGGGGCCGGGAAAGATTGGGATCGGCTTTCCGAAGTGGAGTTTCAACTTCACCGCGTTTCCGGCCTCGACCGCGCTAGGCGTATAGACGGTTTCTACCGGCCCGCTAATTCCGATGAGGACCTCCGGTTCTTGCCACAGGCTTGCCGCTAGCTTCCCGGCTGCGTCGTTGCCAACGCTCCATACTTTTCGGTCGACGGTTGGCAGCATGTATTCATAGGTCCCACCGGTAATGTTGGGATACAGCGTGTAGACCTGGTCGACGGCCTTAACCTGCGTGTAATCGTAGAAATACTGTCTGGAGATGTTGATCCGCGTACCAGCGGAAACCTGGGTGGGCAATTCGCCGGACCCGCCAGGGATGTACAACGCCTCTCGATCAACATCGGCTCGCGCGTTTCGCAAATTCCAAAGCGATGATCCGTCCGAAGGAAGCACCATCTCCACGGCTGCATTTTTCGTTAGTTCGAGGAAACGGGAAACCACCGTAAGAACTTGGCGGTCTGGCAATCCAGAAAAGAATCCGTCGGTCATAGTCGCTAAGGTGGAGTCCTTGAATGCCTCGACATAGACCGGGCCCAGGGAGTCTCCCACTCGTGTTCGGTTGCCGCCGTCGGAGATGGTCAACAGAAAAGGATTCGTATCAATGGCAAAGGCCGAGGCGATCGTTCCATCTGAGAGGGCCATATCCTGAGACGGTGCGTCCATCAGGCCGGAAAGAAGGTACGGGTGCTCGAGGGGATACGAGTCTCCGTTCAGATTGGTCGCGTACCGCTGCGTGTAGATGGACTTGAATGGGACTCCGTCATCGACGACGTCGACCCGCCGATTGTAGTCGTATCTTGCGACCACGCCCACTCCGCCCGCAACAATTCCGCGATTCCGCGTCCAAACATAAGTCGCGCCACGGGCGCTATCCAGGAGGAAGTCGGCTTCGGTTACCGCCTTCTCCATGGCTAGCGTCGAGGCATTCAGCTCGAAGTTGAACGCGCCTCCCGGCGACTTTGGCCCTACGAGGCGAAGCGACGGAGGGAAGGGAGCAACCCAGTTGCCGGTTACATGCAACTTGCCGCCGGTGCCGATTGCGGCACTAACGGAGACAACGTCTCCGATCCAGTTTTCGGCGAAGAGTTTCGGGCCGAGACCGGATTGGGCGGTTTGAGTTCCGTCCGATTTGAATCGACGGATATTCAAGTCTTTCGTGACCAGAGGTACGGCCGGGTCGGCAGGTCTCGGGTGGATGAGGATAACGCCGTTGTCTGAAGTGGGCAACAACACCACACACTTCATCATGTCTTCGGCGGCGTTCAGCGGGTAAGTCGGCTGAACGATGGTCTTTGACCACCGTCGAATCCCCGTGGGCGCAAAGCTCGTGAATACGGCGTTCATCGAAACGCCGCCGCTTTGACGGTACGAGTAAACGTAAAGCCCGCCGTCGGTTGCCGTCACCGCCTCGACGATTTTCATCGTTGATCCGGCAACCGGCGTATACAGATTCGTAGCAAGGCGAACCGGGCCCGCGACCGCAAAGGAAGCAGTTGCCATGGCAAAAAGGATCGAGAAAAGACGCACGTAGCCAGCCTACCGGTGGCGTACCGGGCGAGCGGCAAACACAAAAACGTCTTGCTTTGAGCTCCTTCGTGTGGGTAGACGCGCGTCTGGGAGTCGGATGAACCAAACCGCTTGTCACTGCGGCGACTGCCTTCGATCCCGGCTTGATGTCACGGAGATCGAACCTACGACAAGGATCCCCGGTCCTGCTCTCGGACGAATGCGGTCGAACCCTGATGGGCCGCGAGACACGCCGCGAATTTATGCCAGCAGGATATCGACCGGACCGAGTTCGACAAAGAATGTCAGGGCGCCCGTTTCCGGGTCGTACTCAAAGTCGATCGGGGCGCCATCCGCCAGAACCGTGCCCGGTCGCTCGGCGGCATAGGCCAAGAACTCGCCGTTCCAGACTCCGGCCCGGAACGTCCCATCGCCGAAGGCAAGCGCCGCTGCGCCGGAGTTCAGCTTGTCGGGCGGCCCAATCGGGGCGACCCCGGCAACAATCGGCGAAACTGTAAAGACTTCCCAACCCAGTTGCGGCAGCTCGATCGGCCATGCGTCGGTTGCCGCCATCACCCGTAGCTCGCGCGTTGAGTGGGCATACACCGCGAAGGTATCGCCCTCCAATCCGGCAACGTCAGACGGTGAAATGTGCCCGGCGATCATGGCATCCGGGGCATTTTCATCGAACTTGGCATTGAACGCGCCGATGACCCCGCCGGAGTTGTTAACGCTAAAGATTTTTAACAGGACGTCCTCCTTGGTGACGTCGTGCATCAGGCAGTCCTGCGTCGGTCGGCCCGGAAGGTCGGCAAGCAGCACGTCGCCCTCAGCATCCACCAGCTTGGCCAGCACCTCAAAGTTGTGGCCGTCTGGCTTATCGGAAACGTAAATCGGGCCACCGCTCACTGCTCGCCCGGCGGCATGGAACGGACCGGCGGCATGCCCGCTCTGAAACATGTCCCAGTCGGGATGGATGAACTCGCCGAACCAAACGCTGTTTTGGGCGTTGGCAAAAAGATGCAGTCCGTGCGAGGCCGGCTTGTCCGGCCAGAAGTCGGTGAAAGACCGCGTGACGTTGCTGGCGAGCGTGTTGTAAATCATCTCGTTGGCAAGCGACATGCAGTTGATGAGCCGACCCTCGAAGTGAACCGCTACCGAGCCTTCGAGCGCTTCGCGGTATGCCTGCATCAGCCCAACGCGCCCGCCGGATCCTTCGGCCACGAGCTCTAGCTGTGCCTGCACGTCCACTTTCACGCCGTCGACGCCCTGCTGCCGCAGGTAGCGGTGGAAGTCGTGGAAGAACCGGTAGATGTTCTCTTTCGGAACCAGGCCAATGGCCGGCCCCCACCAGCGCATCTCTTGAACGTAGCTGTAGATCCCTGGCGACGAAACTCGCTCTTGGATCTCGGAACCATAGCCACCGAATGACGGATCGACGCCACCCCAGTAGCCGGTGATCGCGTGCCAGGCGAGCACGGTCTCGATTTCGAACTCCTCTTTGGCCATCTGAACCGTGGGGGCCAGCCCGCCGGGGAACTTCTCATTCGGCTCGAAGGCGGTCAGCCGCTTGGAGCCATCTTCGGCGATGCGGGTCGAAAGCCAGCCGTCGTCGATGATGAGGTAGCGCGGCTCGATTCCGCCGGCCCGGAAGCTCTCGAGTCCGGCGCGAATGTTTTCCGGCGAGACTTCTCCGTAAAACGCATCCCACGTACACCAGCCAAACTTGCCAACAAACTCCGGCAGCGGCTTCTCGGCGCGGAGGCGAACCGTGCCAATGTAGTCAGCGAAGCGGGCGGCGGCCTCAGCCATCAGCTCGTACGGGTCGCCACCCGCCGCAACAAACAGCCCGGCAAACTCACCGACCGGAACTGCCGAATCGCCCGTCTCGGCGACGAGTTCCAATCCGGTGCCACAACCTTGAAGCGAGGTTCGAACGTGGTCCTTTACGATGGGAACCAGCAAAACGTAGCCGCCTTCCGCCTGGCGAACCAACACATATTGGGTTTCGATGGCGACGTCGCGAAGGTCATATCCCACCTTTGGCGTCATCCAAAAAGGTTCGTAGCGGTGGCAACTAGTAAATCTATCCACATTCGGCACGTGACCCACCGCCACAACCGACCGCGGGGCAGCCGAACCAGCGAACCGCATTACGGCGGGTTCCGTGGCGTCGAGGGTGACTCCGCTAGGGATGCCCACCAGCACCGTCCGCCCGTCGATCACAAGTTTTTGCGTGTTGCCTTCGGGTTCGGAAATTAGCTGGTATTCCATGGTCCTATTTTTTGGTCCTAGTGGTATTGAACCCGGACGGGCTGCGCGTCGTCAGATGACCCATGATCGATATCATTTTCTCTGTCGCAGCTTCTATTTGCCACGCAAAAGTCGCAGCCCGTTTAGGAGAACAAGAACGGTGGAGCCCTCGTGGCCCAAAACGGCAATGGGCAACGGCAGCTTGCCGGTAAACGAGGCGATCGTCAGTGTGAGGATCATGCCCGAGGCGAGCACCAGGTTCGCGGTAATGATGCGCTTGGTTCGCCGGCCGAGCCGAATGAGCTGCGGAATCCGGTCGAGCCGGTCGTGCATCAGGACTACGTCGGCTGCATTTAAAGCAACGTCCGAGCCGAGACCGCCCATCGCCACGCCGACGCTCGCCGACGCCAAGCTCGGCGCATCGTTGACTCCGTCTCCCACCATCATCACGCGGTCGGTTGCCGCCAGTTTTTGAACCATCTCCGTTTTGTCGCCAGGAAGCAGCCCGGCGTGAACCTCGGTGATTCCGACGGTGGCGGCGACCGAGGCGGCGGTTTCCGCTTTATCTCCCGTAAGGACCACGATATGGCGAACGCCGAGATCTCGAAGCTCCTGAATCACGGCCTTTGCCTCCGGACGGATTTCGTCTTCAAATGAGAACGCCGCGGTGTAGTCGGCAGTTGCCGCAAGCACGACCGTCCGTCCCGCCCGCTTCCATGAACTGAGAACTTCCGTGATTTCTGTCGGGACCGGATGGCCCTCCCGAGTTAGGAGCGTGTCGTTTCCGACGGCGATGGCCCGCCCCTCGCACCGGCCAACCAGGCCCATGCCGGGCACGGTTTCCACCCCTTCGCCGACAGGATGCGGGAATCCTTCGGCGGACCTAACCACCGCCAATGCCAAGGGATGCGCCGAGAAAGACTCGATGGCCGCAACTTCGCCGAGAGTTTTCTGCACTAGCGGATCGAGCGGTTGCTCAGGATTCCAACGCTGCAACGCGCCTTCGCGTGGCTGAACCACCATCTCTACCAAACGAGGTTTTCCTTTGGTAAGCGTGCCGGTTTTGTCCATCGCCACCAGCGTGACTTCCCCCGCTTTTTCGATGAACTCCCCGCCGCGCACTAAGATGCCGTTCCAGGCTGCGTTTGCCAGCGCGCTGAGCGTGCTGGCCGGCGTCGAGATCACCAACGCGCACGGACTGAGGCCAACCAAGAGAGTCAGCGATTGATAAAACGCGTCGGTCGGTGGCTGTCGAAGGCCCAATCGTACGCCCCAAGAAACGAGGAACGCGACCAGCACGAAAACGGTGTAGCGCTGCCCGAACCAGGTGCTCAGCCGCTCGCCGCTGGCCTTATTGTCCTGCGCGTTTTGGACCAGCGCGACGATCTGGTCGAGCGCGCTGTTGCCAACCGTCTTGAGCACGCGAATAGTGAGCGTGCCTTCCAGGTTCTGCGTGCCACCGGTCACCGGGCTCCCGACGACCTTCTGGATCGGGGCGGCTTCGCCGGTGAGGGCGCTCTCGTCCACCGACGACGCGCCGTCCGCGACTTCGCCATCCGCGGGGACGCCTTCGAACCCGTGAACCACGATTCGGTCGTCGATTGCGAGTTGTTCGACGGCGACCATTTCAACCGATCCATTCGCCGAAACACGCCTCGCCTGGGCGGGTCGCAACTTCACCAGGCTCTCGATGGCCGATTTCGTCCTGGCCATCGCGAAAGATTCGAGCGTGCTGCTGAGGCCGAAAAGGAATAGGAGCGCGGCGGCGTCGCGCGCTTCGCCGATGGCCACGGCCCCAACCGCCGCCAAAACCATCAAAAAGTTGACGTCGAGTTCGCGCGCGCGCAGCGATTCCAGCGTGCTCTTAACGGCATAGTAGGCGCCGAAAAGGCAGGAAAGGTAGGCCAAGTATTCGACGCCCGGCACAAAGGCCGCGACCAGAAAAACCGCCGATAGCGTCGTCAGCGTCGCCTGAAGATTGGCAAAGAGCGGTCCGCGCAAAAACGAGGGAACGCGAGGGGCCGATGTGGAACTCATAGACGCATTTCTAGTATGAAGCAAAAATCCTCTGCATTCCCACATTCGTTTCTTGGTCTGGGCCTTCGAAAAACGGCCATACTTACAACCGCTTGATGCAACCCACCGGCGACCTACGCGTAAAGGCCGTCCGCCCTCTTTTGCCACCGGCTATTTTGGCGGAAGACTTTCCTGTTTCCGAGACGGCCGCCGCGCTGATTTTGCGCGCGCGCGCCGAGGTCGAGGCGTGCCTTTTTGGCCACGATCCTCGATTGCTCGTTGTCGTCGGCCCATGCTCGGTTCACGATCCCGAAGCCACCCTCGACTATGCGAAGCGGCTCAAGAAGCTTTCGCACGAGTTCAACGACCGTTTGCTGGTGGTGATGCGTTGCTACTTCGAGAAGCCGCGCACCACGATTGGTTGGAAGGGCCTCGTCAACGACCCACGCATGGATGGCTCGTTCCGCATCAACGAGGGCCTCAAACTCGCGCGAAAACTGCTGATCGACGTCGTAAACGTTGGCTTGCCGACCGCGACCGAATTCCTGGATACGACCGTTCCGCAGCACATCGCCGACCTCATTTGTTGGGGCGCAATCGGCGCGCGAACCGCCGAAAGTCAAACCCACCGTGAGCTGGCGAGCGGCCTCTCGATGCCGGTTGGATTCAAAAACGCCACCGACGGTAACGTTCAGATTGCGATTGACGCCATGAAGGCCGCCCGCAGCCCGCACTGGTTTCCGGGCACCACGCGCGACGGAATCAGTGCCATCGTGCAAACGGCCGGCAACCCCAGCTGCCACGTGGTTTTGCGGGGCGGGTCGCGCACCGGGCCAAATTTTGAGGCCGAGCATGTTTCGGCGGCGCACCTTCAGCTGGTGAAAGAGGGCCTGCCCAACCGCGTGATGATCGACCTCAGCCACGCCAACAGCGCGAAGGACCACCGCCGGCAGATGGCGGTCGCGGCCGACGTAGCCGATCAGTTGCGCTTGCCGGATTCGCCGATCTTTGGCGTGATGGTGGAGAGCTTCTTGGTGGAAGGCCGTCAGGACGCGGTGGCGGGTCAGCCGCTGGTCTACGGGCAAAGCGTCACGGACGCCTGCCTGTCGTTCGACCAAACCGCCGAAGTGCTGGCCACCCTCGCCGCCGCGGCCTGACCGTCCGCTCCGGAAGATGGTTCCCCTTGAAAGGGGGAACCGTACGCTTCTCCGCCAATCCGAGATGGTTCCCCGTGAAAGCGGGAAAACCGTGAGGGAGGGGGGATTATGGCAAGTGCGGACATCATGAATCTGAAAGTCCTTCTCCCTCGGGAGAAGGATCAGGATGAGGCGGAGACGCCCACCTAAAATCGGAAATGTGAAATAAAATTTGGATTACACTTTGATAGATTAAGCCTCATCCCTTCCCTTCTCCGCTCGGAGAAAGGTTCAGACGCCCAGCCAATCCCAGATTCCGTAGACGACGGGTGGCTTTTCCCGTTTCGCACTCCGAGATGGTTCCCCCTTGAAAGGGAAACCGTGGGGGAGGGGGAATTATGGCAAGTGTGGATATCATGAATCTGAAAGTCCTTCTCCCTCGGGAGAAGGAGTAGGATGAGGCGGAGACGCCCGCCTAGGATTGGAAACATGACGCTCTTTATCAATTAGAATTTGCTAGCAGCAGCCTCATCCCTGCCCTTCTCCCCAGGGAGAAGGGTTCAGACTCAAGTCGCGATGTGGTTCGAAACGCGAGCATGGAAGTCCTTCTCGCTCGGAAAGGGGTTCAGACACACGCCCCGTCGCGGTTCAGACCGCACCACGGCGGCAGAAACCGGAAGTAAACTCCCCGGTCTAATGGCAAACTACATCCCAAGCGTCGGCATGGAGGTTCACGCCGAACTCGCCACGCGGACGAAGATGTTCTGCCGGTGCCCGGTGAGCTTCGGCGGCGAGGCCAACACGCGCGTCTGCCCCGTGTGCCTGGGCCTGCCCGGAACCTTGCCCGTGCCGAACCGCGCCGCCGTCGAGATGGTCCTGCGCACCGCGCTCGCCCTCAACTGCAAAATCGCGATGGAAAGCGTTTTCCACCGCAAAAACTATTTCTATCCCGACCTTCCCAAGGGCTACCAGGTCAGCCAATACGGCGAGACGAACCCGCTGGGCTACCACGGCTTTTTGGAGATTCCGACCGCCGAGGGCGGCCTAAAGCGCATCACGATTCGGCGCGTGCACCTGGAAGAAGACACCGGCAAGCTGATGCACCTGCCCAACGGCGGCAGCGGCGTGGACTACAACCGCGCCGGAACCCCGCTGATGGAGATCGTCACCGGGTTCAACCCCGAGACCGGCGTGCCCGACATCAGCACGCCCGACGAAGCCAAGGAATACCTGACCCAGCTTCGATTGATTCTGCTTTACCTTGGCGTTTGTGACGGAAAAATGGAAGAAGGCTCCTTGCGATGCGAGCCAAATATTTCGATTCGGCCGTTCGGCGTCGATAAGCTGGGCACCAAGAGCGAGCTGAAAAACCTCAACTCCTTCCGAAGCGTGCAGCTTGGCGTGGCGTTCGAAGTCCGACGCCAAACCGCCGTACTGGACGAAGGTGGCATCGTGTTGCAAGAAACACGCGGCTGGAACGAGCAGCGAGAAGCCAGCTTTGCGATGCGGCTGAAGGAGTCGGAAAATGACTACCGCTATTTCCCCGACCCCGACCTGATCCCGATGCAGTTCGACGAGGCCACGATCGCCGACCTCCGGGCCAGCCTGCCGGAGCTGCCTTTGGCCAAGCTGCGACGCTATCAGGACAGCCTGGGGCTGAGCACTTACGACGCCAGCGTTCTGGTTGCCGACCGCGACTGGGCGACCTACTTTGAGGCGTGCATTCAGCTGGGCGGCGACCCGAAGGGTGTTTGCAACTGGATGAACTCCGAGTTTGCGCGCTTGCTCAACGAGAGCGGCCAAGCTGCCGCCGAAAGCAAAGTCACGCCGGCTCACATCGTCGATTTGCTGCGCATTCTCGCCGAAGGCCAGATCAACGGCAAGATGGCAAAGACCATTTTTGCCGACAGCTTCGAGAGCGGAAAACTGCCCAGCGAACTCGCGGCGGGCGGGGGCCAGATCACGGACGAGGACGCGGTTCGCGAGATCGTGCGCGGCGTGTTGGCGGCAAACCCGGCGATCGTTGAGAAGTTCCGTAGCGGAAACGAAGGCGTCAAGGGCTTTCTCGTTGGCCAGGTGATGAAGCAATCCGAGGGGCGCGCAAACCCGCAACTCGCCCAGAAACTGGTCCTTGAAGAGCTGGCGGTTTAGACCGCCGAAACCAGCAGGTGGCGCACCGACTTGCCGACCGGATAGAGCACCAGGCTCACCGGTCGGCCGTCGGAGTTGAGCTCGCGCCGGACTTTGGCGGGGTCCAGCTTCACGCCGCGCTGCTTCACTTCGAACACGCGCGCGCCCAGCGTTTGCAGCGCGCGGCGGGTGGTTCGGGCGTCGCCAGGCCCGGCATATTCGACGCGGTAGGTGCGGAGCCATGGCGACCGGACCTTGTCAGGACCGGTGAGATAGCCCGGAGCATCGCCGAGGCCCGATAGCCCGAAAGCGGATTCCAGCGAGCCGATGGCATGGGCGCGAACGACCGCCGGATCGGCATCAAAGAAGAAGGCATCGGCCTCGGGCGTTGGCTCGCCGGCTTCACCTTCGGGTAGCAACTCGCCCGTCTCGACGTGCGCGGCAGACACCCCCTCTCCAGCTTCGTCGCCGGCCAAAACCAGGGCCTCCCGGCACTCTCCGCCGTAGCTAATGAACCGAACTTCCGGGCCAAGGTCCGCCAGCTCCTCGTCGCGCAGCATCGGCGTCAGCTTCTGGACGCCAAGCTTAAGTTCTGCAAATCGAGCCGCGATCTCTCGCGGATCGGGGGAGAATTCGGCCAGCGTGAGCGTGCGGCGGCCCTGCACCCGGCGCGCCGGGTCGGCAAAAGCGTGATCGCCCCATTCGGTATCCATTGCGTCGCCTTCCAGGATCGTGACCCCGGGGGCGTTGAATCGCGCCAGCGCCGCCCGGTCTGGATCTAGCTCGTAGCCAACCGTCGGTCCGCGCCGCGACAGGGCTAAGAGATCGGCACCAATCCCAACCGTGAGATCCACCACCGGAACTCCGGCGGGAAAAAGCGACGCGTGATAGGCGGCAACCGCCTCGTTGGTCGCCTGCTCCAGAGCCTCGCGCTCGAACAGCATCGCGTCGGCGTTCTGAAACTTCGCCCGGGCACGTTGCCGCAGCTCGACCTGCCCTAAGGCCCACCGTGCGACCTCGTCGCCGTAAACTTTCGCCAACCGGTCGCGGTTGGCCGGCGTCATGGCGAGTCCATCTGCCGCCGCCACGGCCTCAAGGTTGAAGTCCAAGTGCCTAGTTTATCGCCGACGGGCGACCACGCGGTAAACTTTCAACATTCAGTGAAAGCAATGGCAAACGGAGAAGGACGAATCGGAGTGAAGAACTGGCGCGAGAAGGTTGGCCTCGCCGAGATGCTCAAGGGCGGCGTGATCATGGACGTCGTCAACGTCGAGCAGGCGCGGATTGCCGAAGACGCGGGCGCGGTCGCGGTGATGGCCCTGGAGCGCGTACCGGCCGACATCCGCCGCGACGGCGGCGTGGCCCGCATGAGCGACCCGGAAATGATCCTAGAGATCAAGGAGAAGGTCACGATCCCGGTCATGGCGAAATGCCGCATCGGCCACTTCGCCGAAGCCCAGATTCTTGAAGCCCTCGAAGTCGACTTCATCGACGAGAGCGAAGTGCTGACCCCGGCGGACGAAGAGAATCACGTCGACAAGCACGCGTTCAAGATTCCGTTCGTGTGCGGCGCGCGAAACCTCGGTGAGGCTCTGCGACGCTGCGCCGAAGGCGCCGCGCTAATTCGAACCAAGGGCGAAGCCGGAACCGGCGACGTCGTCGAGGCCGTGCGCCACATGCGCACGATCATGAACGAGATTCGCGAGGTGCAGAGCGCCCGCGAGGACGAGCTGTTCGTGCTGGCGAAGAACCACCAGGCATCGTACGAGCTCATCCGAATGGTCCACGAAACCGGCCAGTTGCCGGTGCCGAACTTCAGCGCCGGCGGAATCGCGACTCCGGCCGACGCGGCCCTGATGATGCAGTTGGGCGCGCAGACCGTGTTCGTGGGTTCGGGCATCTTTAAGGCAGGAGCGAATCTTGAGGACGCCGACCGAATTCGCGTGCAGGAAGCGCGCGCGAAGGCGATCGTCGAGTCGGTTTTGTTCTACCGAGAGCCGAAGAAACTTGCCGAAATCAGCAAGGGCCTTGGCGAAGCGATGGTCGGCATCAACTGCTCCAGCCTGCCGGACTTCCAGCGCATGGCCGGGCGCGGCTGGTAAGCCTAGCCGCCGCCGGTCTTCTTCGGTTCTGCCTTCTTGGTTTCGTCGTCGTCGGGGTCGGAATACACGCGGCCCCGCGCCTTCTCGGTTGAGTACCGTTCGTCGCCCTCGGCGGTGTGTAGCAACACCGCCTTGGCCATCAGGTCGTCCCCGATCGAGTTCTTGAATCGGGTTTCCATCTTGCCGTCGCGGCTGGTTAGGCGAAGGGTTTCGGCTTCGCCGTCATACAACGCGGTATGGGTCCAGACCTGCCGCCAGCGGGTTTTCGCGAACTCTTGGCGGGCCTGCGGATTGCCGGTGATAGTCGCCCGCCGCTCCCCTTTTCGGTAAAAATACTCGATCCGGTCCGCAGTGACGACGGTGGGAAACTCGCGGACGTTGTCGCCCTCACGAAGCTTTTTGTCTAAGGCGCGCTCCTCGGGAGTTGGACCAAACGTGCCCTCGCCGCCCTTAACTGAGTCGGGGACCAGCGGCCGAAACGGCGGAATGTCCTCCTCTTTGGGTGAATAGTTCGCCTCTTCCTCTTTCGGCTTGACGAGCATCAGCACGTTGCCGGTGAGGACGGCGCGCTTCTCTTTCCGATAGACCACGATCTTGTCGGCAACCAGATTGGCTTTCCCGCTGTAGTAAAAAACTCTTCCGGTGGCGGTGAGCTCGTCTGTTTTGCGGTCGATAACGATGTTCGGCGCCTTCACCAAAATCTCGCCGTCCGTGGCAGACGCGTCGTACCAGCGGCTGACCTTTGTCTCCTTTCCGCTGTCGTCGCCGCGCTCGGCCGAGACCTGCCATTGGGTTCCCGTGTTCTGGCCCGCCGCCTTCGCTTCGCCATCCTGGACCCCCGGCAACGTCCCGGCATACGCGACCTTTCCAACCTTGAACGCCTCGGTGTCGTAGTTCATCGTCAGGCGATCGGCCCTGCCGACGCCGTCCTTCAGCTTCCCAGACAGCCCTTTTGGAATCTGAATGAGCTTCGACTGCTCGTCGACCGACATCGAATCTGTCTCGATATCAAAGTCGTTCGACTTCACCCGCGCTTTGCCATCGACCAAAAGTCGCTTCTGCACCCCGATCCAGGTGGCCGACTTCGCCGCGAAGCGGACCTTGCCGTTCTTCCCGTTGTGCGTACCGTTTCGAACATTGGTGAGTTGGGCGCTGTTTTGGTCTCGCTGAATCGCCACCTTGTCGACTTCGGCCTGCGTCACCAGCTTTCCGCCGGCGAACCGGCGTAGCCGAACCTTTTCCAACTGCACGGCGGTGAATTCATCGACGCCGGGCACCGTACGCGGACGGACCCGGGCGAACGGATCGATTTGCAAGGTTTCGGTCACAAACTTGCCCAAAACGGCGAGGCTGGCAATCGCCACGACGGTCGCGGCGATACGCCGGAACCAAACCTTTCGCGGGTCCGCGAATACTAGGCTATTCGAGGGTGACATCGCGCTGAACAACCTGATTGGATTGGGCTAAGGTGACCGGCGTCGCGGGGCTGGCCAGGGCGCCCTTCGTCGCCCGAATGCTGTAGGCACCGGAACCCACCCAGAAATAGAAACGACCGTCTCCGCCGGTGGTGTAGGTTCGAACCGGCGTCCCGGCCCTCGAAAGCGTCACTGTTGCGGCGGCACCGCTCGCGGTCGGCAAAACGCGCCCGTAGATGTTGTAGGGAATTCCCGGCGGGGTCGAATCTCCCGACGGCACTACGAGGACGTCGCCAACGGTGACGACGCCGGTTACGGCCGTGACGCCGCTTGCCGAGAACGAATTAGCGAAGAAGCCGGTGGCGCGGACGGATCCGATGATGCCCCAGAATCCGGCCTGCGAGATCGACGAATAGGCGACTTCCGGAAGCGAGAACTGCCCGGCGGCGTTCGTGGTTCCGGTTTGCCCGCCAAACGAAACGACGGCGTTCGGGATGACTGCGTTGGTGGCGGCGTTCCGCACGGTTCCTCTCAGATTGATTTTCTCCGGCCCAAGCCAGAGGTCGCCCAAGTCCACGTCGGCGGTGGCGGCCGGAAAACTAAACGTCGCATTCTGAATACCGTCGGTGAAGGACTGCACGAAAACGCTGGATGTGGAGCTTGGCACCGAAATCAAGAAGGAGCCGTCGGCCGCATCGACAGCAACGCCGGTAGTACCCACCGCCACGCGTGGAACCGGGGCAAGGACGCCCGTCGTAACCACGCTAAGGACGCGGCCGGAGAGCGTCACGTTGGTGGAAGATCCGCCGCCTCCGCCCCCGCCGCCGCAGGAAATCGCAAGCAGGCCGAGGAGAGCGATAACCAGCTTTCTCATTTCTGCACCCCGGCGACATCTACTCGGAACCACTGTCGCGCTGCCTCGGCGGTGAAGGCAAAGGCGGCGCGGCGGCCCAGGCGCGTGATTCGCTTTCGGTATGGGTCAAACCAACTCACCGTGTCGGCGTACTTTCCGTCCTGTTCCAGGGTCACGGTGTAAGTTTGGCCGGGTCGAAGGTTTTCGAACCGCACCAAGTAGGAATCCTTGCTCTTAGCCGGTCGAAACTCGCGGTGATAGACCACGTCGCCGACGACGGTTGCCTGCAGCCCGCCCATCATCGGGGGAAGGCCGGAGTCCGTCTTCCGGTCAAAGCTTCGGGTCGCGTTTGGCGCCGTGCCGAAGATGGCCTCCGCGCGTTCTCGGCCGCCATTGCCCGGCTGAATCTTCGCCGTCATCTGCCAACCTAGCGGGCGCGGGTTGCTTCCGGTGGATGGTGCCGGAATGAACAGGAGCGTCGCGCCGTCAGAGGAGAGGCATCGCACGTAAACCGACTTGCCCGGGCGGAAGATCGTTGCGGCAACAAAGCTGCCCGTCTCCGGAACGCCGGACGTGGGGTTATTTGCTCCCGGGACAAACTCAAAAATCTCGGCTCCCACGCTAACGCCAACGGCATCCGACCACAATTGCGGGAAGTCTGCCCCGGCGACCACGCGAACTTGGCCGGTGGTGACTTCCGTCGAGAGCGGTGTCGTGATCTGGTTCCAGCCCGGCCGCAGGGCCACCGAGGTGGGAACGACCGCCCGCGTGCCGTCCACCGAGATCGTTCGCGCGGTGTCGAATCTCGTGAAGGCAGCCGTGCCCGCGCCAAGGTTGGCGAAGTCAGGATAGAAGTCGAAGCCGCCGCGCGTAGAGCTGTAGCGGGCTGCCAGCAGCGACGCCGCCGGTTCGTTAAACACCGTTGGAAGGTCTGCCGAGAATGGTTCCAGCGGAACTCCAACGGCCGCGAGTCCGGCCGGAACCGAGACGGAATAGTTGCTCTCGGCGCCAACCCGGAGGTCCAGCGCAAGTTCACCAGGGCCCTTGTTGACGGCCCGCGATAACAAAATGGTTTCGGTCGATCCGCTAACGGAGATGACGGTCGCAACCAGCGCGCGGCTCCTCAGGAACGCGTCGTTGTTGATTCGGGCTCCGAAGGCCCCGTTTTGCACGGTTGGCTCCGCGAGCACGGTTCCCGAAAGGCTCAGCCGGACTTTCAGTTGTCCTCCGGCAGGGGCGGTTGCGCCAACCACGGTTCCAAAGAAGTCGTTCGGGGTCGGCACGGAGCCCGTTGCAATGGCCCCCGCCGGAAGAAACGCCCGGGCAACTTCGCCGCCGACCGGCAGGTCGACATTCACGCGGTAGGGCACGCCGCCAAGGTCATTCGGGAAGTTCGGGCCGACGCTTCCGTACGCGCCCGCGATGTCGATTCGATCGTCCTGCACGCTCGGGCTAAACCGGGTCGAAAAGTCGGTCGACCAAAAAATCGGGAAGCAGGTGCCGGTGAGCAGCGTTTCGTTCCCGTTGATGGCCTTGCTGAAGTAGGTCAATTCGATGTTGAACACGCCAAAATCGACTCCGGCCAGGCCGCTCGTGATCGGCGTGGGCTGAACCAGCAGCTTCGGTCCAGCCGTGTCTTTCGTTTCGAGAACTGCCTGCCGACGGAACCAATCCGCGAAGGTTCGGCCCTCCAGAGTTGGACCGGTCGGACGCTGGGTGTTGAGAATATTCTGGCCGGCGGTGATAAGTCGCGGTACGCTCGCACCGAGCGTGGGGTCGGCGGCTAGCCGCGCGTTAAGTTCAAGGGCAAAGGCGGGATACTCCACCAAAACCTTTTGCCAGGCAGCACCGGCCATGCGATACCGGAGGAGGTACAGGCCGCCGTAGCTGCCGCCCGCCGGAAGCGGCTCGTTCAGCAGGTTCGGTGCGATGAAAAGATCACCTCCCAGAGCCCGCTGGTTATACCAATCGTAAAAACCGCCGACCTCGTAAGTGTTGGCAAGCACCTGCTCGATGGAGTCAGGAACCAACCCGGTTACGGCCGCGGGCGTTCGGACGACCTGCGCGACGATGGCTCGCACAAGACCTTCCTGGAAGGCATCGAACCGATAAGGCGTGTCGCCTTGGTAGGCCAGCAGAAGCGTGTGGATGAAGTTGACCGCCGCCGCCTCGCGGTTGCTGTAAACCGGGAACCGGATCTCGCGTTGGCCGCTTCCGTTGTTCGGAAGGTAAATCCCACCGGCAACGGCATTGCGGTCCGGGATCTCGATGTCAAAGTTGCGGACGCGGACGGTGCCGCCGAGGAGTGCGCGGCCAAAAAGCGCGTCCATGGTCGGTTTCGCCGTCGCGTAGGTGTCCTCCAGAAGCTGGCGGTAGGCCGGAGTGAAGGAGGCCGCGCCCGAAGTTTCGAACTGCAACGTGATGTCGCCAAACCGCTTCGTGGGGCCGCCGGTCGGGGCTGGCTCGCCGTTACGCGTGACCTCAACGCGGACCGGATAGGCGAAGCCCATCTCTTTCGACTTCACTTTCGCGCGGTTCTTCTCCGTCAGGCGGGCAACGCGCTGGTGAAACGCCATCGCGGCGTTGGAAATCTTCGGGTCAACCGCCTGTCGGGTCTGCAACGTGCCGAGCTCAACCCGGAGTCGCCCGGTTTGCCCGTGCGCCGCGAGGGCAAAGCAAGCAAGGCCAAGAAGTGAGACGGTTCGCAGCACGGGCGAAGTGTACTGGCGGGCGGCAAGAAATTCCGGCATGCAAGACATAAGACGCCCCACGGCCAAAGGCGGTTCGGGGGCGGTTCAGGTCCGCCCCGGAGCCCTGCCTCAGTCCTCGTCGACGACGCCAGGTTTCTCGCCCGGACGCGCCGGATACGGTCGACTGTTGCCGTGGAATGAGTACCAGTTGATGCGGTTAAGCCAGTACGGATCAGCATCATCCACGTCTGACCAGTCGAGCGAAAGGCTCTTCTCGGTCCAGTAGCGGTCGGATGCACTCAGCTTTTCGATCGGAACCTTGCGGCCCGGATTCGGCTCGTCCAGCGGGATGTTGTTCGGGCGCGTCTTGTACGTCGCCAGGTTCGGCGTATCGGTGAAGCAGCCGTCCATCGGTTGGGCCAGGGCGTCGAAGCGATTCATCGGGTCCAGGCCGAGCATCAAACCGATGCTACGCAGCATGCTCAGCGTCGTGTAGACCTTCGAATCGACCGCGCCCATCTTGTTGTACGGGCTAATCGCCATGAAGACGGTTCGGTGGCCGTCCACGTGATCGGGGCCGCTCTGGGCGTCGTCCTCGATGACGAAAATAGCGGTGTTCTTCCATTGCAGCGAGCGGCTGATTGCCTCAACCACGCGGCCCAGCGCGAGGTCGTTGTCGGCGATCATCGCGCGCGGCGTCGGGAAGGCCGGGTCCATTCCCTCGCCGTGGTCGCACGGCAGGGAGAGGATCATGAGGTTCGGCACTTTGTTCGCTTTGGAGAACTTTGTGTACTCATCAATGAAGATATCCGCGCGATGCTGGTCGCTTTGGGTGAGTGGCCAGTAGTGGACATTCGGGTTGATGTACGGGCGTAGGCCGGCGATGGTCGTGCCCGTCGTCAGCTTGAACTCGTTTCGACCCGACTTTCGATCTTCCCAGAGCTCGAACCAATCTTTAGGGTTTCTCGGCGAGAACTTTGACAATTCGTTGTCGCATAGCTCCCCATAGACACGTACGGTCTTTCCTTTCTTCACGGCCGCATCCCAGAGTCCGCCGGCCGCGGAGAGCGCCATCGCGTCGTCGCCGTCGTCCGGATAGGACCGGCTGTAACCCACATAGAATCGCTCCAGGTAGTCGTTCGCCAAACCCTGGGTGCTCCACTGGTGGCCGTCCGCGCTGTTCGTGCCGGTCACGTAGCCATTGTCAAACAGGGTGAATTGCTGCGCGATCGCCCGATGGTTCGGGGCGACTTTCTCGCCCAGGCTGCAAAGCTTCGGATCGCCGTTCCCCTGCGGAAGGTCGCCGAACACTTCGTCGTAGGTTCGGTTTTCCTTGATGATGTACAGCACGTGCTTGATCGCGCCGTTGTAAACCGCGAGGTTCGGCTTGGCCTTGTCGGCTCCCCAGCGGTTGTTTTCGCTGACCTTCTTCGTTTCCTCGGCGAGGTCCTTTGTAAGGTCGACGAGGCTGACCGTGCCTTCAAAGTCGTGGGCGTTGCCGACGCGACCGTAGGCGGTGTTGGCGACCGAGCCGTTCCCCTTCGAGTTCAGCACCACGGCTTCGTTCCCGCGCAACACGAGGCTGATGGGGAAGTAGCCGACCGGCCGAAAGCCGCGCACTCGCCCTCGTTTGAGGTCGATCTCGCAGATCGCGTTGTCGCCGCCGTTGGCCGCGTAGAGCGTGTCGCCCCGTTTGGCCAGCGCGTTGGGCATCGCGCCGATGACGCGCATGTTGTTCCACCGAATCGGAATCGTCCGTTTGACCTTCTTGGCAACGAGGTCGATTTCGGAGATGCTGTCGCCGACCGAGTTCGCCACCCAAGCCACGTTTCCTTCCGTAAGGATCGCCGTCGGATGCCGACCAACCGCGAGGGAAACTGTCCCGCCGGAAGCCAGATCTACCAGCGACACCGTGCCCGAATTCGCGACGCCACGCTTATCCACCAACACCGGTTGGCCGCCGCCGTTTGCGGTTCGGTCTTTCGTTTTGACTTCGGCGGCAGTTGGCACCCGGCCCGCCCAGTTCGAGACGACCAATCCCTTCTCGTCCTCCGTTAACTTCACGCCGTAGGGAACGTTCTCGACCGATAGCCGTCGTCGAACTTTTGCATCGGCCAGCGACACTTCGTATACCGATTTGGTGGAGGCGCCGGTCACAAAGAGCGTCCTGCCGTCTCTCGTGATGCAGCTTCCGCCGGGTTGCGGGTTGCCTTTCTCTTCGAGTTTGATCTGGTCTGCGACCGTCAGGCGATCGTCGGCGAAACCAAATCGCTGGAGGTACCCGGCTTCGGTCGAGGCGATGAGTTGCTTGCCGTCAGGAGTCCAAGATAGGCCATGAAACGCCGGGCTTGCGCCAAGTTTCACGGAAGACCCCTCCACAATTGCCGCACCGCGAATCAAGAAAACCTCGCCCTTGCTAAGCACCGCGACCAAGGCGGAATCCACCGGAGAGACGGCCAAGTCGGCCGGACGGCCACGGAAGCGGATCGCGCCGGCCTCCACGCGCTGACCGGTGCTCACAAGGTAGCTGCCGTCCGACTGCTTACCCAGGTTTACGCGATTTGCCGCATAAAACGCCGAAGCGGTTAACCCGCAAACACCTAAAACAAGACCCCACTGCGCGGCTCGACGAAGATTCCCCACGCAACCATCGTAACCGGTCTCGCGCTGCGCCCGTGTTAAGAAAAGCTACATCGACATGGTTTGCGACATGCCGTTCATCTCTTGGTGCATCGTGCTTGCGCGATCGGTAAGCACCCACGTGTCTTTGCTTCCGCCGCCCTGGCTGCTGTTCACCACGTAGGAGCCCTTTTGGAGCGCCACGCGAGTGAGACCGCCGGGAACAATCGTCACCTTGTCGCGCCCGCAAACGATATACGGCCTGAGGTCAACGTGCCGCCCTTCGAAGCCGTTCTCCACAAAGCACGGCGACCGCGACAGCGAAATGAGCGGTTGCGCGATGTAGCCTCGCGGGTCGGCCTTCACCTTTTCTAGGTAGTCGTCGATCTCCGATTTGCTGGCCTGCGGACCCATCAGCATGCCGTAGCCGCCGCTCTCGTTCGTCGCTTTGAACACGAGCTCCGAGGCGTGCTCCAGCATGTAACGGAGGTCGTCTTGGCGCCAACCCATGAAGGTTTGAACCTGCGCCAGGATCGGCTCTTGGTTCAGATAGTAACGAATCATCTCGGGCACATACGGGTAGACGGCCTTGTCGTCGGCGATTCCGGTGCCGATTCCGTTCGCCAACGCAACGTTTCCGGTGCGATAGGCGTTCACGATTCCGGTGACGCCGAGCATGCTGTGCGGACGGAAAACGAGCGGATCGAGATAGTCGTCATCGATCCGTCGGTAGACCACATCGACCCGTTTTCGGCCCTTCGTAGTCTTCACAAATACGAGGTTATCGTCAACGAAAAGGTCGCGTCCCTCGACGAGTTCGATGCCCATTTGCTGAGCCAAGAACGCGTGCTCGAAATAGGCGCTATTGTGGACGCCGGGGGTCAATAGGACGACGTTCGGCTCATCGCGGCCCGGGGGAGCGAAGCTTCGCAAAGCCTCCAGCAAGTGAAAGGCGTAGTCCTCAATCGGCCTGACGGCGTTCTCGCGGAAGAGGTTCGGCAGCACGCGGGTAAGAATCAGCCGGTTTTCCAGCATGTAGCTGACGCCGCTCGGAGTTCGGCAATTATCTTCCAGGACGCAGTAGGTGCCGTCGCCGTCCCGAATGAGATCCGTGCCGCAGACGTGAACGTAGACGCCACCGGGAACGCTTGCCCCCACAAAGCTGCGCCGGAAGCTGGGAGCGCCGACGATGAGCTCGCGAGGAATCACGCCGTCGTTAAGGATGCGCTGATCTTGGTAAACGTCTTGCAGAAAAAGGTTGAGGGCTTGGACGCGCTGGATCAAACCGCGCTCGATTTGCGACCACTCGTCGGCGGGAATGATTCTTGGCAGCAGGTCGACGGGGAAAGATTTTTCGGTACCGGCGGCGTCGCCGTACACGGTGAACGTGATGCCTTGGTTAATAAGCGTCAGCTCGGCAAGTTCTCGCCGCGCTTGAAACTGTTCGGGCGACATGCTGTCCAGCGCGCGAAAGACGTTTTTATAGTGCTTTCGCGGGCCCGAAGCGTCGAACATTTCGTCAAAGAACCCGCCGCGATCGTACTTATTGAACAGCCCCATCTTCGCTTCTCAAAACATTGTGCAAACCCCGCAGCGGTGGGAGGTTGACGGCTCAATATAACACAGGTTCATCCGAAGATACGCAGCTTTACAGTTCGGTGGGGAGGCCGCGCGCGGTCCAGCCGGTCCAGCCCTCTGCCATGGTCAGAGGATCCTCAAATCCCATCTGGCGCAAGGTGTCTGCCGCCAGCGCACTTCGATGCCCGCCGCCGCAGTAGCAAATGATCTTCTGGTTTCGGTCTTCCAGGAATTCCGCCCGCTTGGGGTGGGTGAGGTCGGCTTTTACCTCAAGAAACCCCCGCGGAACGTTGATCGCTCCGGGAAGGTGACCGAGAGCGAATTCATCCGGCTCGCGAACGTCCAGCAGCACGTAATCGCCGTGGCCGAGGAGCGAGACCGTCGTCTCCGGGGAAATCTCCCGCACGGAGCCGAGCGCGGTATCAACAAAATCTTTCAGGGTTTTCATGGTTAGAACTGGTCGGTGAGAAAAAGTTGCGGTACCGATGGGAACTGGTACCCCATCAGGGTCATTTCGAGGGTCGCGCGGGAGAACATGAAGCCGAGTTCATCCGCCATTCGGGTGGTTCCAAGCCATTCCGTACCTTCCATCAGCGGCAGTGGGGCGATGGTTGGGGAAAAAATGGCCTCGCGCAACAGCCCTGGCTCGGCGCAAACGTAGCCGGACCGAAAAGGGGTGCAAGTGCGCATATGCCACTTCCAGTAACGCCAGCGAAGGTCGTCGCGTCGCAACCGGTCGGGGTGCGCGGCCGCCCAGCGGTCGTAAATCGCGCGCACTTCCGAGTTTTCTAACATCGTCGGGGCGCTTTCTTCGCCCTGAAGCGACTCGATGGGAGCGCGAATCACCTGGTCGATGGCCTCGAATCCGACTTTCTCGTAGACTTTCGTGTTCACGGCGAAGAGGAGTGCCGGGCCTTCTCCGGCCCGCGTGGCCTCGCGAAGAACATGCCGCAACAGTTGAGAAGCCAAGCCTTCTTCCCGCCGGTCGGTCCGGGTGGCGACGCCTGCAATGCCGATCGCCTTGCCCCAACCAAACGTGAGCGGAGTCACGGTGAGGATGCTGATCATCTTTCGGCCCTCGAACAGAGCCCACTTTCGCTTCAGGTCAAAAAACGGCTCTTCGTAAAAAAACCGAGACGAGCGGTCCACATCGAGCCCAAACGTGCCGCAGAGCAACTCCAAAAAGTCGTCGGCCTCGTCCTGCCGAATCGGGCGAATGGCGTTCATCCGCCGACCCTAGGTGGCGGCGAAATGATCGGCCGATTTCCGCCCGTGGTAGCCGGTTCCGTACCGGGCAAGTTGCTACCCGAGGTCGTGGCGGGATCGGGATTTGCGCCGTTGCGGCTTGGCTCGTTCGGCAAGGACGCCGGCACAATTCGAACCCGGACCCTCACCACCTTTGGATTCAGGCGGATGCCAGGCGGGGCCGCCAGCGGCACCTCCACCGTTGTGTCGCTGCTTAGGCCCTCCAGGCTAACGGGGCTCGTGTAGATCTGGTTCGCCTTTGCGATGGCCCGGCTTCCCCCGAGTTGGTTAACCTGGGGCGGCTCGACGTCGTAGCCGACCACTTGAAATCCGGGTGCCGGCTGACCGCTGAAACGAACCTGCACAAACCCGGCTTTTTCGACGGGCGCCGCCATGAGCAACGCGGTTATGTTCACCTTGAAAGGGATTACCTGCACGTTTTCCAACCGCGAATCATCGCTGGTGTAGGCAAATACGTCTTCTTCGTAAGGACCCGTTCGGTTCGATGAAACGTTGTTGAGGTCCAGCACCGCCTTCACTTTTGTAATCCGATCAATTTCGGATTTCGGGCCCCGTATCCTGATCGTGTCCGGATCGGAAACCGCTTCATCCAGAACCGTACCGCCATCGGGGAGCTTGCCCTTCACCTCCACCGTCACGGCGATCTCCTTCTCCGAGATGGCCTCGATCTCGACCGGCACGCGTTGCGGCAGGTCTACCAGCAAGGCACGAAGGCGGTCCGGATAGATTCGGATGGGATAGAAACCCTTCCCGGGCTTCGCGCGTTGAAGGTCCACCGCCGCGAACATCGTTTCCATCTGCAGCAGGTCCATCTCACGAACCGTGCCTCTCGCAAGAACCGGAAGAACCCGGTCGGCGTTGCGGACGAAGAACTTCTCCGTATCCAGGCTCTGAAGCTGAATGTCGAGCGAGAGCGGCTTCACCAAGCTGTTCTGCGCGGAGACAACGACCCAGAGCATGATCGAAAGCAGGATCGACGAAATGAGGAACGGAATGTGGATCGCGCGTTTCATCGCTTTGCCCCCACTTCCGGTGCCTTCTTATCTTCCGGTGGCGTGCCGTTCTTTGACCGATCACGGTGACCGAGCCGGGACGACTTTCTTTGCGGCGTCGTCTCGGCCATTTTGCGAAGCTCGCGGTTAAGGAACTCCCGGAGCGCTTGCGGCGATTCCAGCCGCGTGAGGACGCCGTCGCTGGCAATGCTGATCGAGCCGCGTTCTTCGGAAACCACGATCACAAATGCGTCGGTGACTTCGGTAACTCCGACCGCCGCCCGATGACGCATGTGCACGTTCGGATCGAGGGTTACCGACTCGCTGAGCGGCAAGCGGCACGCGGCCGCCAGAATTTTATCGGCGCGAAGAATGACCGCCCCGTCGTGTAGCGGATTCTCCCCGTAGAAGATGCTTCCCAGAAGCGGCGAAGAAACCTGCGCGTTGAGCGGCACGCCGTTCGCAACGATCTCATCGAGCTTCGCGGTTTTTTCGATCACGATGAGCGCGCCCACGCTTTGTTGTGCCAGCGAGGTCACGGCATTCGTAATTTCCTCCACCGTTCGCGCTTCGATGCTCGCCGCCGGAGGCGCAAACTCCAAAATTTGCAACGGCGTGATCTTTCCGATGCCCTCGATCGCCTGTCGCAGTTCCGGCAAGAACAAAATGACGAGCGCAACCGGCCCGAGAATCGTGGCTTTTTCCAAGATCCAGTGCAATGTGTTGAGGTTCAATCGGTCGCTGAGGAACAGCAAGAAAATGAAGGCGACGATTCCGATGAAGATTCGCCAGGCGCGAGTGCCGCGAACAAGCATCAACAACCGGTAGATGAGATACGCGACTAAGCCAACGTCAAACAGGGTGACGAAAATTTCCTGCGCCGGCAGACTACGCAGAGCGGTGAATTGACGAGTGATGTCGTCCAAAGTAGGTACCCGTTAGTTTAGCCCGTCCATTTTTTTGGCATCGCTCCGTTTTGCGCGGTAAAGGTCGAAGGTCTCATAATCATTCCTTCGATGCCAGATACTCCGAACCGTGACCTCTCGGCAATCCGCAAGGACATAGACTCCATTGACGCGGACCTGGTTCGCCTTCTCTCCCGTCGGGTTGAGCTGGCGCAAGAGGTTGGGCGCGTGAAGGGGCGGGATGGACGGCCGTTCTTCACCCCGGAGCGCGAGCGCTCGATTTACCAGTCGTTGGCGGAAATGAACCCAGGGCCGATGCAAACCCGGCAGCTCATCGCCGTTTTTCGAGAAATCATCAGCGCGGCACGGGCGGCAGAGAAGCCGTTGAGCTGTGCCTATTGGGGCCCGCCGGGAACGTTCACGCACGTGGCCGCCCTGCAAACTTTTGGTTCGAGTTCCGACTTTTCGCCGAAGGAAACCATTCCGGATGTGTTTCAGGCAGTTGAGCGCGGCAACGTTGATTACGGTGTGGTGCCGGTCGAAAACTCCATCGCCGGAATCGTGCCCGAGACGCTGGACCAGTTTCCGCAGACGAACGTGCGCATCTGCGCCGAGACGTACATTCCGATTCATCATCACCTCGTCTCGACCGCACCCATGCTCGATGCGATCGAGCGCGTTTACGCAGGCCCGCAGCCATCGTCGCAGTGCCGCCACTGGCTAAAGATGAACTTGCCGAAGGCCCAGATCGTGGAGGTAGTGCCAACCGCGAAGGCCGCCGAGCGGGCGGTAAACGACCCGTTTGGGGCGGCGATCGCAAACCGGCTGGCCGCCGAAACGGTGGGCATTCCCGTGCTAGTCGAGCACATTGAGGACAATCCCGCGAACCGCACCCGGTTCATCGTGCTCGGTTACAACCAGCCGGCCCGCACCGGGCAGGACAAAACCAGCGTGATGTTCAACGTTCGCAACCGGCCCGGCGAATTGGTGAAGGCCCTCAGCGCGTTCGAAGCGAACGGCGTCAACCTAACGCTCATCGAGAGCCGCCCCGCCCAGCGCGCGACCTTTGAGTACATGTTCTACACCGACTGCGATGGACATTTCGAAGACGAGGGCCTTCAAGGAGCGCTGGATGCGCTCAAGCTACTCGCCCTCGAAACCACGATTCTGGGAAGCTATCCGCGGCAGGATAACTTCGGACAAGGCTAGTGACTTCGATTCGTCCGGCGGAGCCAGCCGATGTCTCCACTATCTGGCGCATGATTCTGGACTTGGCGGAGTTCGAAAAGCTTCGGGACCAAGTGAAGGGTTCGGAGGAAGAGCTGCATCAATCTCTCTTCTCCGAAAAACCGGTGTGCCATGCGGTCGTGGCCGTGAGCGACGGCCAGACCGTGGGCTACGCGCTCTATTTCTATAACTATTCGACCTTTCTCACCCGGAAGGGGCTTTACCTTGAAGACCTGTACGTGGCACCCGAGGTTCGCGGCCAGGGCATCGGGAAGCTTCTGTTGAATCACATCATCGAGCTAGCCCGAGACGGCGGGTGCAAGCGCGTGGATTGGTCGGTTCTCGATTGGAACCAAAACGCCATTGACTTCTACGAATCGATGGGTGCGCGCGTGATGCCCGACTGGCGTACCTGCCGAATCGAGCTTTAGCGACGCTGCCGGGGCAACAATTGAAGCTGAACGAGGAGCCGTCCGTTCACGCGTTGCTCTTGCTGAACGATACCGATGCCTTTGACGAACCAGGTTTTCAGGTTGAAGCGGCGCCCACCGCCTACCAAAGCGGCTTCGCAAAGGATGGCTTTGTACTCCACTCCGTTCGCACTCACTGCCTGAAGCTTTTCTTCACGAAACACACGTCCGGTGACGCGAATGGCTTCGCCGCCCGCCGACAGCGTTCCTCGATAGTTTTCCTCCGGCTCGCTTTCCCCAGGTTCTGCCTTAGGCCGGACCTTCGGCGTGTAGAGCGGCAGGGCGGGCTCGAACCGTGCGTTGGCGGTCTGCGACGCGTAAAGAATTCCGTTCTTCCACCCAAGCCGGCCAACGCCCATGTTGCTGGAAACTTCGAAGCCGCTCGTTCCGGCGACGCTAATTGCATTGCCGACCTTCAGCTCATCAAAGTAGCGCTGCGGCGGTGCGAAAACCGCGTAGTTCCACCGCGCCCCTTTCGCGAGCGGCATCGGCGCAGTTGATACACCCTGGCAGCCGGCCAACGCCAGCACTCCGAGAAGAAGAAATCGCTTCACACCGCCTCTAATTTAGCGAATCGCTGCGCAAGTTTCTTCACCCCAAGGTCTCCCGGAAACGCAACGGTGACTTCGACATCATCGCGCACCGGCATGCAGGCCACCACGACGCCGCGACCGAATTTTTGGTGGATCACGGCCTGCCCCACCGTAAACGGCGGCTTCCAGTCAGGCGCTTTCTTTTTCTGCTCTGGTTCCGCCATCACGCTCGGGGTGGCCCGTGGCCCGGATTGATAACTTCCGCCTCGCTCGTAGCCTAGGTTCCCGCTGCGGCCACCTGGCGCATAGGCGTACTCGCCTTCCGCGCTGAGCAGTTCGGCCGGGACCTCATCCAGAAAGCGCGAGCGAGGATTGAAGTTCGGCGTGCCGTAGGTGGACCGACGGTGGGCGTGCAGCAGGTGAAGCTCTTCGCGGGCACGGGTCATGCCGACGTAAGCCAGCCGACGCTCTTCTTCCAATTCTTTATCGGACGCCAACGAGCGAGCATGCGGGAAAATTCCTTCCTCAAGCCCGGCCAAGAACACGACCGGAAACTCGAGCCCCTTTGCGCTGTGAAGAGTCATCAGCGTCACCGCGTCGCCATTCTCGCCCGTCAGGGCATCGACATCCGCCACAAGCGAAACTCCTTCGAGAAACGCACCCAACGAAGGTTCGTCGGCCGTCGCGTCATATTCGGCCGTCACGTTCAGCATTTCCTGGAGGTTCTCAAGCCGCGCGATCGAGTCTTGGCTTCCTTCGGCCTTCAGCGCGTCGATCATCCCGCTGGAAGTCATGAGTCCGCGCAATGTTTCCGTAATTGACCCGTTCTGCGCGACGTTTCGGGCATCTTCCAGCCCGCCCAGGAAGCTGCGCAGAGAAGAGGCCGTTTTCTTCGTCAGGCTGTTCTGAAGCTCTTGGTCGCTCGCGGCTTCCGAAAGCGAGACGCCCCGCCGGGTGGCGGTTTCCGCGATCTTCGCTAGGGCAGTCGCGCCGATTCCGCGCGTTGGTGTGTTGATGCAGCGGTTAAACGCAGCTTCATCCTGCGGGTTGTACGTAAGCCGCAGGTAGGCGAGCATGTCCTTGATTTCTTTCCGCTCGTAGAACCGTTGGCCGCCCACCAACACGTGTGGGATCCGGGCCGACAGAAACGCTTCTTCCAGGATGCGGCTCTGGGCGTTGGTTCGGTACAGAACCGCAAAATCGCGGAACTTGCGGGTGGCGCGATTGACCTCGGTTTGGATCCGTTCTGCGACGAGCCGTCCCTCATCCTGTTCGGTTCCCGCTTGCATCAAGGAGATCGACTTCCCTTGCTCGTTCTCCGTCCAAAGCTCTTTGCTAGCACGCGACCGATTGCGCGAAATCACCGCGTTGGCGGCCGCCAAAATTGTTTTCGTGGACCGGTAGTTTCTCTCCAGCTTGATGATTTTCGCGTCTGGATAATCGCTGCCGAATCGCAAAATCAGCGCGACGTCGGCCCCGCGCCAAGCATAAATGCTCTGATCATCGTCGCCAACGACGACGATATTGCGGTGCTTTCCGGCGAGAAGGTGCACCAGGTTGTACTGGGCAAAGTTTACGTCCTGATACTCATCCACCAGCACATGCAGGAATCGCTCCTGGTACTTTTCGCGAATATCTTGGCGCTGCTCCAGCAATCGGTTTGCGTAGCCTAGAATGTCGTCGAAATCCAACGCGTTGGCCTTGGCCAGCCGCTGGTTGTACTTCGGAAAAATCTGGGCGACAATTTTTTCGAAGTAGCTCGCCGCTCGGTCCGTGTACCGTTCTGGCGAATGAAGCTTTTCCTTTGCGTTTGAAATTTCGGAGAGAACCGCCCGGGGCTGAATCGACTTGTCGTCGATGTTCATCTGCTTGAGAATGTCCCGGATAATCGCCAATTGATCTCCGTCGTCGTAGATCACGAAGTTGGGGTCGAGGCCAATTGCCTTTCCGTCGATGCGGAGCAGGCGGCTGCACAGCGAGTGGAACGTCCCGATCCACATCCCGCGATCGGTGTAGCCCATCAGGTGTTCGACCCGCTCCCGAAGCTCGCGCGCCGCCTTGTTCGTAAAGGTCACGGCCAGAATCCGGGCCGGAGGCACGCCCTCGTAAATGAGCCGGGCAATGCGATAGGTGATCACGCGGGTTTTGCCGGAACCGGCCCCAGCGAAAACGAGCATCGGCCCACCCGGATGCACCACGGCCTCGCGCTGTTCCGGATTCAGGCCGGCGAGATCCAACGCGCCGGTCGCAAAATTTTCATCACCGTCGGTTCTGGCCGATGGTGCCCGTTCAACGGAGGGCATTTTCGGTTCGTCGGCAGTAAAACCGGTGGACATGAGTCTATTATGCAACGAATGAGAGACCCGGAACGATGCAGGTTTTTTTGTGACATCAAGAGAAGAAATCACGTCTTACAAGGTGAGGCAAAGCGTCTCATGCGGGTTCACTCCCGCGAACGTACGAGGTAAGGAATTTCTAATGAAGCGATGGATTGGTAGCGTAGCCTTGTTGACGGTTTCGGGGGCGGTTATGGCCCAGGCGCCATTCAACCTCATGCGACCGTTCGACGGCGAGAGGATTAAGGAGAAGATCCAGATCCGATTCCCGGCATCCAGCATCCCGGCATCCGGGTACGTCGGAATTTTTCTCGACGGCAAGCTGATTGACGCGACCCGACCTGGTTTTGTGCAGCCGAAGAATAAGGCCGGCAAGAACGTCGGCCGCGGTTACTTCGAATACGTACTTGACGTTAAGGGCCGAGGAATTTCGGACACCAAGCCGGGCGAAACCACTACGCTCGAAGCGGTTCTCTTTGCCGAAGCCGGCGACCAGCCGCGACGAGTGGACAGCTCCTCGGTCAAAATTACGATCGACCGAAAGGCTGGCATCAAGCTCCCCGCCGGTGGCGCTCGACTCCGCTACAACTTCACCCCGGGCGAAGAACTGATTTACCGAATTGAGCAGCGATCCGTGCTCTCCGCCATCACCGAGAGCCAGAACAAGCTAGGCGGCAAGGCAGCAGAGTTCCCGCAGGAAGGCGAAACCATTCGCATGCTCTATGCCGTCCAGTCGGTTGAGCCGGTTGTGATCAAGGGTCAGACCTTTGTTCAGTCGCTCCTTCGCATGCAGCCGTTGCCGAACCGAGGCAAGGACTACGCCGACCTCACGACGACCGGATCGTCCGAAGCCAAGCGGTATTACGACTACGAAATGGCTCCCATCTACATGAAGGTTTCCGACACCGGAATCCAAAAGTGGGGATCCATCCCGCCGTACATCACCTTCGAAGGAACCACCGGCGAAGCAAACCGACTCGATCTCTACGGATCGTTCCCGCTTCCGACGCTTCCTGAGAAGCGCGTTCGACCGGGCGACTCCTGGTCATCCAGCTTCCAGACCGGCTTCCTCGACCTTGAGAAGCTGAACGACGTGACGAGCGTCGTTCGAACCATCCCGGCCCGAGGCGAGTTCCTTGGCCTGGAGTGGGAGCGAAACCGACCCTGCGTGAAGTTCCGCAACGTCATCGAAGTCGCCGACAACTCGCTCGAGGCTAGCAAGCTTGCGAAAGCAGGCGCCGGATTCAAGAACGACTTCAAAGTAAGCGTCAATGAGACCGTCTGGTTCGACCTCGACAGCAAGCGAGTGACGAAGGTCGTTCGCGAAGAAACCGTGGACGTGAAGGCGGCCGGAGCTGACCTTGCCGGATTTGGCTTTGGTGGCGGAATCGGCGGCGGATCGGCGGCACCTGGTGCCGGAGCCGCTCCGGGTGGATTTGGCCCTGGTGGCCGTGGTCCTGGCGGCCCCGGTGGCCCTCCGGCTGGATTCGGTCCGGCTAGCCGACCGGGTGGATTCGGTGGTGCTGCCGGCGGCGGTAGCGACAAGTCGTTCACGCCGGACATCCAGCTTCGCCAAGAGATCCCGGGCAACACGAAGCTCGGCCGTTTTGGTGGCCCTTCGGGCGGACCGGCTGCGGGAGCCGGGTTTGGTGGCCGACAAGGCGCACCCGTTGCAGCCGAAGCTTCCTTCATCCGAATCCGAAGCCTGCGAATCTTCACCCTCGAGCGCTGACCCACGGCTTTCGAACCGCCACGGTTGGAACTTGCTTCCTGCCGTGGCTTTTTTTACGCCCGACCAAGCCGTCGGCGGTACTCTGACTGAAAGGAAATGCCAATCCTGCCCGGCCGAAAAGTCAAAACGAAGCGCGACTACACCGGCGATCCGGATGAGTTTCGCCTAACCCTCGTCGAACATCTCGAAGAGCTGCGCGACCGAATCATTCGCGCGGTCGTGTACTTGGTGGTCGGCTGGGTGATTGGCTGGGTGCTTTTCCCCTACCTGTATGAGTACATGACCCAGGTGATCGACCGGGCCATCGTTCCCAACCTCCCGAAAGGCACCAAATACACCGAGGTCGTGCTGAACGTAACCGACCTCTTCATGCTGAAGTTTCGGTTGTCGCTCACGATTGGCCTGGTCATCATTTTTCCTTTCCTCGTTAACGAAGTCTGGGGCTTTGTCGCCCCGGCTCTGAAACAAAACGAGCAACTGCCCGTGAAGCGACTGGCCCCGCTGAGCCTGTTCCTATTTGCCTTGGGTGCCGGGTTCTGCTGGCTCATCATCCCCAGTGCGCTATCCTGGTTCGTTTCGTTTAGCGATTCGTTCCCCGGCATCGCCATCACTCAGACCGCCGGCTCGATGATCTACTTCATCCTGAAGATGATGCTGGCGTTTGGCATCGGCTTCCAGCTCCCGCTGGTGGTGTATGCGCTGGGTGCCGTCGGACTGCTTTCGGCCGAAGTCTTGGTGCAATACTGGCGCCAGGCAGCCACGGTCATCTTTGTTGCGGCAGCCATCATCACGCCGAGCAACGACGCCTTTTCGATGCTGATGATGGCCATCCCGATGGTCATTCTGTTCCTCCTCAGCGTGTACTTCGTTCGCCTCACCCAGCGGAAGAAGGAGCGACTGGCCGCTGCCGAGGAGGCCGCCTACGTGATCGAACCGACACCGGAAGATGACGAACCTATCCAACCCGAGGCGACCGACGAGGAAGCGATGAACCGGCGTGGCCGAAACGAGTAATCCGCCCAACTGGGAACGCTTTGCCGAGCAAATCGCCTACCTCCATGAGGAAGAAGTCCGGGAGGGGCGGTATGCAGAAACGCCGGAAGGGCTGCATCCAGCCGTGCTGGCGCGGCTAGCCGCCGCCGGTTTTGAAAGCCTATTCTCGCACCAGGCCGAGGCGATTTCGGCTTGGCAACGCCGCGAGGACGTCCTCGTGACGACCGGCACAAGCTCCGGCAAGAGCCTTGCCTACGTCGTTCCCACCCTGCAACTGGCTCACGCCGAACCCATGGCCCGCGCCCTATACCTTTTCCCCACCAAAGCCCTGGCGCAGGACCAATTGGAGCGGCTCCGCAGCCTGGCGGGAACCTCACTAAGCGCGGGGGTTTACGACGGCGACACCCCGCAATCGCAGCGCGCAGCCATTCGCCGAACCTCTCAAGTGGTGTTCACCAACCCCGACATGCTGCACGTTGGGATTCTGCCCGGCCACCAAAACTGGGCGCGATTCCTAAAGTCGCTCCGGCTCATCGTCATCGACGAGGTCCACGTTTACCGGGGGATCTTCGGATCTCACGTCGGCAATGTCCTGCGGCGCCTCCTAAGGCAGTGCGAGGCGTACCGATCGAACCCGCAGATCATCGCCTGCAGCGCCACCACCGGCAATCCGGCCGAGCACTTCCGCCTCTTAACCGGGCGGGAGGCGACGATTGTCAACGACGACGGAAGCCCGCGCGGCCGCCGCACCTACATTCTTTGGTCTCCGCCGCGCCGAAGCGACGGCACTCCGCTTGGCACCAACGCCACTACATCTGAGATCGTCGTCAGCCTCGTTCAGGCTAACCAACGAACCCTTGCTTTCAGCCGAACGCGGGTCTCGGCCGAACTCGTCCTGAAGGCGACCCGCCGAAGGTTGGAGGAGGTCGGCATCGACCCGGCCACGATGGAGAGCTACCGCGCCGGATACACCGTGAAGGAGCGACGCAACATCGAGCAGAGCTTCTTCCGGGGCGAGCTGCGCGGCCTGAGCGCAACCAGTGCGATGGAGCTGGGCGTAGATGTTGGCGGGCTCGATGCCGTCGTGATGAACGGCTACCCAGGCAGTCAGGCAAGTTTTTGGCAACAAGCCGGGCGTGCCGGACGAGGTAGCCGCGCCGGACTCGCGATTATGGTGGCCGCCGCCGACCCGCTGGAGCAGTTCCTGCTTCGCAACCCGGACCGGCTATTTGGACGTACCAGCGAGCGCGCCGTCATCCAGCCCGACAACCCGACGATCCTCAGTGAGCACCTGCAGTGCGCCGCGCATGAGCGTCCGCTTGCGCCCAGCGAGCTGATTCACTACTCGCCCGGAGCTTTGGCCGCTGCCGAACGCCTGGAATCGGCGGGCTACTTGCGGTTTTTTGGCGGGCAGTTTGCCTACGCCGGGGTGGATTCTCCGGCCCTTAACGTGAACCTGCGCAATGGCGGCGGCGCCACGATTCGGCTGATGACCGGCGCCGAAGAGCTGGGCAGCATGGAGTTTCAGCGGGCCCTTTCGTCTGCCCATCCCGGCGCGGTGTACCTGCATCGCGGCCAGACGTTCCTGGTGCGCGAGCTCGATCTCGCCGCAAACCGGGCAAACCTGGAGCCGACCGAGGTCCCTTACTACACGCAGCCGGTGATGGAAAGCAGCCTGACCGACCGCCAAACGCTGGACTCTCGCGATGGCCGTCGTCTGGTTTCGTGCACCGTGTCGGATCAGGTGATTGGCTACCGCCGCAAGGCCCTGGATGGCGAGCAGGTTTACGACGTGGTTGACCTCGATCTTCCCGTACAGACCTTTGACACGTTTGCAGTGCGTTGCGATTTTCCTGCTTTTTCTCTGGATGATGATATGGCGGCGCAGATTGGCGGAGTGCACGGGGCCGAGCACGCGCTGATGGCGGTCGCGCCGTGGTTTGCCGGGTGCGACCGCGGCGATCTCGGCTCGACTTGGTATGCCTACGGGCCGGAAACGGGTCGGCCGGGGGTCGCGATCTACGACCGGGTACCGGGCGGGGTCGGCCTCGCGGAGGCGGTTTTTGCGGCCTGGCCGGAGATCGTCCGTGCGGCTCTGGAACTCGCGACGTCTTGCCCCTGCCGCGATGGCTGCCCGGCCTGCCTGCTCTCCCCCCGCTGCGAAAGCGGCAACGAGCCGATCGACAAACCGTTGACGGTGCAGAACCTCCAGCGACTCAGCGATTCCATCTGACCCCCCTCCTCTCGGGCTGTTTTAAAGTGCCCGAGAGGAGGGGCCGGGGGTGGAGAGTCCGGCCTGGTCTCGAATTGGAGCTTTGTTGTTTGTCAGGCGGTCGATTTCGAAGTCACACCGCAAGGTGGAGCGAAATCGCTTCCTTCATCTGAAGCAAGGCGTCCTCCATGCTTACCCCTGCCGAGGTGCAACCAGGCAGCTCGGGGCACCAAACCGCCCAGTCTCCGGTCTCGTCGTCGCGCTCCAAAACCACTCGCCACTTCATAGAAACATTATGTGCCCGATTTCCTGCTGGGCAGGTCGTTTCCAACGGCTCATCGATTCACTCTGAGCTCCCCTCCTTCCGGGCAGAATCGCTGTCTTGAATCTCACGAACAAACGCTTTGATTCTCCGGTGGCACAACGATCCCGGCGCGATGCGCGTAAGAAGGAAAGGAGGAATTTTCCTTCAAAACTTTCAGGAACTTCGAAAAATGCAAAACATTGTTGAAATCGCCGTCGCATCCGGCTCATTCAAAACCCTCGTCACCGCCCTCACCGCAGCCGACCTCGTCGAGACCCTGAGCGGTCCCGGCCCGT
>Ga0247843_1000438_pt1 | contig 98374 bp, 102 predicted proteins | sample LaCruzMarch2017__FD_192420 | JGI IMG/M metagenome (GOLD analysis project Ga0247843, IMG submission 192420) | Freshwater microbial communities from meromictic Lake La Cruz, Castile-La Mancha, Spain - LaCruzMarch2017_8m | ecosystem: Environmental > Aquatic > Freshwater > Lake | place: Spain...
ATCAGCCGGTCAATGCTTGATAGGCTTGCGCATCCATCAAGCTGTCGAGTTCAGAGGGCTTGGTGAGGCGAACCTTGTAGAACCAACCCGCACCTTCGGGATCTGAATTGGCCAATGAGGGCTCTGCCCGCAAATTTTCATTGACCTCCAACACGGTGAGTGAAACAGGCATGTGCACATCAGCCGCGGCTTTGACCGATTCAACCACGCCCGCCACTGCCCCTTGACCAGCAGTGGTGCCAATGTCAGTGAAATCAATGAACACAATGTCGCCCAAGGTTTCTTGGGCATGAACCGTGATGCCGACCCAGGCCGTGTCGGCTTCGGTACGTACCCAGGTGTGTTCGAGGTGGTATTTGGTCATGGCTACATTCCTGCGTAGTTGGGGCCGCCACCGCCTTCTGGCGTGACCCACACGATATTTTGGCTGGGGTCTTTGATGTCGCAGGTTTTGCAATGCACGCAGTTTTGGGCGTTGATTTGCAAGCGATCTTCCCCGGCGTCTGACTTCACGTACTCATACACACCCGCAGGACAGTAGCGGCCTTCGGGCCCGTCGTAGCGCGCAAGGTTGAGACTGACCGGCACGCTCGCGTCTTTGAGGGTGAGGTGCGCCGGTTGGTTTTCTTCATGGTTGGTGTTGCTGATGAACACGCTAGAGAGCTTGTCAAAGCTCAACACGCCATCGGGCTTGGGGTAGATCACCGGTGTGCACTGCGATGCAGGCAACAAACTGGTGTGATCGGCTTTGTGGTTGTGCAAGGTCCAAGGGGGTGTTTGAATGCCGATTTTCGGCAAGAACCATTGCTCAATGCCCGTCATGAGCGTGCCCATGAGTTGCCCTTTTTTGAACCAGGTTTTGAAATTGCGCGTTTGGTGCAGCTCCTTGAACAGCCAGCTGTTTTCAAAGGCTTGGGGGTAGGCGCTGAGCACATCGTTGGCACGACCGGATTGAACCGCCTCAAATGTTGCATCTGCAGCCAGCATGCCCGATTTGATGGCGGCATGGCTGCCCTTGATGCGGGCGGCATTCATGTAGCCTGCATCACAACCGAGCAGGGCGCCACCAGCAAATGCGGTTTGAGGCAGGGCTTGCAGCGTGCCGTTGTTGATGGCGCGTGCACCGTAACCAATGCGCTTGCCGCCTTGAAGATGTTGGGCAATGCGGGGATGTGTTTTCCAACGCTGCATTTCTTCAAAGGGGCTGAGGTAGGGGTTTTGGTAGTCCAGACCCAAGACAAACCCCAAAGTGACTTTGTTGTCTTCCAGGTGGTACAAAAAACCGCCCCCAAAGGTATTGCCAGTCATCGGCCAGCCAGAGGTGTGCACCACCAAACCAGGTTTGGCTAAGGCGGGGTCCACTTCCCACAACTCTTTGATGCCGATCGCGAAGGTTTGGGTGTCTTTGCCTTCATTGAGCTTGAACCGCTCAATCAGTTGCTTGCCCAAATGACCACGCGCACCTTCGGCAAACAGGGTGTATTTGGCGTTGAGTTCCATGCCAAGCTGAAAGTGGTCTGTGGGCTGGCCTTCTTTGCTCAAGCCCACATGGCCGGTCGCCACGCCTTGGACCGAGCCTGCTTGGTTGTAAAGCAACTCTGCAGCTGTGAAGCCGGGGAAGATGTCAACGCCAAGGTTTTCGGCTTGTTGGGCCATCCACTTGACCACATTGCTGAGCGACACCACATAGCAGCCGTGGTTGTGGAAATTGCGAGGCATCAACCAACCAGGCGTGGCAGTTGCGCCTGTTTCGGACAAGACCAGCAGTTCGTCGGCAGTCACCGATTGGTGCAAAGGTGCGCCCAATTCTTTCCAATTGGGAAATAACTCGGTGATGGCGCGGGGATCCATCACAGCGCCAGACAAAATATGCGCTCCGGGCTCGGAGCCTTTTTCAATCACCACGACTGAGATGTCTTGGTTTTTTTCAGCGGCCAGTTGTTTGAGGCGAATGGCTGCAGCCAACCCGCTGGGGCCACCGCCCACAACGACTACGTCATAGTCCATGGTCTCGCGTGGACCGAATTGTTCGATTAATGGTTGGGGTGTCATGCCGAAGAGACAGTGGTGGGTCTAAGCAATTGATTCTATGCGCTGCGTCCATCCAGCGTTGGTCATAATCCCTTATGCGAATAACCATTCCTGACAACAAAAAACTGGTGTATCAACAAGTCATTCCGGTGCGCTGGGGCGACATGGATGCCATGGGGCATCTCAACAACGGGAGCTACTTTCGTTACTTGGAAACCGTTCGAATTGACTGGATGACTTCGATCGGCTGTCAGCCTGTTCCCAGTGGCGAAGGGCCAGTCATCCTCAATGCTTTTTGTAATTTCTACAAGCAGATTCAATATCCGGGTGATGTTTTGGTCAAGATGTACGCCAGTGAACCCAAGCGCAGTACCTTTGAGTCATGGGCCACCCTGGAGCGCACTGACATGCCTGGCGTGATTCACGCCGAGGGCGGAGCGACCACGGTTTGGGTGGATTTTCCATCACAAAAATCAGCGCCCATGCCTGATTGGTTAAGGGCGTTGCTGGTGTGAAACAAGCCCATAGGCCATGTGTTTGAGTTGTAAATATTTTCATTTATAACTCATTTAAATTAATGATAATGTATTTTGAGTATTTAATAGGTAACATCCAGCACCTGCTACTGTAGCTACATGGAGAATCTGCCAGTGACACTTCCCGACGAGTTGTCATCGAAAACCATGCGCAAGCAACCTGTTCAAAAAAGAGCGCAACTGACCATCGATGCGATATTTGAGGCCACTTCGCAAATTGTGGACCGTGAAGGCGTAGGCGGACTGACCACCAACAAAATTGCAGCCAAAGCCGGGTTTTCGGTCGGCACGCTCTACCAGTATTTTTCCTGCAAAGATGCAATTTTTCGTGCCATGTCACAACATGCGCGCAGCATGGTTTTGCGCGAGCTGGAGAGCTACTTGTTCATGGTGGAGTGCTCGCAGGACCCGCAAGACATCGAACCAGAAGCTTTTGTAAGGCAGTATGTGCGTATTTGTATCAACGGTTTCTCACTGGGCAAAAACTACCGACGCGCGATGAACAGGTTGTGTTGGTTGTTGGAGCAGCCCGAAGAAACAGCGCAGTCCGTTCATGAGATGGTGCAACGCTTGATGAGTTGTTTGCGCTATATCGAACACCCGCAATTGCCCGCGATGAACGAGACCCGGTGGTTCGTCATGAGTCGGTCCCTGATGGGCTGCTTGAGAAGCGCCTCGCTGGAGCGTTTCGCCCAGATCGAAGCCGACACTTTCGAGAATGACTTGGTGGAAATGATGCTCTCGCAAATGCAATTGGGTCGGGTCAGCCACTGAGGGCGGCTTTATTTCTTTTCTTTGGCGACCCGCCCCATCACATAAAACTCCGGGTTGGGCATCATGCTCGAGAAACTCGCGATCCGGTTGGACAAGCCAAAAAAGGCGGTAATTGCAGCGATGTCCCAAATGTCTTCATCGTTCAAGCCATGCGCGTGCAGTGGCGCAAAGTCGGCTTCTTCAATCTCGCTCGAGTGCAGGCAGACCTTCATGGCAAAGTCGAGCATCGCCCGTTGGCGGGGGCTGATGTCGGCCTTACGGTAATTCACGCTCACTTGGTCAGCCACCAGGGGTTTCTTTTCATAAATGCGCAAAATGGCACCATGGGCGACCACGCAATACAAACAGTGGTTGGCCGCGCTGGTCGTGGTGACGATCATTTCACGGTCACCCTTGGTCAGGTTGCTCTCACGGCCCACCGATTCGGGCACCATCAAAGCGTCGTGGTACGCGAAAAACGCTCGCCACTCGGCGGGGCGTCGGGCCAAGGCCAAAAACACATTGGGCACGAAACCGGCTTTTTCTTGCACCTCGAGCACCTTGGCGCGGATGTCTTCAGGCAAGTCTTTGATTTCAGGGGCGGGGTAGCGTGACATGGTGTCTCCTTTTGAAAGGATTATGCCCAGTCATGTCGCGCTGGCGGCTGTCTGCGCACCATACAATGATTTGAAGATCTCGGGAGATTTGATTGAACAAGGTATTTTCCTCAGCCGATGAAGCGCTCAAGGACATCGTGGCTGACGGCCAGCTGATGGCTGTCGGTGGCTTTGGTCTTTGCGGCATCCCCGAAGCGCTGATCGACGCCTTGCGCGACAGCGGTGTCAAAGACTTGACCGTGATTTCCAACAACGCAGGCGTCGATGGCTTTGGCTTGGGTAAATTGCTTGATACCCGTCAGATTAAAAAAATGATTTCCAGCTACGTGGGCGAAAACAAAGAATTCGAGCGCCAGTATTTGGCAGGCGAATTGGAGCTGGACTTCACGCCCCAGGGCACCTTGGCTGAAAAACTGCGAGCCGGTGGCGCAGGCATCCCGGCGTTTTTCACCAAAACCGGTGTGGGCACCTTGGTGGCTGAAGGCAAAGAATTGCGTGAATTCGATGGCGAAACCTACGTGATGGAGCGGTCCTTGGTGCCCGACATCGCCTTGATCAAGGCCGATGTGGCTGACCGCTCTGGCAATTTGCGCTTTCACTTGACCGCGCGTAATTTCAACCCTGCAGCCGCAACTGCTGGCAAGATCTGTGTGGTGGAAGTTGAGCGCATCGTCGACACGGGCGATTTGGCCCCCGACGATATCCACTTGCCGGGTATTTATGTGCACCGCATCGTGCACAACCCCACGCCTGAAAAACGCATCGAAAAACGCACTACCCGCGACAGCAACTGAGGAATCGACATGGCATGGACCCAAGACCAAATGGCCGCACGTGCGGCCAGCGAACTGCAAGACGGTTTTTATGTGAACCTCGGCATTGGCATCCCCACCCTGGTGGCCAATCATGTGCCCGACCATCTGGAGGTTTGGCTGCAAAGCGAAAACGGCATGCTGGGTATTGGCCCGTTTCCCCACGAAGACGAGGTGGACGCTGACCTGATCAATGCCGGCAAGCAAACCGTGACCACCATCAAAGGCTCAGCCATTTTTGGCAGCGATCAATCGTTTGCGATGATCCGTGGCGGCAAGATCAACCTCTCGATCTTGGGCGCGATGCAAGTCAGCGAAAAGGGCGATTTGGCCAACTGGATGATCCCCGGCAAGATGATCAAGGGCATGGGCGGCGCAATGGACCTGGTGGCCGGCGTCAAGCGCGTGATCATCTTGATGGAACACGTGGCCAAGAAAAAAGACGGCACCGAAGACTTGAAGATTTTGCCCAGCTGCAACCTGCCGCTGACAGGTGTAGGGGTTGTCGACCGCATCATCACCGACTTGGGTGTGATGGATGTGACCCCCGAGGGCTTGCGGTTGGTGGAACTGGCCGGCGGTGTGAGCCGTGACTTTGTCCAAAGCAAAACTGGGGTGAAGCTGATTTAAACGGCCAAGCCCGCCTTTTGCATCACAGCGCTCACCCGGTTGAAGTAAGCATCTGCCATTTCAGTGGGGACCAAAAACTTGGTGCGGCGGTTGGTGCCTTCAAACACCGTGTCGATCATCCCAATGTCACGCAGCAGGTCGAGTTTGCGGTGAATCGTAGCGGGGGAGGCGATGTGGCTCAGGCCCATGGCGTCTGACACGGTCATGGCTTTGCCCAGGCTGTGTTGCACGGCAATGACTTCAAGCAAGCGTTTGGCATCCATGTCAAGCTCGGGCAGTTCGCCATTGCCTTCAAGGGCATGTAAAAGGGTTAGAAATCTGATGTAAATATGTTGGTTATCCACGATTTGTTGATTTTGACAATTGTTAAAACGATAATGTATCACCGATGCACAGGTATTTCATTTCCACATAATCAGTGATGCCATGTTCGGCGGCGATGAAGCCCATGTTGACGTCCACCATGCCGTATGCCAGGGCTTCGCTCACCCGTTGAATCCGTTTAACGTCAGGGCTGTAAAAATAACTGGCCGAGCCAAATTTGATGTCATCAGCATAGGCCCGCTGAAATTTGGACGGGTGAGAAGGTCAGGGTGGGTGGGATGATGGCATAAAATTTGCCCGCACGACGCCTGAGCCTTCGCCTGGGTGTCGCCTACCTCGATTGCACCCCAGCACATGACCACGCCCCGTTTTTCCGTTGCCGACATCCGTCAGACCTTCCTCAACTTTTACGCCGAGCGCGCCCACACCCTGGTGGCCTCGAGCCCACTGGTTCCAGGCAACGACCCGACCCTGATGTTCACCAACTCGGGCATGGTGCAGTTTAAAGACGTGTTCCTGGGCGAAGACAAGCGCTCCTATGTGCGTGCAGCGTCAGTCCAAGCTTGTCTGCGCGCCGGTGGCAAACACAATGACTTGGAAAACGTCGGCTACACCGCCCGGCACCACACCTTTTTTGAAATGCTGGGCAACTGGTCTTTTGGCGACTACTTCAAGCGCGACAGCCTGCAATGGGGCTGGGAGCTGCTGACCCAGGTCTACAAACTGCCCGCCGACAAACTCTGGGTCACGGTCTACATCGATGACGACGAGGCCTATGACATTTGGCACACAGAGATTGGCATTCCTGCCGAGCGGATCGTTCGCATCGGTGACAACAAGGGCGCCAAATACGCCTCGGACAATTTTTGGATGATGGCCGATACTGGCCCTTGCGGCCCGTGCTCTGAGATTTTTTATGACCATGGCCCAGAAGTCGCTGGCGGTCCACCTGGCAGCCCTGATGAGGACGGCGACCGCTACATCGAGATCTGGAACCATGTGTTCATGCAGTTCGACATGCAACCCGACGGTTCGCTCAAAAAACTGCCTGCGCCCTGCGTGGACACCGGCATGGGCTTGGAGCGCTTGGCCGCCATCTTGCAACACGTACACAGCAACTACGAGATCGACCTGTTCGAGGCACTCATCAAGGCTGCTGCGCGTGAAACCGGTTGCCAAGACCTGCACAACAGCTCGCTGCGCGTTATTGCCGACCATATCCGTGCCACGGCGTTTTTGGTCAGTGATGGCGTGATCCCCTCGAACGAAGGTCGCGGTTATGTGCAGCGGCGCATCATCCGCCGCGCCATCCGCCATGGCTATAAGCTGGGTCAAAAAACACCTTTCTTCCATAAGCTGGTACCCGATTTGGTGGCCCTGATGGGTGAGGCCTATCCCAGCTTGGCGCAGCAGGCTGACCGCATCATGGCTGTGCTCAAAGCCGAGGAAGAGCGTTTTTACGAAACGCTGGAAAACGGCATGCAAATTTTGGACGCAGCCCTGGAGGGCGGTGTCAAGGTCTTGCCCGGTGAGGTGGCATTCAAGCTGCACGACACCTACGGCTTTCCCTTGGATTTATCGGGCGATGTCTGCCGGGAGCGCGGCTTGTCGGTTGACGAAGATGGCTTTGCCACCGCCATGGAAAAGCAAAAGGCCCAGGCCCGCTTGGCCGGCAAGTTCAAGATGGACCGCCCCTTGGAATACACAGGCCAGTCCAACGAATTTGTGGGTTACGAGCGCCTGCAAGCCCAGGCTGAGGTCACCGCGCTCTACCTCGACGGCGTGTCTGTGCAAGCGTTGACTGCCGATCAGCGAGGTATCGTTGTGCTGAACACCACCCCCTTTTACGCCGAGAGCGGTGGTCAGGTCGGTGACCAAGGCTGGTTGCTCGCAGGCGAGTCGTCCAAGGCCGCCCAGTTTGTGGTGGAAGACACCTTGAAGATCAAGGCCGATGTGTTTGGCCACCATGGCCATGTGGCGCAGGGAAGCCTCCATGTTGGTGACACGCTGACTGCCCGTGTTGACCCGGATCTGCGCGCTGCCACGGTACGCAACCACTCGGCCACACATCTGATGCACAAAGCGTTGCGCGAGGTATTGGGTGCGCACGTGCAGCAAAAAGGCTCGCTGGTGAACGACCAACGCACCCGCTTTGACTTTGCGCACAACGCGCCGGTGACCGAGGATGAAATCCGCCAAATCGAGACCCGCGTGAATGCCGATATTTTGGCCAACGCTGCTACTCAAGCGCGGGTAATGGACCTCCAAGCTGCGCAAAAAACCGGCGCCATGATGTTGTTTGGCGAAAAGTACGGTGACACCGTGCGTGTGCTCGACATCGGGACCAGCCGTGAGTTGTGTGGTGGTACCCATGTCAAAGCCACGGGTGACATTGGCTTGTTCAAAGTCGTCTCCGAAGGCGGTGTGGCCGCTGGCGTGCGCCGCATCGAGGCGGTCACCGGCACCCATGCCCTGTCTTACATGCAAACACTGGAACACACCGTGGCGCAAGCCGCAGGTGTTTTGAAAGCCACCCCGCAAGAGCTCAACAGCCGCTTGAACCAATTGCTCGAGCAGCTGCGCGGTTTGGAAAAAGACATGATCGCCTTGAAAGGCAAGCTGGCCGCTGCACAAGGTGACGATTTGTTGGCGCATGCCATGGATGTCAAAGGCGTGAAGTTGCTGGCCGCCGTGCTGCCCGGCGCGGATGCCAAGGCCTTGCGCGACACCCTGGACCAGTTGAAAAACAAATTGAAAACCGCGGTGGTGGTGTTGGCCAGTGTGGACGGTGACAAGGTGCAGATCGCCGCGGGCGTGACTGCCGACACCATGGCTCGCGTCAAAGCCGGCGAACTGGTGAATTTCGTAGCCCAACAAGTGGGTGGCAAAGGTGGCGGTAAGCCAGACATGGCCATGGCGGGTGGGACCCAACCAGCCGGTCTGGACAAGGCGTTGGCCAGCGTTCAGGCTTGGGTGACTGAGCGCGTCTGAGCCGCCAGCCAACTGTCAAGCGGTGAAACAACCCGCCGAGTTCGTTGCATCAGGCTTTGACAAGGCAGCGCGCGGCGGCCAAGTCCCAGCCTGCCCAACCGCAGCTTTTGAAAAACACCGGTCCGCTGGCCGCATCTCTGGGGGGGCGCAAGATCGCCTCGGCCAGTGTTGGCAAGCACGCCACATCAATGCCCGCTTGCAGCAAGTCCCCCGCTTCATGGTCCGCGTCCCGCGTGTCGACCACAATCTGTCCCTGGCCTGCGATGGTCGCGCAGACCTCGGGCGCCCACTCAACCATGTGTGGACTGAACGCGCCGACCGCCGCCACAAAAGCATCCTGCCTGGGTTGGGCGGTCAAGACTGCGCCTTGCGCGGGGGTGCAACTGACCACCAGGGGGCAATTCGCCAGGGCGGTGTTGGCATCCTCAACCGTGTTGGCTTGCATGCCAAGGGAGCGGGCATGCAAAGCCAAGGCCTGTGCACTGGTCGGGCTGCGTGAGGCGATCCAAACTTGTTCAATGCCCAGGCCCTCATGAAATGCCTCAAGATGGGCGCGCCCTTGAACCCCAGCACCCACGATCAACAGCGGTCCTTGGCGCACAGGGGCTAGCCGTTGAGCAGCCAACAAGGACACAGCTGCGGTGCGCCTTGCCGTGACCGTGGGGCCGTCCAGCGAGGCAAGCTTGCGGCCAGTGCGCACATCAAACACCACCACCTCGCCCTGTATGGCTGCAAGCCCATGAGCAGGGTTGTCCGCCACAAAAGTGATCAGTTTGGTGATAGCCAACTGGGCGTCGTGCGCGGGCATGACAAACAGGCTGGCGCCGCCGGGCAGAGCTTGCACCAAACGGGCGGGTACCACCACGCTGGGGTCGCCCAGCAAGTCTTCGATGGCCTGAGCAAGTGCCAGGTAGGGCAGGGCCACAGCGGTTTGCGCTGCATTCAAGGACAGGCATGTGTTCATGCAGGCCAGTGTAGGTCCAGGCCGACCTGGTCATTGCCCCAGGTTGCGCGGCCAACGCAGGCGCATATGGCTTTCAAACTGGCGTGACTCACCACTCAAAGGGTCCATGAACCCGATTCGCTTGGCCAGCAACTGCAAGGGGTTGCTGAAGTCCTCAGGCTGACCGGGTTCATGCAGCACCTTTGGGTAGAACTGGTCGCCCAGCAACGGCAAGCCCAAAGCGTTCATGTGGATGCGCAATTGGTGGCGCTTGCCACTGATGGGCGACAAGCCATACAAAGCCAAGCCACCTTGCTTGGCTATCAGCGAGACACGGGTTTGGCTGTTGGGCTCGCCGGTCACTTCCCTGGAAACAAAAAAGGCTTCGTCTTCTTCAATGCGACTTTGGTAGACCAGAGGCAGGGTCAAGTGCGGATGAAACCCAGCCACCGCCTCATAGTATTTTTCAACCTGTTGATGACGAAACAGCGCTTGGTAGGCGTCTCGGTCTTGGGCTCTCTTGGCAAACACCACCAATCCTGCGGTTTCTCGGTCAATCCGGTGCAGGGGCGACAAGTCCTCTAAGCCCGTGGTTTGCTTGAGTTGCACCAACAAACTGGTGTGCAGGTAACGCCCGCCGGGGGTGACAGGCATGAAATGCGGCTTGTCAGCCACCAGCAGATGCTCGTCCTCGAACACGATGCTTGGCTTGTCTGGCAATCTGGTTTCTTGGGTGGTTTCACGGTAATAGAAAACCGCCTGGCCGTGTGGGCAGGGCTGGGTGACACCCAAGGGCAAACCTAGATCTGACAACACCAGTCCTTGCGCCATGCGCTGCGACCAGACGGATGCATCCACCGCCGGGAACCGCTCACTCAAAAAAGCCAAAAGCGTTGGCCAGTGGCCCTGCGGAACCACCACCCGGCTGGGGCTGACCCCGGCGCGGCTGGGCGGTCTGTGGGCGCTGTACCTGGTTGCCATCTGCGCGGTCGGCCTGTATGCGGGCAGGCCTCAGGCTCGCTGGAACAACAGGTCCCAGACCCCATGCCCCAGGCGCAGGCCTCGGTTTTCAAACTTGGTCAGCGGCCGGTAGGCCGGTCGATCGGCATAAGCGTCCGCGCGGGTGCTGGTATTGACCAAGCCGGGTTCGAGTTGCAAGACCGACAAAATGTGTTGGGCATAAGGCAGCCAATCGGTGGCCACATGCAGGTAAGCGCCTGGTTTCATCCTTTGCAAGAGTTGCTTGACAAAGGGCGTTTGAATCAATCGGCGCTTGTGATGACGGCTCTTGTGCCAAGGGTCGGGAAAAAAGATGTGCACCCCGTCAAGGCTGTCTGGCGTGAGCATATGAGTCAGCACCTCGACCGCGTCATGCTGCAGGATGCGGATGTTCTCAATCTGTTGCTCGCCCATGCGTTTAAGCAAGGCGCCCACGCCGGGCTCGTGCACCTCACAGCACAGGAAGTTGTCATCTGGGCGAGCAGCTGCAATCTGCGCGGTGGCGTCGCCCATGCCAAAACCAATTTCCAAAATCACCGGCGCGTCTCGACCAAACATATCCTCCATGAGCAAGACCATGGGTTGAAAGGGCAGCACAAAACGGGGCCCAAGCGCTTGCAAGGCTTTGGTCTGACCGGTGGTGGTGCGCCCCGCGCGGGTGACAAAGCTTTTGATCGTCTTTGGATGGCTGATATCGGCGGGTGCGGCGGTCATGAACAAGGGTGTGGCTGAGGGCTGTGCATTATCGCGGCAGGGGCCAGGCAGCAAGCCACTGCTTGAGGGCGTGTTGGGGTGTAGTTTTGCTTTCGGGCAAGCCCAAGACCTGTGCCGCTGCATTCAAGGCGGCCAGCGGGTCATGCAGGTCCAAGGCCTGCGCCCCGTTTTGCTTACTCAGTTTTTCGCCGTTGGCACCAATCACCAGGGGGGTGTGCATGTAAGCAGGCGTGGGCAAGGCCAGTGCACATTGCAACAAGATTTGCCGCGCTGTGTTGTCGGTGAGGTCGGCGCCGCGCACCACATGGGTGACGCCTTGCGCGGCATCGTCAACCACCACCGCGAGTTGGTAAGCCCACAGGCCGTCGGCGCGCTTGAGCACAAAGTCGCCCACTTCTTGCGCCACATCCTGTGCTTGCGCGCCCAGCCAGCGGTCATGCCAGGTGACGGGTGAGGCCAGCTTCAAGTCATAGATCACTCGCTGCACGTCCAATCGCCAAGCGCGGGCGGGTTTGCCCCTCAAGCCTGTTCGACAAGTGCCCGGATAAACCGCTGCACTGTGTCTTGCACGGGGTTGACCTGCGGCGGTTTGGGTGTCTTCCACGTCTTTGCGTGAACAACCACAGGGGTAGGCCAAGCCCTGCTGCACCAATTTGTCCAAGGCGGCTTGGTAAGCATCGCACCGCTCAGACTGGTAGACCACCGTGGCGTCAAAAAGCAGTCCATATGCATGCAGTTGCGCAAGGATCATCTCGGCCGCACCTGGCAGACAACGCGGGGTGTCGACATCCTCCATGCGCACCAACCAGTGCCCCTGGTGCGCTCGCGCATCGAGCCAACTGGCCAGGGCGGCGACCAATGAGCCGGCATGCAAAGGGCCGGTTGGTGAAGGAGCGAATCGACCGAGGTACATCTGAACCAAGGGTTTTCCCTGCTTATGTAAATAAAGATTGACAGCATATCGTGTAAATCTAAAATAACACTAGGCCCTAAAGGGCTTTACTGATTTGTGGCCATGGGGCCATGAATATCCCTCGTGCGGGTTTTGCACAGACGTGAGATCTTTCAAGGAGACAACACCATGTCAGATAAAGTCGGGCCATCAGGCCTATCAGAGGCCGAGTCGGAAGAGATCCATAGGCATCTCGTCCAAGGAACTCAAATCTTTGGAATGATTGCCGCGCTGGCGCATTTGCTGGCCTACATCTATTCCCCTTGGCTGAAATAAAAGGAGAACCACATGATCTACGGAAAAATCTGGACAGTGGTCAAACCTTCTGTCGGTATCCCAATCTTCATTGCGGCAGTTGCCATTGGATCGTTTTCGGTTCACCTGGCGCTGACCCTCAATACCACTTGGGTCAAGAAATTTTTGAACGGAAGCGCAGCGACTGCCGCAGTCATTCAGACTGTCAAGACGCCGACGGCCTAACCCGCTCCATCATTTCTGTCTTGATGGGCCGGGGTTTCCAACCTCGGTCCATTTTTCAAAGATGACCACACAAACCGAAAAACTCTCTCGCAGTTGGACGCGCATGGGTCTGCGGTTTTTACCGTTTGCAGATGCTGCCTCTGAAGAGCTGCCACTGAGTCGCTTGTTGCGGTTGTCATTGTTTCAAATTTCTGTTGGCATGGCCTTGACCATGTTGGTGGGTACCCTCAACCGGGTCATGATTGTGGAACTGAAGGTTCCCGCCGCACTGGTTGCCATCATGGTGTCCTTGCCGTTGCTGGTGGCGCCCTTTCGCGCGCTGATCGGTTTTCGGTCAGACCACCACCGTTCCCACCTCGGTTGGCGACGCGTCCCCTATATATGGATGGGCACTTTGCTGCAATTTGGCGGCTTTGCCATCATGCCTTTTGCCTTGTTGGTGCTGGGCGGTTTGGGTCAATCTGTCCATACCCCTGCTTGGGTGGGTCACGTAGGCGCTGGCTTGGCTTTTTTACTGGTGGGTGCTGGTTTGCACACGACTCAGACCGCGGGCTTGGCCTTGGCCACCGATTTGGCACGACCTCAAGACCGCCCCAAGGTGGTGGGTTTGATGTATGTGATGTTGCTGGTTGGCATGATCTTGAGTGCTTTGGCTTACGGGTTTTGGCTGCGTGATTTTTCGCCAGGCGGCTTGATACGCACTATTCAGGCGGCCGCAGTGATCACGCTGAGTTTGAATGTCATTGCCATGTGGAAACAAGAGAGCAGAAGCGCGGCTCGCAAGCCGGGTGTTCAAGATGAAGAAGATCCCGATTTTCTGGCTTCGATTCGCCATTTCTGCAGGGATGCCGCTGCCGTCAGGCGCTTATGGGCTTTGGGTCTGGGCACCCTGGCGTTCAGCATGGAGGAAGTGTTGCTCGAGCCCTTTGGCGGCGAAGTGCTTCAACTGAGCGTCTCTGACACTACTTTCCTCACCGCAGCCTTGGCCACAGGCAGTTTGGTTGGCTTTGCCTGGGCTTCCAGGGTGCTCAGCGGTGGTGCTGATCCCATCCGCATGGCCAGTTGGGGAGTTCTGGTGGGGCTACCTGGTTTCTTGGCGGTGATCCTGTCGGCACAACAGTCTTCGCATGGGCTTTTCATGTTGGGCGCATGCCTGATTGGTTTTGGCGTGGGACTGTTTGGCCACGGCACATTGACCGCCACCATGAACCATGCGCCACCCGACCAAGCAGGGCTTGCCTTGGGTGCATGGGGGGCGGTCCAAGCCACGGCTGCGGGGCTGGCCATGGCGCTTGGCGGTATCATTCGCGATATTGCTGCACGCATGACAGATACCGCCAGTGCGTATGTTTTTGTGTACAGCTTGGAGATGGTCCTGCTGGCAGTCACCTGGCTGATCATGATCCCTTTGGTGAAAACCAAACCCTGAGGCCCGATTGGGCATTTTGTGACGCAAAGAACGAGGAGAAAACCCCATGCAAATTCACACCGTCTTGTTCATTCTCTGGATTGTTGTGATGGTCTTTTTGTTGGCCAACTGGCTCAGCAAGCCTTACAAACCAGACTGAAACTCAGCTGCGTTTGTCAGCCATCGCCAGCGCCAAGCTCAAGCCACTGACAAACGCGTCTTCCACCCGGTGACCCAGCAGCCAATCGCCACACAGGCCGATATTCGATTTGGCGTCCCACAGGCATGGCTCTCCCAGGGACTGTGATGTTTTGGCATACCGCCACAGGTGAACCTGCGCAAAACCGGGCTCAGCCCTGATGCCCGTGAGCTCTGCAAACGCTTTCATCAATTTGGCTCGAACACGTTCAGCGTCGTCTTCCACATGTTCTTGTGACCACTCAGCACTGGCCTGCACCGTCCAGCGCTCAAGTGGTGCGCGCCCAGGCTTGGACGATTCGCGAGAAACCCAAGCCACCCGGTGGTGCACGCTGCGGGCAGCGTTCCATTGCGGTCCCAAGTGGGGCAAACCCGGTTGGTTGGCCAAGGGGTAGGCCAGCATCAGGGTCCAACAAGGTGCCACCTGTACCTTGGACAAGGCATTCAAGCCGCTGAACTGGGTGGCAGGCAGACCTGACTGGCGCAGCAGAAAATCTGCTTGCACATGCGGGATGGCCATGACCACCGCATCAAAACCCGTGTGTTTGCTGCCATCGGCACAGACCAGGTCCCAGAGCTTGGGTGAATTGGCGTTGCGGCGAAGAAATTGCACCTGTGATTTGAGATGTAACTGACCATGCTCAAGCAGCGGCTGAGCCCAGTGCCGCACCAAAGCATTCATACCGGGGCTGGCCACAAAATGCGGCTCCCGCAGGGGCAAAGCGGCTTCAATCACCCGACCCAAGGGGTCGAGCACACGCACTGCATTGGCACTCCAGGCGCGGCAAATCGCCTGTGTGCCCGGCACCTCGGTGAGCGCCTTCAGGAAACGCGGATCACGCACCGTGAAATACTGGGCGCCATGGTCAAAGCTGCCGTAGGCGGTTTCGCGGGTCGACATGCGCCCGCCAGCGCCATGGCTTTTCTCAAACACGGTCACAGGGTGACCCGCCTGCACCAAGGTGCGAGCGGCGGTGATACCGGCCATACCGGCCCCGATGACAGCTGTTTTTTTCATGTTTGCACTCTACACCTTTCGCTAGGGCTTGTGGGTGTCGGCTTGCCCCAACAATGCCGATCGGGTCCTCAGGTTTTGCAGTTGCCCCAACCACCACTGCAAGGCGCGGTCGCCCGCAGGTTGGCCCTTGGTCTGGGTGTTCTCGCGCCAGGCGTAGCCCAGTTGGCCGCTGCGTTGTTGTCGCTTGACCTGTAAGGTTACCAGCGCCCCCGAGGCAATGAACGGCCGCGCCATCGGTTCCGGCAAAAACCCTGCACCCAGGCCACGCAATTGGGCGTCCAGCTTGGCCGTCATGGTGGGCACGGTGAACACGTCTTGACCTGCCAACAAACCGATGGTCATGCCCGTGCCCTGGGGGATGGAGTCGGCCACCGCCACCGCCCGGTGCGCTTGCAACACCTCGTCGCTCAGGGGTTGTGGGTGTCTGGCCAAGGGATGCTGCGGGGCCACGGCGAACACAAAGCCCACCACCGTGCCCATCTCGGCAAAGCGCAAGCCCGGCTTGGTGGTGCTGGTCATCGGCACCCCGATGGCCAAATCCGCTTGGCCGGAAGTGAGGCTGTACAAAGTGCCGCTCAGGGTTTCGTGGCGCAGCCGAAGCCGCGTGGGCGGGTTGGCTGCGTAGAAGGCTTGGCACAAATCCATCACCACGCTTTGATCGATGATGGTGTCAAACACCAAGGTGAATTGGCTCTCCCAGCCGGTAGCCACTCGCTTGACCCGGTGCGCGATGCTGTCCATGTCTGTGAGCAAGCGCATGCCTTCGCTCAACAGCTCATGGCCTGCAGCGGTGAGCTTGGCTTGGCGAGACGCCCGGTTGAACAACAGCACATCCAAAGCCTCTTCCATTTGCCGTACCCGGTAACTCAGGGCGCTGGGCACCACGCCCATGTCGCGGGCGGCGGCGGCAAAGCTGCCATGGCGGGCGATGGTTTGCAGCATGGTCAGGGCGTCAGGGGTCAGGACATCGCGGGCAGAAGACATGGTCAGGGGTTTATCGTTCAAACGATTTGAATGATGCCATCAAACCGCCGCGCCTTCAGCGGCCTGCGGAAGACGCAGAATTCAGGCCAAGGAAGAACACACCATGCTGACACGCCGACTATCCAACGAACGAGGCTATGCCGACCACGGCTGGCTCAAATCCTTTCACAGCTTTTCATTCGCTGGTTACCACGACCCGGCCCACATGGGCTGGGGCAATTTGCGCGTCATCAACGAAGACCGCATCGCCCCCGAAACCGGTTTTGGCACGCATGGCCACCAGGACATGGAAATCATCAGCTATGTGCTGTCGGGCAACCTGGCGCACCAAGACAGCATGGGCAATGTCAAAGGCATTCCGCCCGGCGACGTGCAGCGCATGAGCGCGGGCAGCGGCGTCAAGCACAGCGAGTTCAACCATGCGCAAGGCGAGGAAACGCATTTCTTGCAAATTTGGCTTCAACCCAATGTGCGCGGCATCCCACCCAGCTATGAACAAAAAACCGTGCCACCTGCCAGCAAACGCGGAGCCTTGGCCTTGATTGCCAGCCATGCGCCCACCGGGGATGCGGTGAAGATCCATGCCGATGCCGCCTTGTATGCAGGCCTGTTTGACGGTGCGGAAACCGCCACGCTGGCGCTGGACTCTCAGCGCAAAGCCTATGTGTTTTTGGTGCGTGGTGGATTGAACGTGAATGGCCAAAACCTGCAAGCCGGTGACGCCTTGCTGGTGGCCGATGAATCTGAATTGACCCTGAGCCAAGGCCAAGACGCCGAAGTGTTGGTGTTTGACCTGGCCCCCTGAATTTTTTATTGCTTATTCAAGGAGAAATCATGAGCAAAACCGTTGTTGTTTACCACTCTGGCTACGGCCACACCCAACGGCTGGCCCAGTCTGTGGCCGAAGGCGCCAAAGCCACGCTGGTGGCGATTGACGCCGAAGGCAACGTGAGCGAGGCCGATTGGGCCGCCATCAACGCCGCCGACGCCATCATCTTTGGCTCACCCACCTACATGGGCATGGCGTCTTGGCAGTTCAAAAAATTCGCCGACGCCACCTCCAAACACTGGATGAGCGGCGCATGGAAAGACAAAGTGGCTGGCGGTTTCACCATCTCCGCCAGTCCCAGCGGTGACAAACTGTCCACCATCCAATACTTCATCACCCTGGCCATGCAACAAGGCATGGTGTGGGTGGGTCAGCCATCCATGAACGACGGCAACATCAACCGCATCGGGTCCAACTCTGGTGTGATGGCGCAAGTCGGTCCAACCAGCCCCGCCGCCGACATTCCCCAAGGCGACTTGGACACCGGCAAAGCCTATGGTGAGCGCGTGGCCAAGATGGCGGGCAAGTTGCATGCTTGAATCGCTTCACTCCTGCCTGCGCTGCCAAGCTGGCGCCGGCAGGACGGGTGGGTTAGCATGCCTCCATGAAAATCCTAAGCCTCTTGCCCTGGTCCGATTGGCTGGTGCTGCTGTTTTTCATGGCGGCTTGGATGGGCTATGCCCAGTTCGCCACCCGCTGGTCGCTCAAGCGCCCGTCCATCTTGGCGGCTACCAACCGGTTTCGCTTGCGCTGGATCCAGGTGTCCCTCACCCGGGACCCGCGTGTCCTTGACGGCATCATCACCCAAACCCTGTCCAACACCCCCGCGTTTTTCTCCAGCACCACCATCCTGATTATGGGTGGTTTGCTCGCCCTCATGGGCACCACCGACAAGGCGGCCGAGTTTGTGCGCGAAATCCCGTTCTCGCAGGTCACGCCCATCTTGGTGTTCGAGTTCAAAATCTTGGTGCTGATCTCGATTTTTGTGTATGCGTTTTTCCGCTTTTCATGGTCGATGCGGCAATACACCTTTGTGTCTTTGATGATTGGCGCGTTGCCGTCCCACGAGCATTTCATCTCGCACCCGCAAGAGCAAATGGACTATGCCGAGCGGGTGGCCGCCATGACCGGCTTGGCTGCTGAAACCTTCAACGACGGCTTGCGTGCCTACTATTTTGCGTTTGCCGTGATGGGCTGGTTTTTCTCGCCCATGGCTTTTGTGCTGACCACGGTGTTGATCGTGGGCATTTTGTACAACCGCGAATTCCGCTCGGATGTGCTGGAAGTGCTGAACGACGGCAACTAGGCCTACCGCGCAAAACGGCACCTTCACGGAGCTATCACGGCGCTTTCACGGCGAGTGCCTGGTCAGGTTTCGTCTTTCAGCGCCGACAAATCCGGGTGCACCCCCCGGCGCTCGTCAAACACAAAGCAGTCGCCCTTGAAATGGTCGCTGCCTACTTCTTCAAAGTATTTCAAGATGCCGCCGTCGAGTTGGTACACCTCTTCCACGCCCAGTTCGCGCAAATAGATGGCGGCTTTTTCACAGCGGATGCCGCCGGTGCAATAGCTGACGATGGTTTTGTCTTTCAGCGCGTCCAGGTGTGCTTTGGCGGCTTCTGGGAATTCACTGAATTTGGTCAGCCGCCAGTCCAGCGCCCCATGGAAAGCCCCCGCGTCCACCTCGAAATCATTGCGCGTATCCAAGGTCACCACCGGACGGCCGCGGTCGTCATGGCCCTGGTCCAGCCAGCGTTTGAGCGTGGCCGGTGGCACGGCAGGTGCGCGGCCATGCTGCGGCTGAATCGTGGGGTGGTTCATGCGGATGATTTCGTTCTTCACCTTCACCAGCAGCTTCTTGAAAGGCTGCTTGGCCGACCAACTGTCTTTGGGTGCCAGCGCCGCAAACCGAGCGTCTTGCTTGAGCCAGCGTACCCAAGTGCGCACATCCTCTGGCGGCCCCGCCAAAAACAAGTTGATGCCTTCTTCGGCCAGCAAGATGGTGCCCAAGAGTTGCCGCGCCTGCGCTTGCGCCAAACACGCGTGTTGCAGGGCGGGCAGGTCGTTGAGCGGTGTGAACACATACGCTGAAATATTCAGCACCGACAAGCCGCTCATGAAGGCATCCAAGCCAAACCAGCGCTGGTGCCACCGGGCTCGCTGCCGCGCACCGGGCGGTACTCGCAGCCAATCCAGCCGGGCCATTGCAGCTCGCGCAAGGTGTCAAACACTGTGGGGTAGTGCAATTCGCTCTGGTCAGGCTCGTGGCGTTGTGGCGCACCCGCTATTTGAATGTGCCCGACCTTGCCGCTGGGCAGGTAGTGGCGCAGTTTGTTCAGTACATCGCCTTCCACAATTTGGCAGTGGTAGAGGTCGAATTGCACTTTCAAGTTGTCCACGCCGATGGCTTGCACGATGGCATGGGCATCGGCTTGGCGGCTCAAGAAATAGTGCGGAATATCGCGGCCATTGATCGGCTCGATGAGGATGGTTTTGTCAGCTTGCGCGGCTTGATCGGCGGCCCAACGCAGGTTGCTTAACAACTTGTTGCGCAGGGCGCTTTGCGTGCTGGCATAGGCATGGCTGGTTTGCAAAGCCAAGGGCAGGGCAGAGCCTGCTTGGTGCTCTGGCGGCACCACGCCAGCCAGCACATGGATCTGCGGGCAGTTCAAGGCTTGCGCGTATTCGAGAGCCAACAGCACGCCGTTTTGAAACTCGGCCTCGCGCCCCGGCAAACAAGCCGTGCCACGTGAACCCTGACCCCAAGCCTGAGCAACGCTGCCGCTGTCTTGCCCGCCGGGCGGGGCGTTCAGCAACACCACTTGCACACCCGCGTCTTGGGCGGCGCGGGCGATGTCTTGGGCGGGGAAGTCATAGCCAAACATGAACTCCACCGCGGTGAAGCCATCCAAGGCTGCAGCATGGAAGCGCTCCAAAAAAGGCAGTTCCGGGTAGAGCATGGAGAGGTTGGCAGCAAAGCGCAGCACCTGCTTAAAAGGTCTCTGGGCTGGGGTGACGCCTCTCACCTGGCCACCGCTGTCGCCGTGTCTTGCGCATTCAACTTTGGATTGAGTAATTGCGCAAACTCAAACACAAACTGCCTGAGGTAGGCATGCCGTTTGAAGGCAATACGCGCCAGGTTGTGTCCAAACAGGCGCCCAGCCGGGCGCACCACCAAGTCGGTGTCGGTGATGTCACGCACCGCCATTTCAGCCACGATGCCCACGCCCAGGCCCAGCCGTACATAGGTCTTGATCACATCTGAGTCGATCGCTTCCAAGGCGATGCGCGGTGTCAAGCTCGCCGCTGCAAACGCCTTGTCGATGCGGGTGCGGCCGGTGAACGAGGGGTGGTAGGTGATGATGGGTTCACTGGCCAGGTCGGTCAACTCGAGTTGATCGAGATTGACCAGCGGGTGGTCGGCGGGCAGGACCAGGACATGTTGCCATTCATAGCAGGGCAGGGTGATCAGTTCGGGGTAATCGGACAAGCTCTCGGTGGCAATGCCGATTTCAGCGGTTTCGTCCAGCACCATGCGGGCCACTTGGTCGGGCGCCCCCTGGTGCAGACTGATGTTCACACTGGGGTAGGCGCTGCGCAGTTGCGCCACCGGCAGGGGCAGCACGTAACGCGCTTGGGTGTGGGTGGTGGCGATCGACAAGGTGCCGGTGTCTTGGCTGCTGTACTGCTCGCCGATGCGCTTCAAGTTGCTGACTTCGCGCAGGATGATTTCAATGCTTTTAAGCACATGTTGGCCAGGCTCGGTGACCCGCTTTAAGCGCTTGCCATGGCGACCAAAAATCTCAATTCCCAGTTCGCTTTCCAATTCCAAGATCGCTTTGGACACCCCGGGCTGGGAAGTGTGCAGCACCTTGGCTACCTCGGTCAGGTTGAGGTTGCGGCGCACAGCCTCTTGCACAAATCGAAATTGATGAAGGTTCATGGCTTATTTCGTATAAGAAAGGCTTTCATTATGCCTTTTGCCTGGGGTTGGCTAAGCCTGCCAATCCTCCAGCGCGATTTGCGCCAACAGCGTCAACAAAGCAGGACGCTCGCCCACGGCAGGCACTGGCTCCAGTGTCAAGGTGGGAAAGCGCTGTACCAATGCGTCCAGCATGCTGGGCAAATCCTCCCGCACATGCTTGCCCACGCCCAGGAACATCGGAACCAAGCGCAGATGGGTGAAGCCTTGGCACACCAAGTCTTCCACAGCGCTCTCGAGGCTGGGGCTGCTGAGTTCGAGGTAGGCGCACACCACCTTCACCCCAGGCTGCATCGCGGCGACTTGCTCGGCCACGGCTTGCATCGGGCGATGCCATAACGGGTCGCGGGATCCATGGGCAAACAACACAATGGCTTTCATCTTCATGACTTTCTGTTCAGTGTCTGACAACCAGCCAGCCAAAGGCCAGCAAGGAACCTGCCATGTACACCATGCCGGGTGTGGCTGCAGCCAGCCATGGCGACCAGGCGTTGAGGTTGCCGATGAAGCCAAAAAGGTTGTTGATCAGGAAAAAGCTGATGCCCAGCAAAACACCCAAAAAAACCATGCTGGTCATGGGCGTGCTGCGCAACTGCAAGTAGGCAAAGGGCAGGGCCAAGATCACCATCACCAAACAGCTCAAGGGGTAAAAGACTTTTTTCCAGAAATCAATTTCAAAGCGCTGCGAGGCTTGACCGTTGGCGCGCAAGTGCTGAATGTAATGAAACAACTCGACTGTGGCCATGCGCTCGGGCTTGAGCAAAGCCACCGAGACCATGTCCTCGGTCAAGGTATTGTCCCAGCGCCATTGCGCTAGCTTTTCGCGGCGAATCTGGGGGCGTCCGTTGTCCATGGTGCTTTGAAACTGGTCTCGCTCCAGGTTTCGCAGCAACCAGCCTCCACCGTCGGGCTCGAATTGGCCCAGACCTGCGCGTATCAGCGAAGTGAGCTTGCCTTTGTCATCGAACTCAAAAATGCGGATGCCAACGAGTTGACCATCCGCATCCATGGCAGTCACATTGACCACGCTGGCATTTGGGCCGCGGCTTTCCTTGAGCCAGGCACCTGTGACCCCTTGGCTGCTGGCGACACCCAGGTAACGCGCCTTGAGCAGCTGCGCCTGTCGGCTGGCCGCAGGCGACACATAGTCGCCCAATGCAAACGTGAACACCACGAACACCAGCCCCAGGCCCAGCAGGGTGAACAGCGCCCGGTAAGGGCCCAGGCCACTGGTGCGCAATATCGTGAACTCTGAACTTTGCGCAAAACGCGCCATCACAAAAATCGAGCCTATCAAGACGGTGATGGGCATGAGCTCGTAGGCATGGCTCGGAACCAAGAGCAGCACATAGGCCAGCGCATGCCGCAAGTCATAGGCGTTTTCCGGGCCTTTGCCAATCCACTTGAGTTCATCCACCAGGTCAAAGAAAAAGAACAGCCCGATGAAACCCAGGGTGGCAAAAACCACTTTGGCCAGAACTTCGCCATAAATCAGTCGGCGAATGGTTTTCATACCTGCCCGCTCAGTGACGGTTGACCGACTTTGCGTGCGCGTCTGAAAAAGAAGGGTTGCTGCCGCCAATACAAAACCAACATCGCCAGGACAAACACAGGCAGATGCATGCCCAGCAACAGAGGCCCCATGTTGTACTGCCCAGCAGCGACCCAGCTGCGGCTGAGGTTGACCAGGTTGTAGTAAATGAAGAAGGTGAGCATCGCCATGATCAACGAGCCCGAGCGGCCTGTGCGGGGGTTGATGAAGGGGATCGCAATGGCCAACAAAAGCAAATTGAACGAAGCCAAACCCAAGCCCATGCGCCAGGTCAACTCGCTCAGGTTGACCGGCGTGGGGTTGCGCCACAGATCCCAGGGCTGGGTGGCTTGGGCTTCAACCTCGCTGGCTGCAACCGGGGTGGACTCCACCCTTGAACTGTGTGACTCGAAAGCAATCACCTTGATTTCGTCTTTACCCGGATTGATATCGACGCGTTGTCCCTGGTTGAGTACCAAAAACCGTTCACCCTCGCGGGTGTCAATGAAGCCGGTTTCAGATGTGACGATCGACTGGCTGTCTTGGTCTTGCGAAAAAATGAAAACCCGGCTACCTTGCTTTTCAGACGGGCTGTTTTTATCGATGAAAAACACCCGCTTGCCGTTGGCGGATTCTTGAAACTCTCCTGATTTGATGCGCTCGAGGTCGCCGCGCTTTTCATAGCGCTCTCGCATCTCCAAGATTTGCGAATTCGACCAAGGCCAAGCGCACATGGCCAATCCCAGGATGGTCAGCAGCCAAGGCCAGGCAAATCGCAGGGCAGGGCGCAGCAAGTGGGTTGTGCTTTGCCCGCTGGACTGCCAGATCACCATTTCGCTGTCGGTGTATATACGCGACATGGTGGCCACCGTGGCGATGAACAGGCTCATGGTCAAGAGCGTATGCACATTCGCCAGCATGGTGTAGGCCAATACCAAGCTGACCTCTTGGGGGTCGACCTTGCCGCCAGAGGCTTGACCCAGCGTGCGGATCAGCATGACGGTCATCACAATGGTCACCAAAACCACCAGGGTTGCCCAAAAATAGCGCCCCAGCTCGTTGCGGAAGGAGGAATGGAATAACATATAAAACTGTTTAAAAGGTCAATTATGAACTTGGAACTTCGTTCCCTCTCTTGGGCGCAGGCGGCATCAGTCAAAACCGATGCCTTGGTGGTGATGGTGGCCAAGGCAACCAGCCCAGAAACCGGCTTGATCGCCAACATGCTGGCGCAAGCAGAAAAATCGGGTGATTTCTCTGCAGCATCCGGTCAATGCATGTTGTGGTGGAAGCCCCCAGGTTTGTCTGCCTTGCGGCTGGTGTTGGTCGGCGTCGGCGATGGTCGCCCCCAGGATGTCCGCCAAGCTGTGATTGCAGCTGTCAACGCCCTCAAGAAAAGCAAGGTGCAGCAAATCACTTTGTGCCTGCAAGCCTCACAGACTCCGCATTTGGCTATCGCTGCCCAAGCCGCAGACGACGCCAACTATGTCTACACAGCTACCAAACCCAGCGCCAAACCTTCTTTGGTCGGCAAACTGGTGATCGGTGTGCCACAAGCCAACCAGGCCAAACCCGCATTTGCTGTGGCGCAGGCCCAAGTCGCAGGTGTTGCGCTTGCACGGGAATGGGGCAACCGTCCCGCCAACCACGCCACGCCAGAACACCTGGCGCAAGCAGCCCAAAAACTGGCCAAGCACGCCCGCGTGTCTTGCCAAGTGCTGGGTCCAAGAGAAGTCACCCGCCTTGGCATGGGTTCCTTTTCGGCTGTAGCCCGGGCGTCTGCCGAGCCATTGCGTTTCATCGTGTTGCATTACAAAGGCGCAGCCGCCTCTCAAGCCCCGGTCGTTTTGGTGGGCAAGGGCATCACCTTTGACACCGGTGGCATTTCACTCAAACCAGGCCCTGGTATGGACGAAATGAAATTCGACATGTGCGGCGCTGCCAGCGTGCTGGGTACTTTTGAAGCACTGGCCCAACTCAAACCCGCCATCAATGTGGTTGGCCTGATTCCTGCCTGTGAAAACATGCCCGGTGGCAAAGCGCTCAAACCCGGCGACGTGGTGACCAGCATGAGTGGTCAAACCATTGAGATCCTCAACACCGATGCCGAGGGGCGGCTCATCCTTTGTGATGCCCTGACCTATGCCAAGCGTTTCAAACCCCGCGCAGTCATTGACATCGCCACCCTCACTGGCGCGTGTGTGATTGCATTGGGTCATCTGCGTAGCGGTTTATACGCTACCGACGAAACATTGGCGACGCAACTGCTGGCCGCTGGTGACAAAACCTTGGACCTGAGCTGGCGCATGCCCTTGGATGATGAATATGCCGATGGCCTGAAGTCCAACTTTGCCGATGTGGCCAACGTGGCCGACCGCAGTGCAGGCTCGGTCACAGCCGCCAAGTTTTTGCAGCGCTTTGCCAAAGACTATCCATGGGCACACTTGGACATCGCGGGATCGGCTTGGAAGAGTGGCGCGGCCAAAGGCGCGACAGGTCGCCCTGTGCCTTCGCTGCTGGCTTTTTTGACTGCCGCCGACCTGCTTCAAACCGTCCCAGCCAAGCAAGCCTCGGCCGGTAAAACCACTCGCAAGCGCACATAAGCAGATGGCGGACATGACCGAGGTTGCCTTCCATTTCAATGCCACTGAAAAGATCAATTACGCATGCCGCTTGATTCGCAAAGCCCTCAATGCGTCTGCCAAGGTGGTGGTGGTCGGGCCACACGAACTGATCAATGCGCTAGACACGGCTTTGTGGCGCTTTTCTGCGACATCCTTCATAGCTCATTGCATGGCCGACACCCTGCCTGGGGTGTTGAAAAATTCACCGGTTGTTTTACTGCCCAGCGACCGCTTTACCCTCGACTTACCTCATCATCATGTGTTGCTGAATTTGGGCACTGATTTGGTACAGGGCTTTGAATCTTTCGAGAAGCTCATTGAAGTGGTCACCCAAGATGATCAAGACAGACTGCAGGCGCGTTCACGTTGGAAGCATTACGCCGACCGAGGTTACCCCTTGGTCCGCCATGATTTAAGTCTCAAGGCCAGCCTGTGACCAAGTCCCCCATGCCCCAATTACCTGTGCCCATGCTGACCGAAGTGGTGCAGATCAATGGCAGTTTGCGTCCGGCTGTACTGCCTTGGGCTGCGCCCAACACGGACAGCCTAAGCAGCCAGCCAGGCTTGCTCGGGCCTGACCCAGAAGCCCTGGCTGACCAAGTGATTGACAAGGTGCAAATGCGCTTGGCACAAATCATGCCCGAGTTGATGCGAAACGCGGTGGATGAAGTCATGCGCGAACACCTGGATGCAGACAGCAAAACACGAACCGTGAAAGGTGACTGAAGCCCGTGCTGAACGATCAAATGCCTTGGTGTGCCAAGGCAAAAGTATCATTCGCCTTTGACCGTTTATTTACTGGGAGAACAACTTGAGACTTCAACTGATCTTGGCCGCTTTGCTGGCCACCATGATGACCCAGATTTTGGCCCAAGAGGTGGTCAAAATCGGACATGTTGCCCCGATCAGCGGACCTATTGCCCACATGGGCAGAGACAATGAAAACGGTGCCCGTTTGGCCATTGAAGCGCTCAATGCCAAGGGCCTGAGCATTGGCGGGAAAAAGGTCAAGTTTGAATTGCTGGCCGAAGACGATGCCGCCGATCCCAAGCAAGGCACGGCGGCCGCCCAAAAATTGGTCGACCAAAAAGTCCATGGCGTGATTGGCCACCTCAACTCAGGTACATCCATTCCTGCTTCCAGAATTTACAGCGATGCAGGCATTCCCCAAATTTCTCCCTCCTCGACCAACCCCAAGTTCACCCGACAGGGCTTCAAGACCACATTCCGTGTGGTTGCGGATGATGTGCATTTGGGCGGCACCTTGGGGCGCTATGCGGTGAAAAACCTCCAAGTCAAGACATTTGCGGTGATCGATGACCGCACCGCTTATGGTCAAGGTGTGGCGGACGAATTTGCCAAAGCGGCTGCCGCTGCGGGTGCCAAGCAGGTTGGACGTGAATTCACCACTGACAAGGCAACCGACTTCACCGCGATCTTGACCACGATCAAGGGCAAAAAACCAGACGTGGTTTTCTTCGGTGGCATGGACGCGGTGGCCGGCCCCATGGTCAAACAAATGAAGTCATTGGGATTGACCACCAAGTTCATGGGTGGAGACGGCATTTGCACCCCTGAAATCGTCAAATTGGCGGGTGACGCCATCGGTGACAACCAGGTTTTTTGTGCCGAAGCGGGAGGTGTTGAAGGCCCACAAGAGAAAGTCATGGCTGATTTCAAAGCCGTTTATAAAAAGCGCTTTGATACAGATGTGCAAATTTATGCGCCCTATGTTTATGACGCGGTGAACGTCATGGCTGATGCCATGGTCAAGGCCAACTCCGCTGACCCTGCCAAATACCTGCCTGTTTTGGCTAAAACCAATGGGTTCAAAGGGGTGACTGGCAGCATCAGCTTTGATGAAAAGGGCGACATCAAAAATGGTGCCCTGACCCTGCACAGCTTCAAGGCCGGCAAAAAAATCACCCTGGCTGTCGTGCGTTAACGGTCAAGCAATCGCAGTTCCCAGTTGGTTTTTTGCCAGGACGCCACCTCCTGGTGCAGCAAGTGGTTGGATTGTGGAAACCGCACGGCCCACATCGGTTCCAGTTGCAATTCAAAGCAACGCGGAACATGGCTCGACAGGCCAAATTTCATGCCCTCTGCTTCGGGGTCACGGCGAGCGTGGCACAAAATCACAGCCAACCGAAGGCTCATGAGTTGGTAAATGAAAAACGCATCCTCATGTTCAATCTCGAGCTTGCGCAATTTGCCTTTGTGGCCCAAAACCAGCAGGCTCAGGCGTTGCAACTCGTGCATGGCAAAGCCCGGGGTGTCCGTGTTTTCCAGGATGTAGGCGCCGTGTTTGTGGGAATCCGTGTGTGAAATTTGGGTGCCAATCTCATGCAATTGGGCTGCCCAATCGAGTTTTTTCAAATACCTCGACCAATTTTGTTCAGTATCCAAAGTATTTTTCAACTGTTCCAGAAAAAAGCAGGCAACTCGGCTGACACGTTGCGCTTGAACCCCGTCTGCGCTGAAGGTTTTTTGCAATCCTGAGACGGTGATCGCGCGAACATCTTTGTTCTCATCCTCACGTTCAATCAGGTCATACAGCAGGCCGTGACGCAGGGCGCCAGGGGTGACTTGCAGGGTATCAATCTCAAACAAGTCCATCACGGCACTCAGCACACTCAAGCCGCCACCAATCACTGCTTTACGGTCTTCTCGCAGACCCTCCATCCGAACCTTGTCCAACTGCCCTGCATCAATCAGCTGCTGTTTGAGCCAATCCAAGCCTTTGCGAGTGATCACACCCGCGGGCCAACCAGCCGTGGCCAAAGCTTCAGCCACTGCGCCCACGGTACCCGAAGAACCCAACGCGGTATCCCAGGATTTTCGTGGAATGACCGCCAAGGCCTCGTCCATCACTGCTTTGGCGGCCACTTCCGCACGCTGGAAGGCCTGAGCCGTCAATTCCCCGTTTGAGAAGTACTTCATGCTCGAGGACACGCTGCCCAGGCGGTAGGACTCCAACACCTTCGCCTGAACCCCTTGGCCCAGAACGCATTCCGTGGACCTGCCTCCGATATCAATGATCAGTCGCCTGTCTTGCGTAGGCGGGAGTAAGCGTGTCACACCTTGGTAGATCAAGCGGGCCTCTTCGCGTCCTGACACCACCTCAATCGGAAAGCCCAAAATGCGGTTGGCTTTTTCCAGAAAAACTTTGCGGTTGTTGGCTTCTCGTAAAGTTTGGGTGGCCACCGCACGAACTTGCGTCGACCTGAACCCAGTCAGGCGTTCCGCGAACCTGGACAAACAATCCCAGCCCCGCTCCATGGCCTCATCGCTGAGGTTGCGCTCTTCATCCAGGCCACTGCCTTGGCGAACAGTTTCTTTGATGTATTCGATCCGCTGAATCAATCCGTGGCTGTAGCGGCAAATTTCTAATCTGAAACTGTTGGAGCCCAGGTCAATGGCGGCGAGAAGTGAGCCATTTTTCACGGAACGCATGTTATCAAAAAGCATTTATTTGGTTGGTAGGATGTATTATTAAGAACAAATCACGTGGCGCTTGTTATGCAATTTCTTCAATCATATGAAAGTTATATGACCGATTGGTGAAAGCTGGAGACCATGCACAAATGATGGACATGAAAATGTCACAAACCAAGCTTACAGTGGAAATTCTCGACGCAAATGGCTTTTTTTTCTCAAGTTTTCCCAAGGAGTTTTTATGAAATTTGTCAAGCTGGCAGTCTCAACCGTAGGTGCGCTTTTGTTGCTCACCTCTGCACACGCTGCAGACATCACAGGCGCTGGTGCCACATTCCCTTTCCCAATTTACTCCAAATGGGCTGAAGCCTACAAGGAACAGACCGGGACAGGCCTCAATTACCAATCCATTGGTTCCTCCGGTGGTATTCGCCAAATCAAAGCCAAGACCGTGGCATTTGGTGCGACCGATGCCCCCGTCAGCGGCGCGGATTTGGACAAAGATGGCATGGTTCAATTTCCAGCCATCATTGGCGGCACTGTTCCCATCTTTAACGTTGATGGTTTCCGCAAGGGTGACCTTCGCGTATCCGGTCCTGTTTTGGCTGACATGTTTTCGGGCAAGATCAGCAAGTGGAACGACCCCCGATTTGCTGAATTGAACCCCGGCAAAAAACTCCCTGACTCGCCCATCACCGTTGTTCACCGCGCCGATGGTTCAGGCACCACATTCAACTGGACCGACTATTTGTCATCTGTCAGCAAAGACTGGCTCGATACCGTTGGCCGCGGCGCTGCTGTGAAATGGCCATCACCTACCTCCGTGGGTGGCAAGGGCAATGAAGGTGTTGCAGCCAACGTCAACCGCATCAAAAACAGCTTGGGCTATGTTGAATACGCTTACGCCAAGCGCAACAACATTGCAGTCATGGCCATGATGAACAAAGATGGCAACTACGTGATGCCCGACGACGAGACCTTTGCCGCCGCCGCCGCCGGTGCTGACTGGTTCAGCGTGCCGGGTATGGGCCTGTCCATCGTGAACCAGCCTGGTGCCAAGGCATACCCTGTCACCACAGCTTCTTTCATTCTTATGTACAAATCACCTACCGACAAAGCCCAGTCTGCTGAAGTTTTAAAGTTTTTTGATTGGTCATTCAAGAACGGCAAGAAAATGGCTTTAGAGCTTGAATACGTTCCCTTGCCAGACTCACTGACCAAACAAATCCGCGAGCGTGTTTGGGCGCAAATCGAGAAGTAATAGCAGCAAAGCCAAAATAGCATTTTGGTTTTTCTAGGGCCCACCGGTATGCATGGTGTATGTCGGTGGGTTTGTGCTTAATGATCACACCTATGACTGTTCGTATGATTGACAACTGGCCAATGACATCAACACACACCACTTCAGCACACCCAGATGCGGCCGTTGACAATGCTGCGCACATTGCAAACATGAGATCCGTGGCGAAAAAGCAGCGCTTGCAAGATGCTGTTTTCCACCGATTGACACAATCCTTTTCGTTGCTCGTCCTGATTGCATTGGCGGGCATCATCGTTGCTCTTTTCTACAACGCACTGCCCACGTTTACCAAATTTGGTATCCATTTTTTGTGGTACGTCGAGTGGGACATCGTCAACGAAGAGTTTGGTGCAGCCATCTCGATCGTTGGTACTGTCTTGAGCGCTGGCATCGCCATGCTGATTGCAATGCCATTGGCGTTTGGCATTGCTGTTTTTCTGACGGAAACCTGCCCAGTTTGGCTCAGACGTCCGCTTGGCACAGCCATTGAACTGCTGGCCGCTGTGCCGTCCATCATTTATGGCATGTTCGGTTTGTTTGTTTTTGCACCCGTTTATGCCGATCACATGCAAGTTCCCTTGCAAACCCTCCTGGGTGGCATGCCGTTGATTGGCTGGTTGTTCGGCGGTGCCATCACGGGTTTGGGTATTTTGGCGGCGGGCATCATCTTGTCTTTCATGGTGTTGCCTTTTGTGGCTGCTGTGATGCGCGATGTTTTTGAGATCACACCGGCCATCTTGCGAGAATCTGCTTACGGTCTCGGCTGCACCACCTGGGAAGTGGTGCGCAAAGTGGTTCTGCCTTATACCCAAGTAGGTGTGATTGGCGGCATCATGTTAGGACTGGGAAGGGCGCTTGGCGAAACCATGGCGGTGACATTTGTCATTGGAAACGCCAACCGCTTGCCAAACTCACTTTTTTCCCCTGGAACCTCAATTGCTTCTGTGTTGGCCAACGAGTTTGGAGAAGCAGGTGGGTTGCACTTCAACACGCTTTTCGCTATGGGCTTCTTGCTTTTTTGTATTACCTTTGTGGTGTTGTCTGTCGCCAAGTGGTTGATCAACCGTACGGAAAAGGCAAAAGGTAATTGATCCTTGTATCAACTTGCAAGCACGCTATTGAACCACATTGAATAAAAAAACCCATATGTCTAATCTCTATCAAAAACGAAAACTCACCAACTTGGTCGGCTTGACGCTTTCCATGACCGCCATGGCGATTGGACTCGTTGCATTGTTTTGGATTCTTTTTGTTTTGTTTTCAAATGGGCTGTCTGCACTTCAGCCATCCTTGTTTTTGAATGACACGCCGGCTCCTGGCTCCGAAGGCGGCGGATTGCGTAACGCCATCGTTGGCAGTCTGATGATTGTGGGTTTGTCCGTGCTTGTATCCACGCCGATTGGCATCTTGGCGGGTATCTACCTGACAGAGTATGGCGACAGCAGTAAAACAGCTGAAATCACCCGATTTGTCACTGACATCATGCTGTCGGCACCTTCGATTGTTTTGGGCTTGTTTGTTTATTCTGTGGCGGTGTCTACCGTGGGACATTTCTCTGGCTATGCCGGCAGCATGGCACTCTCACTGATTGCCATTCCTGTAGTCATGCGAACCACAGAAAATATTTTGCGGCTTGTCCCTGGCAGTCTCCGAGAAGCGGCTTTCTCATTGGGTGCGCCACGGTGGAAAGTTTCCATCATGGTTACCCTGCGTGCGGCCAAAAGCGGCGTCATCACGGGATTGTTGCTGGCAGTGGCACGGATCAGCGGCGAGACGGCACCTCTTCTATTCACCGCATTGAACAATCAGTTTTTCAGCACCAACATGAATGCGCCAATGTCTAACCTGCCAGTGGTGATCTTCCAGTTTGCCATGAGTCCCTATGAAAACTGGATCCAGCTGGCTTGGGGTGGCGCATTGATCATTGCCCTGGCCGTGCTTTTATTGAACATCATTGCGCGCGTGGTTTTTCGCGAAAAAGTCAAAGTCTGATTCACCAAAGGTCTCATCACATGTCCAACACTTCCTCAGCCAGCCTTACTAATGCGATTGAAATTCGCAATCTGGACTTTTACTATGGTGCCTTCCAGGGCCTTAAAGATGTCAACTTGGACATCGCCGAAAACAAAGTCACCGCCTTCATTGGTCCATCAGGTTGTGGCAAATCGACGCTCTTGCGTACCTTGAACCGCATGTACAGCCTTTACCCCGGTCAGCGTGCGGAAGGTGAAATCAAGTTGTATGGCAACAATATTTTGGATAAACGGCAGGACTTGAACTTGCTTCGCGCCCAAGTGGGCATGGTGTTTCAGAAGCCAACACCCTTTCCCATGTCTATTTATGACAACATCGCTTTTGGTATTCGACTCTATGAAAACCTGAGTCGCTCTGACATGGACGACCGAGTTGAATGGGCGCTGACCAAAGGCGCCATCTGGAACGAAGTCAAAGACAAGCTTCATGTCAGCGGTTTGTCTCTGTCAGGCGGTCAACAACAACGCCTGTGCATTGCGCGGTCAGTGGCTGTCAAACCCAAAGTGATTTTGTTGGACGAGCCAACGTCAGCTTTGGACCCGATATCAACAGCCAAAGTCGAAGAGTTGGTCAGTGAACTCAAACAAGACTATACAGTCGCCATCGTGACCCACAACATGCAGCAAGCTGCGCGTGTTTCTGATTTCACAGCCTACATGTACCTCGGTAACCTCATTGAATTTGGAGTCACTGATCAGATTTTCTTGAAGCCTGAGCGCAAAGAGACGGAAGACTACATCACTGGCCGTTTTGGATGATTTTTTTTAAATTCTGAGGATTGATATGCCCGACAAACACATTTCGTCACAATTTGACTCTGAGCTCGACCATGTTTCATCGCGACTCATGGAAATGGGTGGTTTGGTCGAATCTCAAATTCAGCAAGCCCTATACGCTTTACTGCTGTTCGTGGAAGATGTAGCTGATCAAGTCATTGAAACTGAAAACCGTGTCAACGCCATGGAAGTCGAGATTGACCGCGAGTTATCATCCATCATTGCTAAAAGACAACCGACGGCCAAAGATTTGCGTCTGCTCATTGCCATTTCCAAAGCGACAGCCAATCTTGAAAGGGCTGGAGACGAAGCAAACAAAATTGCCCGCATGGTGAAGTCCATGATTTCAACAGGCATTTACAAATCCCTGCCCGCATCTGAACTGCGTTTAACCACCGAGATGGCCAGCGGTTTGATTCGCAAATCCTTGGATGCTTTTGCCAGGTTAGATACATCGACTGCTTTGACTATCTTGAAAGAAGATGATTTGATCGATAAACAATTCGACGGTTTTGTTCGCAAACTCATCACATACATGATGGAAGATCCCCGCACGATCTCACCAAGTTTGGACCTCTTGTTTGTGGCTAAAGCTCTCGAACGCATCGGGGATCACGCCAAAAACATTGCGGAATTGATTATCTACATTGTTAAAGGTGAGGACGTTCGACACACCAGTCTTGAGCAAATCGAATCTAAACTTCAATAATCACTATGCGCCATTTGCCCCGTGTTTTGATTGTCGAAGATGAACCCTCTATTGCTGAATTGATTTCAGTCAATTTGCGACACAATGGTCTATCTCCAATTTGGGCAGAAGATGGTGAAAGCGCACAAAGAGAGATAGATGCTGTTTTGCCAGATGTGATCTTGCTCGATTGGATGTTGCCAGGTCAAAACGGTGTTGTGTGGGCGCGCAAGTGGAGAAACGATGCGCGTACCAAGTCTGTGCCTATTTTGATGCTGACTGCTAAAAGTGAGGAGCATGACAAGGTGTCTGGTTTGGATGCTGGCGCGGATGATTACATCACCAAGCCTTTTTCAACCCAAGAATTGCTTGCCCGAATCCGTTCTGTGTTGCGCCGACGCGCCCCTGAACAGGCAGAGGACAGCGTCACTATGGGCGATCTGCATTTGGATGGTGCAACCCACAGGGTCACTTACGCTGGCAACACCCTCAAGCTCGGTCCCACAGAGTTCAAGTTACTTAATTTTTTCATGCACCACTCAGAGCGAGTTCATTCTCGCGCCCAATTGCTTGACAAGGTATGGGGCGATCATGTTTTCATCGAAGAGCGGACAGTCGATGTTCACGTGAAACGCCTGCGTGAAGCTTTGGGGGACGCTGGCAGCATGTTGGAGACTGTTCGAGGTGCCGGTTACAGGTTTTCTAAGTCCATTACCCATTAACCAATCGCCATGTTTGAGCGAATCTTTCTCTATATTGTCTTTTTATCTTTTGTTGGATTCGCCGCCTTTTTACTCCCTTGGAGCTCAGAACAACTGTCCGACATACTGATTGGCATGTTGGTTGCGTCTTCATTGCTGTATTCGGTCGATGCCTGGCGTGGTCAAAAATTACGGCGTTGGTTGAATTCAGATAATTTGAGCAATGATCCTCACCTCCCAGGTATTTGGGGTCAATTGCATGAGCGCTTCCGAAAGCTTTTAAAGTCAAAGGAAACGCTCAGGCTGGCAAGCGAAGACAGCCTGCGGCAATTTTTGTCTGCCATACAAGCTTCCCCGAATGGGGTTTTGCTGCTTGATCCCGAATCACGTATTCAATGGTGCAACCAAACAGCTGCCAAACAATTGGGTATTGACCCTTATTTGGATTCACAACAGTTGATTGCCAATATGCTTCGTAATCCTGTGTTCAGCAGTTATATCAATAATCAGTTATTCGACCATGAGGTCATTATCGAAGGTCGAATGCATCGAGTAGATAACCCCCACAAAGTAGGTATTCAACTCTTTCCTTATGGCGATGGGCGGATGTTGTTGTTGTCAAGAGATGTCACTTCTCTGGAGCAAGCAGAAGTGATGCGCCGTGATTTTGTGGCCAATGTCTCGCACGAAATACGCACACCTCTGACGGTTTTGCTTGGTTTTGTCGAAACCTTGCAAAACCTTTCTCTTTCACCGCAGGAGCAGGACAAATACCTCCTGCTGATGGCAAACCAAGCACAACGGATGAAGTCACTGGTGGAGGATTTGCTGACCTTGTCTCGCTTGGAGGGCAGTCCATTCCCCAGCCATCACGAATGGCTGTCGGTTGATGCCATATCACAGCGATGCAAGGAAGATGCACAAGGTCTGCTTGCGGTGCTCCATCCGGATGGACTGACGTCACACACATTGGTTTTTCACGATGATTTCGACACCAGTGGCTGGGAGATAGCTTGTTATTTTTCGGAGTTGATCAGCGCTTTTTCTAACTTGATCAGCAACGCCCTTCGTCATACACCATCAGGTGGCCGCGTAGACATCAGATGGCAACCCTCAAGCGAAGGTTTGGTGTTTTCGGTCAAAGACTCTGGCCCAGGCATTGCACCAGAGCATATTCCCAGACTCTCTGAGCGTTTTTACCGGATCGATCGCAGCCGATCAAGAGACACCGGTGGCACAGGCTTGGGACTGGCCATTGTCAAGCACGTGATTCAGCGGCATGGGGGAACCTTACAGATCGAAAGCGAGCTCAGCCAAGGCTCGATATTCTCTTTGATACTTCCGTCAGTCCGGGTGCGTCATAAAGCGCCTCCAGAGGTGGCGTCAGTCAATTCTCTTTGAGCTTCTTTACTTGAAAGCCAATCAAGAGCAACAAGCCTGTGCAAACAAAGCTCAGTGCCAATATGTTCATATACCAAAAGGCAGTGGGTGATTGCATGGCGGGAATGGAACCCAAGCCGTCATAGGCCAATATGGAGCCACCTGTCAATCCAATACCCCACAGCGGTATCGAGTAAATCAAGAGCGGTGCGATCGTCACTTTGAAACTCCTGAGGACAAAAAAGCAAATGGTTTGCAATGCATCCAATACATGAAAAGCCCCGATCATGAGCAACAGTGTGGCTGCCAATGCTGCAACAGCTGGGTCATTGGTGTACCAGTTGGCAATCCATTCGTTGAAAACCCAAAGAGTGCTGCCCAGCAGCATGGCCAAAAACATGATCAACTTAAAACCAATTTTCAAGCATTGCTTGACTGCTGTGTGGTTATTTGCACCCCGCCAATAACTCAGACGAGCGCTGACTGCAATTGAAAAAGACAATGGAACCATATAGAGAAGCGCCGCCATGTTGCTGGCAATTTGGTGACTTGCTGCAGACACTTCCCCCATCCTTGAAATCAACAAAGCCATCAGGGTAAAGGATGTCACTTCCACCGTCACACTCAAGCCGTTGGGTATGCCTAGGCGAAGCATTTCTCTGATGGAGTGCCAGTCAGGTGGTTCAGGCATTTTCCAAAGATACAGATCTTTGTAGAGACGATATCTTTGCAACAAGACAAGTGCGATCAGCATCATCAATGCACTTACCAGCACGGTGGCAACGGCGCAACCTAGCAATCCCATGGCGGGTAAAGTGCCATATCCAAAGGCAAAAAGAATTGACAAGGGTACTTTGAGTCCCAATCCGCCCACTTGAATCCAAGTCACCAATCTCGGTTTACCCAGGCTTTGGTTGAGTGAACTGTAGAGCCTGAAGAAAAGTGCTGCAGGCAGGGCGACTGCAAGCGCAGCCAGGTAATCCATCACGCCACTTTGAAGTCTGATGGGTACTTCTGTCCACCTCATCAAAAAAAGAGGCGACAGCAGGATGGACATCCCAAGCAAGGAAAGTCCCGCCCAGATATACAAACTTTGACGAAACAAGATACCTATCTCGGGCTTCTTTTGTGCCCCGTTCAGTTCAGCGAACAAGGGCAGCAGTGCTTGTATGACCCCCAACATGGCTACATAGACGGTGATGTAAATGGATGCGCTGATCGACAAAATGGCCAGCGCTTGCGGGTCATGCCTGCCCGCAATCACCGTATCAACGACACCAAACAGCACAACAGCCAACTGACCAACCAAGACAGTTGATGCGTGTTTGACGATGTATTTCGTTTCACTCATGACCATTGGCTGGAGTACGTTTGAAAATCACGATCTCTTCCGATTTGTCAGCAGGTCTTCTTGATTTTTTCACCAGTGTCCAATAGCGAGGATTGATGGCATGGTGGTTGGCCACTGACTGTGGACTTGCAAACATCCAATCACATTGCAAATGGCTGTCTTCTTCAGGCAGGGCCTTGAAGGGGATGTTGGCATGAAAGGCCAAGCCTGCCATTTGATTTCTCTGCAGATCAACGGCGTAAATGCAATTTTGCAAAGAAAGCGTTTGTGTCAATTCAGCTGCCCAAGGTTTATAGCTGAGTGCGCGGTCCAAAATGGGTAGCCACAGCGTCGTGAGCAAAACCCAGCACAGTGTTGCGCCACTTGCAGGCAAAACCAAACTTTTCCAGATGGCTGAAGGGTGCCTGCCAATTCGCCATATGACCAGTCCGACCCAAATGACACTGACCAAAATCGCCACGGTCAAATGAAATCCGTTGGCGCTGTGGACATAACCAGGCACCAACCGCTCGACATTGAGAGCGGGTTGGGACGGAACACCTGTTTCGAGTGAAACCCAAACACCCCAAATCATGACCGCGCCCCATGTGAAAAACAGCAAAGTAAACCAGTCAATCAATGCAGCAACACTGCGCCGGAGTGTTGGCAATGCAAAGGCCGCTAAAGCTGCAATCGATGGCAGGGTGAGAAGGAGTGTGCGATCGGGGTCTTGTGTCGCGATGCTGGCAAGCAATGTACTTAAAAAAAGGAACAATGGCAGCACCAGATGCTGACTCCATGATTGCGTTTTCCAGTGTGCTCTCCAACTCCACAATGTCCATAGCGCCAAAGGCCATGCGGGCCACAAAAACCAGACTGGTAATTCGATACGTTGACGGTATTGACTCGATAACTCGTTCATGGGTGTGATTCGCCAACGCCACAAATCCAAGCCAAACGCAGCAATCACCAAGACAAGGCATAGCAAACCCATGAAGAGCCATTGCCTGCGTTGTGACTGGGGATGTTTAAGCCAAAGTATGGTGCTTCCCAGTGCGATAACGATAGCGATGAAGGGTGCACCACTCAATGACAAGAACAACAGGCCCAAGCCCCAAAGCAACAAACCTCGCTGAGGGTAAAAAGGCAACATGGCAGCACCCAGAAACAACAGAGCTACGCAGTCAAATTGAATGGCCATGGGTGTGATTTCGTGAATTGGCAATGCCAGCCCAAAGCATGCCAACAAAGCAAGCAATCCCGCATCAGCCAATGAGCGTGCATAGTCCTTTGGGTCGGCTTCACCGCCAAACGCAAAGGCAACAGGTTGTGCCTGGGGGTTGCGCGCCAATAAATAAATGGCATGCCAAACACAAACCATGCTCATCAGTGACATCAAAACAAAGGGGATCCGGGCTGCTATATCGGCTGCCAGCCATGGCTGAAACATGTTGATGCCGATGGCACCTAACCAGTAGGGGAAAAGGGCATCGAGTTCAGGCGGGATTCCCGCCATTTGTAACTCGAGCAGACTGGACTCCAGATTTGCCAATGACAGCATGTATCCCAGAGAAGCCACATCCATCGGCTTCCAAGGCGCGCGATCGATAAAACCAAACAACACATAAATCAAACACAATGAAACCAAAGCCCATCGAGGAAGTCGGCGGACTGCACTTTGTGCGACCAAGGCGGGTGACGGTATATTCACGGTAAACAGTTTGACACAGGCTGATAGGGGGGTGTTGGCAAAAAAAAAGCAGCCCAAGAGCTGCTTTTTTTAGCTAGGATGGGGTTACTTTGCTGCTGTTTTACCGTACTTATTGCGGAACCGCTCAACACGACCGCCCATGGTGTCCACGGATTTTTGGGTCCCCGTGTAGAAGGGGTGTGATTCGCTTGATGTGTCTAACTTATAGAGTGGCAACTCGCGACCGTCTTCCATCTTGATGGTCTCTTTGGTGTTTGCACATGTTTTGGTGACAAATTTAAAGCCATTTGACAAGTCTTGGAAGCAGACTTCGCGGTACTCGGGATGAATTCCATCTTTCATTGACATTTCCTTTGAGAGTTGAGAGCCACAAGAGCCTATCTCTTGCACTTTTCAGGACTGGTTATTATGCCCGAATTAAACCACTCAGCCGCCCCGTCTCATCATGTCAAAAAAGTCGACATTGGTCTTGGTGGCTTTCATGTTTTTCAACATCAATTCCATAGACTCAATTTCATCTAAGTTATAGATAAATTGACGCAATATTCTAGATTTTTGAAGTATTTCAGGAGCCAACAAAAGTTCCTCGCGCCTTGTTCCACTTCTATTGAGTTGAATGGCTGGGAACACGCGCTTTTCATATAAGCGACGGTCCAAATGGATTTCACAGTTGCCAGTACCCTTGAACTCTTCAAAAATAACCTCGTCCATGCGGCTGCCGGTGTCGATCAATGCCGTGGCGATGATGGTCAGCGAACCACCTTCTTCAACTTTGCGTGCAGCTCCAAAAAATCGCTTGGGTCTTTGAAGCGCATTGGCGTCGACACCACCTGTGAGGACTTTGCCGGAACTTGGAACCACATTGTTGTAAGCGCGAGCCAAGCGGGTAATCGAGTCAAGCAAGATAACCACATCTTTTTTCAGCTCAACCAGACGCTTGGCGCGCTCGATGACCATCTCAGCCACATGAACGTGTCGCGCGGCAGGCTCGTCAAATGTGGATGCAATGACCTCAGCCTTGACTGAGCGCTGCATTTCAGTGACTTCTTCCGGGCGCTCATCCACCAACAAAACCATCATGTGGCTATCGGGATAGTTGGCTGCAATCGCATGGGCAATGTGCTGCATCATCACGGTTTTGCCGCTCTTAGGTGGAGCCACCAGCAAAGCTCGTTGGCCTTTACCAATAGGCGCGATGATGTCAATGATGCGACCGGTGATGTTCTCATCACCCTTGATGTCTTGCTCAAGCTTCATCTGCTCACGAGCGAACAGCGGTGTCAAGTTTTCGAACATGACTTTGTGCTTGTTGTTTTCAGGCAGATCACCATTGACTTGGTCAAGCTTGGTTAGGGCAAAGTAACGCTCCCCGTCCTTTGGAATACGCACTTCACCTTCAATCATGTCACCTGTATGGAGGTTGAAACGCCTGACCTGACTGGGGCTGATGTAAATGTCATCCGTACTCGCGGTATAGCTGGTGTCGGGACTGCGCAAAAAACCAAATCCGTCTGGAAGGATTTCAAGAACGCCATCGGCAAACACCTGTTCACCTGCGCGCGCTCTCTTTTTGATAATCGCAAACATCAATTCTTGTTTGCGCATACGCCCAGTATTTTCGATTTCGAGCTCTTCAGCCTGCTTCAAGACTTCAGATACATGAAGTGCTTTCAGTTCATTCAGGTGCATAAGATGTACTCCATCGGGGAGTTTGAAGTGGGTAAAGGGGGAGGGGGGTCCGGTTGACAGAGCGCCAACCAAGCGCACCATGTGAATCAGCTCAATTCAGCTGAATGTCGCGCATTATTGAAATTATGACAGGAATTGAGAAGATAAGAACAAATTTAATTCAGTTGTTGTTCAAGGAACTCTGTCAGTTGGGCTTTGCTGAGCGAGCCCACCTTGGTTGCTGCAAGCTGACCATCCTTGAACAGCATCAGGGTTGGAATACCACGGATACCAAACTTGGCTGGAATATCCCGGTTTTCATCCACATTCATTTTGGTGATTTGCAATTTGCCTTCATAAGTGGTGGCCGCTTCATCGAGCACAGGGGCAATCATTTTGCACGGGCCGCACCATTCAGCCCAAAAATCAACCAGAACAGGGTGTTTGGATTGAAGAACAATGGTTTCAAAAGATGCATCAGAAAGATGTTGGATGAGTTCGTTTGCCATGGGTTTCCTTGCTTTCATAAGATTCTACGAGACATTTGGCCCATCACCACCGATGGCGAAAATATGGATCACCTCACTAGAATGCCTGCATGTTTGTTCACCTTCGACTTCACACCGAATACTCCATTGTCAATGGCACTTGCCGCATAGATGACCTTGTTGAAAGGGCACAGCAAGATGGGCAAGCTGCCTTGGCTATCTCCGACTTGAACAATTTATTTGGGGCGGTGAAGTTTTATTCCGCTTGTCGAAAACAAGGCATCAAACCACTGATTGCAGCTGAAGTGTCGGTGACTTCAGCCATTGAAGAGTCGGGTACAAGCACTTCTCAGATCCTTCTTTTGGTCCAAAACACAGTTGGTTATTTGAACTTGTGTGAGCTTATCTCCAAAAGTTGGACGCAGCAAAACCTCAAAACACAAGCCGCTGTCGATTGGGCATGGTTGACAACTGACAGCACACAGGGATTGATTGCTTTGTCCGGTGCGCAGTCTGGCCCAATTGGCCTTGCGCTCAAACAATCGGGTCAGCAAAAGGCTGATGAAATTGCTTCACGAATGGCATCGGTTTTTGGTGATCGACTCTACATCGAACTTCAGCGGGCAGACAAAACAGATGATGAGCAGCATGTGATCGAAGCGGTCATGCTTGCCGAGCGTCTAGGGCTACCAGTTGTTGCAACACACCCGGTACAGTTCACCACCGAAGAAGACTTTGAAGCGCACGAGGCTCGTGTTTGCATTGCCGAAGGCGAAATACTGGGCAACCCTAAAAGACCCAAGCGATTTACCAAGGCACAGTATTTCAAGAGCCAAGCCGAAATGCTGTCTCTTTTTGCTGATATCCCGAGCGCGATCAGCAACACAATTGCAATCGCCCAACGTTGCAATTTGAATTTAACTTTGGGGAAACCTCAACTGCCCGACTTTCCCACGCCAATGCTTGAGGGCAAAGCTTTGGCAACAGATGTGTATTTCAGAAAAGTTGCAGCCGAAGGGCTTGAAAATCGCCTGTGTCATTTGTATCCAGATGCGGCTGTTCGCGAATTGCAGCGTTCGACTTATGAAAAGCGATTGGAATTTGAAATTGAAACAATTTTGAGCATGGGGTTTCCTGGCTACTTCTTGATCGTCAGCGACTTCATCAACTGGGCCAAGAAAAATGCTTGTCCGGTAGGGCCTGGTCGAGGATCAGGTGCAGGGTCATTGGTCGCCTATGCCTTGAACATCACAGATCTGGACCCAATCAGATACAACCTGCTGTTTGAGCGGTTTTTAAATCCCGAGCGGGTATCCATGCCCGACTTTGACATTGATTTTTGCCAAACAAACCGTGACCGTGTCATTGACTATGTCAAAAACCACTACGGTCGCAATGCGGTCAGTCAAATTGTGACCTTTGGAACCATGGCTGCAAGGGCTGCGATACGCGATGTGGGTAGAACCCTTGATATGAGCTATCCGTTTTGCGAGGGCTTGTCCAAGCTGATACCTAACAAGCCTGGACAGCACATGACCATTGAAATAGCGCTTGCGCAGGAGCCTGTCTTGGCGCACAGGATGAAGACCGAAGATGAGGTCAAGATATTGCTTCAGTTGGCGCAAAAACTCGAAGGCTTGACGCGCAACGTTGGCATGCATGCTGGTGGTGTTTTGATTGCACCGGGCAAACTGACTGATTTTTGTCCTTTGTATCAACAGCCAGGCAGCCCCTCGGCGGTAAGTCAGTATGACAAGGATGATGTTGAAGCCATTGGCTTGGTGAAGTTTGACTTTTTGGGCCTGGCCACTCTGACAATTTTGGAAATGGCCAAGCAGTTCATTATTGCGCGACATCCAGACCAAGTCAGCTTCGCTTATGAAGATATTCAATTAGACGATGAACCCACCTATCAATTATTTTCAGCAGGCAAGACCGAGGCTGTTTTTCAGTTTGAAAGCCGAGGCATGCAAGCCATGCTCAGAGATGCAAAGCCAACCCGCTTGGAAGACTTGATTGTCTTAAATGCTTTGTTCAGACCAGGTCCAATGAGTCTGATTCCCAGTTTTGTGGCACGCAAGCACGGCCGGGAAGAAGTGAAATACCCTCATCCATTGGCTGAGCCTATCTTGTTGGAAACCTACGGCATCATGGTTTACCAAGAGCAAGTGATGCAGACTGCGCAAGTGCTCGGTGGTTATTCACTTGGTGGTGCCGATTTACTGCGCCGGGCCATGGGCAAAAAGAAGCCTGAAGAAATGGCGGTTCACCGTTCGATATTCAGAGAAGGCGCTGCCAAAAACCATATTTCAACGCAGCAAGCTGATGCTATTTTTGATTTGATGGAGGAATTTGCGGGTTACGGATTTAATAAATCGCATGCCGCTGCTTATTCTTTATTGGCCTATCACACTGCATGGATCAAGGTTCATTTCACTACTGAATTTTTCTGCGCCAACATGACTGTGGAAATGGACGACACGGACAAATTGAAAATATTGTTTGATGATGCAATCCATATGGGCATGGAATTTGAACAGCCCGATATCAATCTTGGTCAGTATGCTTTTGTGCCTGTTTCAAGCTCCATCATCCGTTATGGCCTGGGCGCTGTCAGAGGAACGGGTCAATTGGCGATTGATGCGATCACACAAGAGCGTATCAATGCCGGTGAATTCAGCAGCTTCATGAATTTTTGTTCCCGCATTGACCGGTCGCGAGTCAATCGTCGTACTGTTGAAGCCTTGGTCAAAGCGGGTGCGTTTGACAAACTCCACTCAAATCGCGCACAAATCTTGGCTTCTGTATCAATTGCATTTGAATATGCCCAATCACTCGAATCCCACTTACATCAGGTTGGTTTGTTTGATGCGGGTGAGGCACATGGCTCCATGATGCAGGAGCCTGCGTTAACTTCTGCCGAACCATGGGTAATACGGGAAAAGTTAACCCACGAAAAAGTCGCATTAGGCTTTCATTTGTCAGGTCATCTTTTTGAAGAGGCGCAGGCAGAGATCAGGTGTTTTTTGAAAACAAGCCTGTCTGATTTGACCGAGAGTCGAGAGCCCCAATGGGTTGCTGGTGTGATTCGTGGCGAGAAAAGTATCCAGACAGCCAGGGGGAGATTGAATGTTTTCATGCTTGACGACATGACGGCTACTTTGGAGGTGAGTGCAGATGAATCGGTGTTTGCAAAGTACTCACCTCAAATCAAAGAAGACAAATTGGCGATTGCTTTGGTACGGGTACAAGCTGACAGAAGAAATGGTTCGCTTCGCATTCAATTGCTGGAGGCACTGGACCTATTTAGCGCACGTTGCCGTTTCGGTAAATACCTGAGGGTTTCTTCTTTCAATGCAGTCCCTGATTTTTCGGTTCTCATCAATCGTTTTCCAGCCAAAGCCGATCCTCATGCCCCCGAAGGCCTGTCGCTTGGATTGCCCATACGACTGGAAATTCAAAAAAATGAATATGCAGTTGAACTACAGTTGGGCAGGGAAGCATACTTTTACCCTTCAGACGCAGCCTTACAGTCGTTGTCAATGCACCAACCAAAGTGCACAAGCCAGATCGTCTACGATTAGCCGTATGTTTTTCAATATACCCACCCTCATGACCTGGACGCGAATCATCGCGATTCCCTTGTTGGTGTGGGTTTATCAGTGGCCAATTGAAATAGCCACACGAAATCAGATTGCTACCCTCATGTTCATTGTGTTTGCGCTGACTGATTGGCTTGATGGGTATTTGGCTCGTAAACTCAATCAAATCTCAGCGTTTGGTGCTTTTCTTGACCCAGTGGCAGACAAGTTCTTGGTTTGCGCATGCCTGCTTGTTTTGGTTGACTTGGGTAGGGTTGACGTGATCGTGGCGTTGCTGATCATTGGGCGTGAAATTGCGATATCTTCACTGCGCGAATGGATGGCGCAAATCGGCGCATACAAGAGTGTTGCTGTACATATGATCGGAAAAATCAAAACAACCGTTCAGATGGTCTCCATTCCGTTTCTGCTCTACGATGGTTCAGTGTTTGGTTTTTTCGATTCAGGCTGGTGGGGGCGAATTTTTATTTGGATTGCAGCCATCCTGACAGTCTGGTCGATGGTTTACTATTTGCAAAAAGCCATTCCTCACATACGTGCAAACATCAAGTAGCGCTAGATCGTTTTCGATGCCCTTAAAACCTATTAGAATCATTATTGTGAATGAAATTTTGTCTCGAGTTGCCGATTGTTGAGGTTTACTGACTCTTCATGCGCCATTTCAATTTTGTGTATCTCAGGTCAAATTTTTTCGCTAACAAATCGGCTTTTACAACTTAACAAATCACACCTGATGTCAAGGGGACCTTTGTGAATAAAACTGAACTGATCGAACACATCGCTGCACATGCTGATATTTCAAAAGCTGCTGCTACTCGCGCTTTGGAATCCACCATTGACGCAGTCAAGGCTACTTTGAAAAAGGGGGGCTCAGTTTCCCTAGTGGGTTTTGGTACCTTCGAAGTAACCAAGCGCGCAGCGCGTAACGGCCGCAATCCAGCTACTGGCGCAGCTATCAAGATCAAAGCTGCCAAAGTGCCTAAGTTTCGCCCTGGAAAAGCATTGAAAGATGCTTTGAATTGAGCGTCGGTTAAGGTGGGGTGCTTAGCTCAGTTGGTAGAGCGGCGCCCTTACAAGGCGTAGGTCGGCGGTTCGAGCCCGTCAGCACCCACCACCAGACTCAGGCGAACCCAGTTCGCCTTTTCTTTTCCATCGAGATTTTCCATGTTTGATTTCATTCGTACGCACAAAACGATCATGCAAATTTTGCTGATCATCCTGATTGTTCCTTCCTTCGTCTTGTTTGGTCTTGATGGGTACAAGCGTTTTGATGAGGGCGGTGAAGCTGTTGCTGTTGTCGACGGATTGAATATCTCCAAAGAAGAGTGGGAACAATCTCACAAAAATGAAGTCGCTCGTATGCGAGCTTCTATGCCCAATATCGATGTGTCAATGTTTGACACGCCAGCGATGAAATTTGGTGTCCTAGAGCGCTTGATTCAGTCAAAGGTCTTGGAGGCAAGTGCAAACCGTTTGCACCTGTTTGCCTCTGATCAAAAACTTGCATTGACTATTTCTGAGATGGAGGACCTTGCTTCCCTGAAAAAAGCAGACGGTAGTTTGGACATACAAGGATACAAGCAGGTCTTGTCTGCGCAGGGTTTGACTCCCAGTGGTTTTGAAGCACAGATTCGCAAAGACTTGGCGGTTCGCCAGGTCGTCAATGGCATTACCCAAAGCAGCATCACTTTTCCCTCACAGGTTGAAGCAGCCATGAATGCTTTCTTGCAACAGCGAGAAATCCAGGTTGCCATTTTTTCGGCATCCGATTACATGGGCCAAGCAAAGCCGACAGATGAAGAGCTTGCTGCTCACTATGAAACGCACAAGCAAAAATACAAGTCGATTGAAACAGCCGATATTGAATACGTTGTGTTGAATCTCGAGACCATTGAAAAAGGGATCACTGTCAGTGAATCAGACTTGAAAACTTATTTCGATCAAAACCAAGCCGCTTTATCGTCAAAAGAGGAGCGTCGTGCAAGCCATATTCTGATTAATGCAGGCAAGGATATGACCACTGTTGATAGATTGAAAGCAAAGGAGAAGGCGCTGAATCTATTGGAGTCCTTGAAGAAAACCCCACAACAATTCACAGAACTCGCCAAACAAAATTCCGATGACTCTGGCTCAGCAGGCAAGGGTGGAGATTTGGATTTCTTTGCCAGGGGTTCCATGGTGAAACCCTTTGAAGATGCTGTGTTTGCTCTTAAGAAGGGTGAAATCAGTGGTTTGGTTGAAACTGAGTTTGGTTTCCACATCATTTTGCTCACTGAGATCAAGTCTGCTGCTGGGCAGGATTTCCAAAAGATCAGGCCACAGTTGGAGGCTGAGCTTAGAAAGGATTTGGCCAAAAAGAAATATGCGGAATTGGCTGAGCAATTTTCAAATTCAGTCTACGAGCAGTCCGACAGCCTAAAGCCAGTCGCACTCAAACTCAAGCTTGATATTCAAACTGCGCAAGGTGTGTCCAAAGAGGCTAAAGATCTGGCTCAAATTCCCTGGGCACACCCCAATTTACTTAAAGCTATTTTTTCCTCTGACAGTCTGGTTCAAAAGCGGAACACAGAGGCTGTGGAAACAGCGACAAACCAACTCACTGCTGCCCGCATTATTTCTCACCGTCCATCCGTTTTGATACCGTTGAATGAAGTGAAGACCTTGGTAGTTCAGTCCCTACTTGCTGAAAAGTCTTTGGATTTAGCCAAGACTGATGGCAAAGCCAAATTGAAGCTTTGGCAGGACAAACCCGAAACTGGCCAATGGCAAGTTCCAGTGGTTATTTCCAGAGAAAAAAGTCAGCAATTTCCTGGTAATTTGGTTGATTTAGCAATGCGTGCTGATGCCAACAAACTGCCATTCGTTGGTGGCGTTGACCTGGGCGCCAAGGGATTTGGTATTGTTAAAGTCACAAAGGTTTTGCCCCTTGATGACCAAAAGCTTCGTCCAGAGACCTTGGAAAGATTCACTAAATCATGGGCTACTGCTGAAAACCTAGCCTACTTTGCGCTGCTCAAGAATCAATTGAAAGTGAGCATGAAAGTTTCACCTCCGGCAGATAACCGTCTGTTGAAATAGGGTCATGCTTTTGCGGGTTCTTGTCGCTATAATCACCAGCCTTTGGTGGCTGTAGCTCAGTTGGTAGAGTCCAGGATTGTGATTCCTGTTGTCGTGGGTTCGAGTCCCATCAGCCACCCCATTTTCTCTCTGGAGCCACTCATGCCTGCTCTTATTCCTCAAATTGATCCGAACGGCTTGCTCGAATTTTCTGTGGTTTATACAGACCGAGCACTTAACCACATGTCCAAACGCTTTCAAAGCGTGATGTGTGATATTTCGGGCATTCTAAAAGAGGTCTATCAGTCGCACACTTCAATTTTGGTTCCCGGTAGTGGAACCTTCGGAATGGAGTCAGTTGCACGTCAATTTGCCAGCGGTCAAAAAGTCATGGTGTTGCGCAACGGTTGGTTCAGTTATCGCTGGACCCAAATTTTTGAGATGGGCCATATCCCTTCGGAAACCATCGTCCTCAAGGCCAGACCTCTCTCCCAAGAGCATGAATCTGCTTGGATTCCATGTCCGATTGAACAGGTCGTGGAACGTATCAAACAAGACAAGCCTGCAGTTGTTTTTGCGCCTCATGTTGAAACGTCATGTGGACTGATTTTGTCTGACAGCTATTTGCAGCAGGTTGCTGAGGCAGTGCATTCTGTTGGTGGTCTGTTTGTGTTGGATTGCATAGCATCTGGTGCAGTCTGGGTTGATATGCGTGCAACAGGCGTAGACGTTTTGGTCAGTGCTCCTCAAAAAGGTTGGAGTGGTTCGCCATGTTGCGCCATGGTCATGTTGAGTGAGCGTGCTCGTCAAGCTATTGATAAGACACAGAGCAGCAGTTTTGCTTGCGACTTGAAAAAGTGGATGCAAATCATGGAGAGTTATGAAAATGGCTCTCACTCCTACCACACAACCATGCCAACTGACGCTCTCACAAGATTGCGTGAAGTCATGCAAGAAACAAAAGCCTACGGTTTTGAAAAGGTACGTCAAGAGCAAATTGAGCTGGGTGCCCGGGTGCGACACCTGCTTGAATCCCGATCAATTCGAAGTGTTGCCGCTGAAGGTTTCAAGGCCCCGGGTGTTGTGGTTAGCTACACAACCGATCCTGACATCCAAAACAGCAAAAAATTCTTGGCTCTGGGCTTGCAAACCGCTGCCGGTGTTCCCTTGCAATGCGATGAACCTGCTGACTTCATGACCTTCCGAATCGGTCTTTTTGGTCTGGAAAAACTGCACAACATTGAGCGTAGCGTTCAACACATTTCGGTTGCTTTAGACAAACTCGGATTTGTTGAAAATGTTCCGATGGCCGCCTAAGTCATGCTCGCCCAAATCGGTCTTTTTGTTTTGCAAACTCTGACCGATTTATTGGCATTCTTGTTTCTGTTGAGGTTTTATGTATTCCTCACCCAAGTCAATTTAAATTTGACTCACACTCCTTTAAGCAACGCCTTGCATGGTTTGACCGACTGGGCTGTCTTGCCCTTGCGTCGTTTTTTGCCACGCGTGAAAAGAATTGACTTATCCAGTTTGCTACCAGCTTTACTGCTCAAGGCAGCACTGGTGACGATCGTTCCATTATTTATGGGTCGCTTCGACATGGACATCAGTCGTATCGCTGTGGATGCTGTGTTTCAAATTCTCTTACTTGCCATCAGCGGCATGATTGGCTTGATCATTGTTTATGCTTTGTTGAGCTTGTTCCAGCCACATTCCCAAATCTATGTTTTGTCGGCCAAGCTGTGTGAACCATTGCTAACACCGTTTCGAAAATTCATCCCATTGATAGGCGGTGTTGACTTGAGTTCATTGGCGGCGATCATGTCGCTGCAAATTCTTTCAATGGTGGTTAAGTCTTTGCATTTCTCTCTTGCCTAGTCAAACATGCTCAAAAAAAGAGCTGCCTTGCATCACAAGCAGCTCTTTCTTCATAGAGACTTCAGTCGACTAAATGTTCACAGACCTGCATTTTGTTGAGCCACCATCATGTAGAGCATTGGAATGGACAGCATGGTGTTGATTCGCGAGGTAAGCATGGCAGTGCGAGCTGCCTTTGCTTTTTCAGGGGCTTCTACCGTCACCAATCCCAATGCTTTCTTTTGATTAGGCCAAATGATGAACCACACATTAAACGCCATGATCAAAGCGATCCACATTCCCAATCCAATTGCCACAACACCGGGCTGCAGAGTCATGGCCTGAACCAAGTAACCCTGCATCCATGCTACGAGTAACCCGGTGATGACAGTGGCAAGTGCTGCATGACGAAACCAAAAAAGTGCGGTTGGTGCAATGACTTTGCTGATGGCAGGTTTTTGTTCGTCAGGAATGTTGGGCATCGAGGGTATCTGCACGAAATTGAAATACCAAAGCAAACCAATCCACATCACACCTGCGACGACGTGAAGCCAGCGTACGGCGAAAGTACCCCAGGCATGTCCAAAAGGGATGGCATTTCCTGAAATGGATGTGTATGCAAGCAACAAGATGATCAGCAGGATTACGCCTGCAATCACTGTTTTGAGAAGAGACTGAAGAATATGAGTCATTTATCACCCTTTGAGTTGAGAAAAATCTGAAAGTAAATTGCATTGACCAGAAAAAGGCTTGTATGTGACCCATTTTGCCATTGTTTAATTGGTTGCTTTTAGTCGGGGTTGATCATGATCAGTTTCCCCTGCACCGCCCTGGAGTTCATGCGCTCATAAGCTTGCTTGAGTTGTCCCATGGGCATCGTTTGATCTATGACGGGCGATATTTTTTTGTCCTCATACCATTGCATCAAAGTCGTCATCATCTCTGCATTGTTGATCGGCTCTCTTTTTGCAAAGTCCCCCCAAAAGACACCCACAATGGAAGCACCTTTGAGCAATGCCAAATTCAAGGGAATAGAGGGGATGTGACCAGCCGCAAAACCCACCACCAAATACCTACCGCGCCAAGCAATTGAGCGAAAGGCTTGTTCTGAAAAATCACCACCAACCGGGTCATAAATGACATCAGGTCCTTTGCCATCCGTGATCGATTTTATTTGCTCGCGGAGGTTGGTTTCGCTGTAATTGATAACCTCATCTGCTCCCAACTTTTTACACAGAGCACATTTTTCAGCAGTTGATGCTGCAGCGATCACCTTCGCGCCCATGGCCTTTGCAATTTGGATCGCTGCCGTTCCAACGCCACCTGCTGCGCCTAAGATCAAGACAGTCTCTCCCGGTTGCAGGCCGCCTCGGTCCACCAAGGCGTGGTAGGAGGTCGCATAAATCATGATGAATGCTGCCGCATCGACCGCAGAAAAGCTTGGTGTCAATGCAAGGCACAGATGGGCAGGCGCAAGCACATGGGTTGCAAATCCACCCGTGCCAGACAGACACGCAACGCGTTGTCCAACATGCAAATGTTTGACATCGCTTCCAATCGCCTCAATCACTCCAGCGTATTCCGAGCCTGGCACAAAAGGCAACTGCGGCTTCATTTGGTATTTGTTCTGCACAATCAATAGGTCAGGAAAGTTCAAGCTTGCAGCTTGAATTCGGACCAAAACTTCTGCCGAACTGGGAGAGGGCGTTGGCAAATCTCCCCACTCCAGGGCTTCAACCCCGATTGGGTTTTCACACAGCCATGCTTTCATGTCGGTTTCCTTGAAAAAAATGCTAACAAATGGAGTAACGCAGTGCCTGTTCAAGGCGCTGGCCCTAAGTGCAGTCAAACTACAATTGTGTTTTGGATGGGGTATTCATGAGAATTTTGATTTGCAATGACGACGGATATCTGGCCCCAGGCATTATCGCCTTGTACGAATCACTCAAAAATATAGCCCAGGTTGAAGTGATTGCGCCTGAACACAACAACAGTGCAAAGTCCAACGCCTTGACCCTCAACGCGCCTATTTATATCAGGCAAGCAGTAAATGGGTTCAAGTATCTGACTGGGACACCTGCAGATTGTGTCCATATTGCACTGACTGGGTATCTCAATTACAAACCCGATTTGATTGTCTCTGGTATCAATAACGGTGCCAACATGGGAGACGACACGATTTATTCTGGAACAGTGGGAGCGGCGATGGAAGGATTTTTGATGGGCATTCCGGCCATTGCGTTCAGCCAGGTTGAGCGTGGCTGGATCCATTTGGATGCGGCGGCTGAAAAAGCAAGGATGCTTGTCACCAGGTTGATGAATGACAACTCTATCAAAGCAGCGCCCTGGCTGGTTAATGTCAATATTCCGAACCGTCCTTTGTCTCAAATGGGCGAGATCAAATTGACTCGTCTTGGTCGACGCCACCCGGCAAATGCTTTCATCACACAAGAAAATCCCAGAGGTGAAACCATGTACTGGATTGGAAGCGCTGGCGCTGCAAAAGACGAGGCGCACGACACAGACTTCTACGCCACTTCTCAAGGCCATGTTTCTTTGACGCCTTTGCAAGTTGACTTGACTGACCATGCGGCGTTGCCATTTTGGCGTGATTCACAATCTGTTTGGAATGAGACGGCATGAAGCCACGACCCAGTTTTCCAGCCAAATTAGACAATGCCGTACCCAAGGTACAAAAACCTGCACTGTCTTCTAAAACATGGTCAGAACAGTTAAATGCGCGTGCCAAAGAATCATTGACCGAGACACCTGCCGCAGGGGTCGGCTTAGATTCCTATGCAGTTCGTCAACGCATGGTAAGCAAGTTAATCGACCAAGGCGTAGAGGACCCCGTATTACTTTCAGCCTTGGAAAAAATCGAGCGTCACCGTTTCATTGACAGCGCCTTGGTCAATCAGGCATACGAGGACACCAGTTTGCCAATTGGATTTGGTCAAACCATATCCAAGCCCAATGTGGTTGCCCGGATGATAGAGTTGCTGCGGCAGGGACGTAATTTGAAAATCACTGGAATGCTAGGTCGGGTTCTTGAAATCGGTACTGGCTGCGGCTATCAAGCTGCGCTACTCAGTTTGGTTTCAAAAGAGGTATTTAGCATTGAACGGATTCAAGGCTTACACCTCAAAGCCAAGGACAACTTGAGACCCATGCGCATCCCCAACTTGCATTTGCTTTTAGGCGACGGCATGTTGGGCTACCATGACCGAGCCCCTTACGCCGGAATCATTGCTGCTGCAGGTGGTGATGCCATTCCCCAAGCTTGGACAGATCAATTGGAAATGGGTGGGCGGATTGTGGCGCCGATGGCCATGGACAATGGCCAACAAAGTCTGGTGGTGATTGATAAAACACCTGCTGGTTTGCGCAGAAGTGTCTTGGAACCAGTGAATTTTGTCCCCCTAAAATCGGGCGTGATCTGAATGAAAACCCCAATGATTCGACTTCCACTCTTGCTTTTGCTCCTGCTCCATGGGCTGATTTTTTCTCTTTTGACCGCATGTATCAGTGCGGGCAGAAGTATCCCTGCGCCGGTTGAAGACAGGGTTAAATCCAAACCAGTTGCAACTCCTAAAGCACCAGAAAAATCCGCTATTGATGCCAAAACGGCTTCCGCCACAACCGCTTCCGAAACTGCGCCTAAGTCTGACTTCTACATTGTCAAGCAAGGTGACACTCTGATTCGCATAGGGTTGGATCACGGTCAAAACTGGCGCGATGTGATGCGTTGGAACGCAATAGACAACCCCAATGTCATCGAAGTGGGGCAAGTTCTCAGAGTGGCACCTCCTGCCAATGAAGCTGGAAAAGAAGAAGTGGTCGTCAATCCTGTTGCCCCGCAAGCCAAAGTGGTCCCAGCTGGCAGTGAAAGCAAGGCTGCTGTAGCCAGCCCAACCCCTCCTCCACAAGCTGTTCTGCCCCCCGGTGCGTCTGATGACAGCTTACCTTTTGCATGGCCTGCCCAGGGCAATCTGTTGTCAGTTTTCGATGATTCTAAAAACAAGGGTGTCGACATCGCTGGCAAGTCGGGTGACCCCATCTATGCATCCGCCGATGGCCGGGTTGTTTATGCTGGCTCAGGCCTGCGAGGCTATGGCAATTTGGTGATACTCAAACATAACAATACCTACTTGACCGCATATGCGCATAACCAAAGCATTTCAGTGAAGGAAGATCAGTTGGTCAAGCGCGGTCAAAAAATTGCTGAGATGGGTAACAGCGATTCAGACCAAGTCAAACTCCACTTTGAAATTCGAAAGTCTGGCAAACCCGTTGATCCGGTCAAGCTGTTACCTCCTCGTTGATATTTGTCAATTGCCCTGTCCATATGTCTGATGACCAGTCTCTGCGCGGCTCAAACTGCTTTCATGTTGAGTCAATGGATATGGAGGCCCAAGGTATTGCCCATGGCAGCGATGGAAAAGTTGTATTCATTGATGGAGCCCTGCCTTTTGAAACAGTGAGTGCCAATATCCACCGCAAAAAGAACAATTGGGAGAAGGGCAGTTTGCGTCAAATTCACCATGCCTCATCCCAGCGGGTGACGCCGCAATGCAAACACTTTGGATGGCATCCAGGTGCCTGCGGTGGTTGCAAGATGCAACATCTCAACGAATATGGACAGGTGGCTATCAAGCAACGTGTTTTGGAGGATAACTTGTGGCACCTTGGCAAGGTCAAACCCGAACACATCAACCGCCCTTTGCATGGTCCAGCTTGGAACTACCGATACCGTGCCAGATTGTCCGTTAAGTTTGTTCGAAAAAAAGACAAGGTTCTGATTGGGTTTCATGAGCGTAAAAGTCCTTTTGTCGCGGATATGGAGCGTTGCGAGGTATTGCCCGTCCATGTGAGTCAGTTACTCATGCCTTTGAGAGAGTTGATTGCAAGTTTGGACGCTAAAGAAACTTGCCCTCAAATTGAATTGGCCTGTGGCGATTCAGTGACTGCTTTGGTTCTTCGGCATCTCCAGTCGCTTTCTGTTAAAGACAAGCAACTGTTGAAACAATTTGGAGAAGAACACCTTGTTCAGTGGTGGCTTCAACCCAGTGGGCCTGATTCGATCGCCTTGCTGAATCCGTATGACAGTCAAGTTTTGTCTTATGCGCTCGAGCCATTCAATTTGACCATGCAATTTCGACCCACAGACTTTACCCAAGTCAATCCCGAGATCAACCAAGCCATGGTTGTTCGAGCCATCAACCACTTGGCCATAAAAAGCAACGACCAGTTGATTGATTGGTTTTGTGGTTTGGGTAATTTCACACTGCCGATGGCAACGCTAGCCCGCAATGTAATGGGTGTCGAAGGCAGCCAAGCTCTGTTGGATTGGGCATCGCATAACGCTTTCCTGAACAGTCAATTACGATTGAATCAAGTGGGACTCAATCGACTGTGCCAATTGACGTTTTTACCGATGAATCTTTTCGAAATAGATGCCGACAAACTGATGACATTTCCGCAAGCAAACAAATGGTTGATTGATCCGCCCAGGGAGGGGGCATTCGCTCTCGTAAAAGCGCTGTGCAATGCCCTCGAGCAAGACACCAATTGGCAAGCTCCATCGCGTATTGTTTATGTCAGTTGTAATCCAGCCACCCTTGCGCGAGATGCTGATCTTTTGGTTCACCAAGCTGGTTACCGCTGTCTTTCAGCAGGCGTCATCAATATGTTTCCCCATACAGCCCACGTAGAGAGCATGGCAGTTTTTGAAAGGACATAAAAAAGACCCCGCAGGGTCTTTTTGAATGGACTTGGGTTGAATCAATCTTTTTCGCCACCCATCAGGCCCAAAAGCATCAACAGGCTCTGGAACACGTTGATTAAATCCATGTACAGAGCCATAGTAGCACTGATGTAATTGGTTTCGCCGCCATCAATGATCTGCTTGATGTCGTAGAGCATGTAGGCACTGAAAACACCTATGGCAAGCATGGATATGGCCATCATGCCCGCTGTAGAGCCAACAAACAGATTGATGATGCTCCCAACCATCAAAACGATAGCACCGACAAACAGCCATTTACCCATACTGGACAAATCACGTTTGACCACGCTTGCCAAACTGGCCATCAGAAAGAAAACGCCTGCAGTGCCACCAAAGGCTGTCATGACCAACTCAGTACCGTTTTTGAAGCCTAGGACCATTGCGATCAATCTTGACAGCATCAGACCCATGAAAAAAGTAAAGGCCAACAAGACAAAAATGCCCATAGAAGAGTGCTTGGTTTTTTCAATGGCGTAGACAAAACCGAATGCGCCAGCCAGGAAAACAACCAGTCCGAGTCCGCCAGATAATGCATAACTGATGCCAGTGGCAATGCCAAACCATGCCCCTAAAACTGTGGGGAGCATGGTCAATGCCAAAAGCCAATAAGTATTGCGAAGAACTTTGTTTCGCTCTTGTGGGCTCGACATTGCCTGCGGGTAAGCAACGCTTTGTATTTGCTCTGCCATTTTTGACTCCCTTTTAAGATCAATAAACATAAATGTATATGTTAACCAATTCAGGGCAAGCCATGGCTTTACGATGCCAATATCCAATCTAGGGCTTTTCTGTTTGGTGCGTGGCTGTCGACAACTTTTTTCAAGCTATGCTCGAGCTTTTGAAAACTGAATTATAAATAATGAATACTAAATACTTTATGCAGTCAGCTGACGTATTTTTGGTTGCAAATGCTGCTGAATCTGAGGCCCTCAAACACAACTGGTCTGTGACCATTGCCATTGTCGATGACGGCGGTCACTTGTTGTGGCTCAATCGCATGGATGGTGCTGCACCCATATCAGCTTACATCGCTCCGGCCAAGGCACATACAGCCGCACTGGGCCGACGTGAGAGCAAAATATACGAAGACATTGTCAACTCCGGGCGCCACTCTTTTTTGAGTGCACCTGAGCTAAAGGGCTTGTTAGAAGGAGGTGTACCAATCCTCAAGGACGGGCAAGTGATTGGCGCGGTGGGTGTCAGTGGAGTGAAATCCAACGAGGATGCACAAATCGCCAAGGCGGGTATCGCAGCACTCGGCTTGTCAAGCCCTCACACTCAATAAATCAGGCGTTCGGGGCTGATTTCTTGCAGGATCGTGGTTGCAATTTCCTCGATACTTTTGGTAGTTGTAGAAAGCCATCGTATGCCATAGCGACGCATCATGGACTCACCTTCATGAACCTCATGCTGGCAATTGGCCAAACTGGCATACTTTGAGTTTGGTCTGCGTTCGTTGCGTATTTCGCTCAGTCGTTCGGGCAAAATAGTGAGTCCGAATACTTTATTTAAGTGAGGCAATAACGCTGAAGGCAACTGCTGACGCTCGAAATCCTCAGGGATAAGGGGATAGTTGGATGCCTTCAAGCCATGTTGCATGGCCAAATATAGGCTGGTCGGTGTTTTACCGCTTCGACTCACTCCCACCAAAATGACATCAGACTTGTCCAAGTCGGAATTTTTTTGCCCATCATCATGGGCTAGGCTGAAATTGATCGCTTCAATCCGATCATGGTATGCACGGCTTTTGCTGACATCTAAAAACCGTCCAATACGGTGGTTTGACTTGACGCCAAATTCCAACTCCAAGGGCTTAACAAACGTGCTGAACATATCGAGTAAAAGAGCCTGACAGTTCTCTGCCAACACATTCAAGACCTCATCTTTTGCCAAGGTCGTAAACACAATCGGTTTTACGCCTTCCTGGCGAAACACCGCATTGATTTGGTCAACCGCCTGGTGCGCTTTTTGGACTGAATCAATGAAAGGCAGCCGAACATGTCTTGGTTGCATTTCAAATTGAGCCAAGATTGCGTTACCAAATGTTTCGGCAGTGATTCCAGTTCCATCTGATACAAAGAAAACGGTTCTGTTGGGCATGAGATATCCAGGTAGAAAAAAATAGAGCCTAAAATATTGCACTAACCTCATTTAAACATGTGCGATCAATTCCTTTTGTGCCAAATACAACTTTAATAAAGCACCTATTTACCCGCACATTTTCTGTGAAGCCTCGTCGCTGGCTTTGCATGTTCCCCGTTCTAATTTTTGGAGTTTGTTTATGTCAGCCTTGTTCAGCCCAACAGCCCTGGTTGTTCCGTTTGAAAATTTGAGAATGACCGATGTCGAATCGGTGGGTGGCAAAAATGCCAGCCTGGGTGAAATGATTTCCCAACTTCCCAGTGGCGTCAGTGTTCCCTCAGGTTTTGCAACCACCTCACATGCTTTCAGAATATTTCTTCAAAATGGGCAATTAGATAAGCGTATTGATGCCGCTTTATCTCACCTTGAAACTGACAATCTTCATGAGCTGACTGCCACTGGCGAAAAAATCCGCAACTGGATCATCGCTCAGCCATTTCCTGACCAGTTGGCCAAAGACATTTCCAACGCTTTTCTCATTCTCAATGGGCTGGATGAAAATGCATCATATGCAGTTCGCTCCTCTGCAACGGCAGAGGACTTGCCTGATGCTTCTTTTGCTGGGCAGCAAGAAAGCTTTCTGAATGTCCACGGTATCAACGACATTCTTTTGAAGATCAAGGAAGTTTTTGCTTCCCTCTACAACGACAGAGCCATCAGCTACCGAGTGCACAAGGGTTTCGCTCATGGCCAGGTTGCATTGTCTGCCGGGGTGCAACGCATGGTTCGTTCGGATTTGGGTACAGCGGGTGTCATGTTCACGATGGATACCGAGTCTGGTTTTGATGATGTTGTTTTCATCACTGCCAGTTATGGTTTGGGTGAGACTGTGGTGCAGGGCGCGGTCAATCCGGACGAGTTCTATGTCCACAAACCGATGTTGGCTGCTGGCAATCAAGCCATTGTTCGCCGAACGCTTGGCTCCAAATTGATTCAAATGAACTTTGCAACAACCGAGGATCGTTTAAAGACAGGTAAGTTGGTCACCAACCATGATGTCCCGCTTGAATTACGCAACCGTTACTGCCTCACAGATGCTGAAATCATTGAATTGGCAAAGTATGCAATCGTTATCGAAAAACATTACGGTCGTCCAATGGATATTGAGTGGGGTAAAGATGGAAATGATGGAAAGCTATACATACTCCAGGCGCGTCCTGAGACCGTCAAGAGCCAATTGAAAGGTCAGGCTGAATTGAGATACCAACTCAATGGGACAGGAACTGTTTTGGCCCAAGGTCGTGCCATTGGTCAAAAAATCGGTACCGGCCCCGTCCGTTTGGTTAGCAGTTTGGCTGAGATGGATCTGGTTAAGGTAGGAGATGTCTTGGTCACTGACATGACCGATCCCAACTGGGAACCGGTTATGAAAAGGGCGAGTGCCATCGTCACCAACCGTGGTGGCAGAACATGCCATGCTGCCATCATTGCCCGTGAATTAGGGATTCCAGCGGTGGTGGGCTGCGGGGACGCCACCAGCAGTTTGCCATCAGACTCGATCGTTACGGTGAGTTGTTCAGAGGGAGATACTGGTTTCGTCTACGATGGGTTGTTGGAGTCGGAAGTCTCTGAAGTTCAAAGAGGAGAGATGCCAGAACTGGCCACCAAGCTGATGATGAACATCGGCAACCCTGGGCTGGCTTTCGATTTTGCGCAACTACCCAATCAAGGTGTTGGTTTGGCTCGATTGGAATTCATCATCAACAATAACATTGGTGTCCATCCGAAAGCTGTGTTGGATTATCCGCATATTGATTCAGACCTTAAAAAAGCGGTTGAATCTGTTGCCCGAGGACACGCATCCCCAAAATCTTTTTTTGTTGACAAAGTCACTGAGGGCATCGCGACCATCGCAGCAGCTTTTTGGCCCAAACCAGTGATTGTTCGTTTGTCTGATTTCAAATCCAATGAATACAGAAAGCTGATCGGTGGCAGCAGATACGAGCCAGAGGAAGAAAATCCCATGTTGGGTTTCCGGGGCGCTGTTCGCTACTTAAGCAAAGAATTCGAAGAAGCCTTTGCAATGGAGTGTGAGGCTTTGCTCAGAGTCAGGGGCGAAATGGGTTTAACCAATGTACAGATCATGATCCCCTTTGTTCGAACCCTCGGCCAAGCGAAAAGTGTCATCGAACTCTTGTCCTCCCACGGTTTGCGTCGCGGGGAAAAAGAGCTGAAAGTGATCATGATGTGTGAGGTGCCCAGCAATGCAATTTTGGCCAATGAGTTTTTGGCTTACTTTGATGGATTTTCTATTGGCTCGAATGACTTGACTCAATTGACGCTTGGCTTGGATCGAGATTCAGGCATGCCTTTGCTTGCTGCTGATTTTGATGAGCGAGATCCTGCCGTTTTGTTCATGCTCTCGCGCGTCATTGAGGCTTGTCAGCAACAGGGCAAATACGTCGGCATCTGTGGTCAAGGGCCAAGTGATCATTTGGACTTTGCACAGTGGCTTGTTTCAAAAGGGATTGAATCTATATCCCTCAATCCCGACAGCGTTGTTTCTACTTGGAAGGCTTTGGCAAAGGCTCCTTGATTTCAGATTTTTCGTACTACAATAGCTGGCTAAACCTTGCTGCACCTCTAATGACGTTGAGGGCAGCTCAAACCACAAGGAGAATGTATGCGTCATTACGAAATCGTGCTTTTGATTCATCCCGATCAAAGCGAACAAGTACCTGCCATGCTCGAGCGTTACAAAAGCCTGATCACCAATGGTGGAGGCAAGGTCCACCGTTTGGAGGACTGGGGTCGACGTCAATTGACTTACTTGATCAACAAATTAGCCAAAGCCCATTACCTTTGCTTGAACATAGAAGCCAACCTAGAAGTCATGGCTGAACTCGAACATGCATTCAAATTCAATGATGCTGTCCTGCGCCATTTGACAGTTTCAAAGAAAAAAGCTGAGACGACACCTTCACTGATGATGAAAACTGTTGAACGCGAGGAGGCTCGCAAAAATCAACAGACTGAGTTTCAGGCCTGACAAACAAAGTATGTGAACCTGGTTCAACTGCACGGGCGTATCGTCCAAATTTCAGATGTACGCTACTCTCCATTTGGCTTGCCTCTGATTGACTTGTTGATTGAACACGAATCACATCTTGAAGAAGCTGGTGTACAAAGGAAAATCCAGTTGCGATTGAAGGCATTGGCCATTGGCACACAAGCCGAGAAAATTTTGCAGCTTGACCTTCTTAATAACTTGCATTTTTCCGGGTTTCTTGCTTCTTCCAAAAATTCACAATCTGTTCTTTTCCACATTCAAAGTTTTCATACTGTTTCATAGGAGCCCTTGCAATGGCCACTTTTAAAAAATTCAACAAGGATAAGCGTCCAAAACGCAACACCCAGTCACTGCTTTTCAAGCGCAAGCGGTTTTGCCGCTTCACTGTCACTGGTGTAGAGGAAATTGACTACAAAGACATTGACACCTTGCGTGATTTCATCGCTGAAAACGGCAAGATCATTCCAGCCCGCCTGACTGGAACCCGTGCCATTTATCAACGTCAACTCAACACCGCCATCAAGCGTGCCCGGATTTTGGCCATGCTGCCTTATACCGATCAACACAAAATCTGAGGAGCAAAACATGCAAATCATTCTGCTTGAGAAAGTCGTGAACCTTGGAAATCTTGGCGAAGTTGTTCGTGTCAAAGATGGCTATGCACGTAATTTTTTGATCCCCTCCGGCCAAGCCCGTCGTGCTACTGACTCTGCTATTCAAGAGTTTGAAGCGCGTCGCGCAGAATTAGAAAAAACAGCCCATGAAAAGCTACTTGCAGCTCAATCACAAGGCGAAAAATTGGCAGGCACCAGTGTGAAAATCACACAAAAAGCGGGTGTAGATGGACGTTTATTTGGATCCGTCACTAACTTTGATATCGCTGAAGAGTTGACAAAAGCTGGTTATGCAGTTTCAAAAGCCCAAATTCGGATGCCCAAAGGGCCAATCAAAGTTGTTGGCGACTCAGAGGTGAGTGTTGCTCTTCACACAGATGTACTTGTTGACATCAAGGTCTCCGTTTATGGAGAATCAGCTTAACAAAGTTGTTTCCGTTGATCATTCAAACCGCCCCTTGGGCGGTTTTTTTCTTCATGTCAACGAAGTTATGAACATGCTTAAACGGGTTGCTACAAGCTTATCCACAACTTTGTGCAATGACATGTTCATAGGTTTTCACTAGGATGAACTGTTTCAGGGGTATTGATGTCTGTCGTTTTTTCCAATTTAGAAAATAGGGTGTCTGAGCCCGATCGGCAACTCGCCCAGTTGAGAATCCCACCACATTCACTTGAGGCTGAATCGAGTGTTTTGGGTGGTTTGTTGCTTGATAACAGCGCTTGGGATCGTATGGGTGATATCTTGAGCGATGGTGATTTTTATCGCTATGAGCATCGCTTGGTATTCACGGCTGTCAGAGCCTTGGTCAACAGCAACCGAGCCGCAGATGTGATCACTGTTTTTGAGCACATGCAAAGCCAAGGCAAGGCGGAAGAGGTTGGAGGCCTGGCTTATCTCAATTCATTGGCGCAGTACGTTCCCAGTTCAGCCAATATCCGGCGCTATGCAGAAATTGTTCGCGAGAGGTCCATACTTCGAAAATTGGTCAGTGTCAGTGATGAAATTGCTACTTCAGCACTCAACACCATGGGACGGCCTGTAACCAATATTTTGGATGAAGCCGAGCAAAAAATATTCAACATAGGAGAAGAGGGCTCGCGCATGCGACAAGGCTTTCAGTCCATGGGGAATTTGGTGATTGAGCTATTGGATCGCGTGGATGAAATGTCCAAAAATCCCAATGACATCACTGGTGTTCCAACAGGTTTTGTCGATTTAGATCGAATGACATCTGGAATGCAGGCGGGTGATTTGATTGTTCTTGCGGCCAGGCCCTCCATGGGCAAGACGGCCTTAGCCATCAATATTGCCGAAAATGTTGCGCTCAAAGGAGGCCTTCCTGTTGCAGTTTTTTCCATGGAGATGGGAGCGTCTCAGCTGGCAATTCGTATCGTAGGTTCTATTGGACGAATTGATCAAAGTAGATTGAGAACAGGCAAGCTTCAAGATGAAGAGTGGCCAAGATTGGCTGAGGCTGTCGAGAGATTAAAAACCGTTTCTTTGTCGATTGACGAGACACCTGGTCTGACTACCAGTGAACTCAGAGCCAGTGCCCGACGATTAGCGCGCACTTGCGGGAAATTGGGATTGGTGGTGGTTGATTACCTGCAACTGATGAGCGGAAGCAGTGGGGGTGATGGTGATAACCGAGCAACTGAGTTGGGAGAAATTTCACGTGGTTTAAAAATGCTGGCCAAAGAACTCCAATGCCCTGTGATTGCCTTGTCTCAATTGAATCGTGGTGTAGAGCAACGCACAGATAAGCGCCCCATGATGAGTGACTTACGCGAATCTGGCGCGATTGAGCAAGATGCAGATGTCATCATGTTCATCTATCGCGATGACTATTACAACAAAGACTCTAAAGAACCTGGGGTGGCCGAAATCATCATTGGCAAGCAACGTAACGGGCCAACGGGTACCGTCAAACTCACCTTTCTTAAACCCATCACCAAGTTTGAGTCGTATGCTGGCAGTGGCTCAGATTATTGAGTGTTCACAGAACTTCGCTGGCGAAGTCGGCCAACCTTGAACGTTCACCTCGTGCGAGGGTGATGTGCCCGCCATGTGGCCAACCCTGGAAGCGATCCACAGCAAAGGTCAGTCCAGAGGAGCCCTCGGTCAGGTAAGGGGTGTCTATTTGTGCCAAGTTACCCATGCAAATGATTTTGGTTCCAGGGCCTGCACGTGTAATAAGTGTTTTCATCTGCTTAGGCGTCAGATTTTGCGCTTCATCAATGATGACGAACTTATTCAAGAAGGTTCTTCCACGCATAAAATTGAGACTCTTGATCTTGATTTTGCTGCGAATCAACTCGGTGGTTGCAGCGCGGCCCCATTCACCTGCACTGGTGTCTGTTTTTCCGAGCACCTCCAGGTTGTCATCCAGGGCGCCCATCCAAGGCCCCATTTTTTCCTCTTCAGTGCCGGGTAGAAAACCGATGTCTTCTCCAACACTGACAGTAGCGCGTGTCATGATAATTTCTGTATATCTGCGCTCATCCAACACTTGCAGCAAACCAGACGCAAGTGCCAGAAGTGTTTTACCCGTGCCTGCAGTTCCAGTGAGAGTTACAAAATCTATTTCAGGATCTAAGAGCAAATTAAGTGCAAAATTTTGCTCTCTGTTACGAGAGGTGATACCCCATGCAGCATTTTTGAAGTGGCTGTAATCTTTCAGGGTCTTTAAAACTGCCGTTTTGCCTCGAATTTCAGTTACACGCGCATACAGACTCGGCTCGCCTGGTGTTTCAAAATACACAAATTGATTGATGTGCATATTGGCAACGACAGCTCCGCCTATGCGGTAGTAGGTCTGTCCACCTGATTGCCAGCTTTCTACAGTTTTGGCTTGTTTGGACCAAAAGTCAGATGCAAGCGGTAAAGAACCCGAATAAAGAAGATCACCATCCTCTAGGGTCTTGTCATTTTGGTAGTCTTCCGCCGCCAGGCCAAGCGCTCGAGCCTTGACGCGCATGTTGATATCTTTAGAAACAAGAACCACTTGACGAGGTGACTCAGCTTCTCTTAATGCATCTACAACGCCCAAAATTTGGTTATCAGCCTTGCCCTGAGGAAGGCTTGAAGGCAAGCTGAAAGCCAGCGGTGTGGTCTGAAAGAACAGTTTACCGGTGACTTCTTTTTGGCCGGTGCTATTAAGGGGAAAACCACTGGAAATATCTGTACTGTTGGCACCTACCAAGGCATCCAATGTGCGGCTGGTTTGGCGTGCGTTGCGCGCAACCTCTGTCATTCCTTTTTTATGGTTATCCAGCTCTTCCAGGACGACCATCGGAAGAAACACATCATGCTCTTCAAAGCGAAACAGACACATGGGGTCATGCATCAGTACATTGGTATCTAGGACAAAGAGTTTGCTGGGCCCGGTACGCTTGGCGACTTTTCGAGGCTTTCGATCGGAAGTGACCAATGACCTTTCAGAGCGATCAACAGACAAGTCATCTTGTTGATTGTCCTTTTTGGAGGTATTTGGCTTGGGTCTGATGGATGGAATCTTTTTTTCTGCTGGGCTTTTGTGTTGAGTCGCCGAGGAAAGCTGTGTTTGTTGGGCTAGATCAGTTGCTTTTGGATTGAAGCGGTCTGCATGTTTTTTTGGGGCAGGAGGCAAGGGCATTGGATTAAGTTGATGCTATGGATGCTTTTTTGAGTGCTTTAACGGCTTTGAGAACTTCATCGACATGTCCTGGAACTTTCAGGCCGCGCCACTCCTGCTTGAGTAGGCCATCAGAACCAATCAGGAATGTGCTGCGTTCGATGCCTTTGACTTTCTTACCGTACATGATTTTATTTTTGACTACGCCAAACATATGGCACATCTTTTCCTCGGTATCTGCAATCAATTCAAAGGGAAGCTCGAGTTTTTCCTTGAAACTGTCATGCGAACGCATGTTGTCTCTGGATACGCCAAAAATAACTGCACCTGCTTTGTTGAAGTCTTTGAACTTGTCACGAAACTGCATGGCTTCCGTTGTGCAACCTGGCGTGTTGTCTTTGGGGTAGAAGTACAGGATGACTGTCTGACCAAGATGTGATTGATTAGATACTTTGACGCCACCAGTGGCGTTTGCTTCAAATTCGGGTAGGTGTTTGTTGACAACAATCGCCATGGTTTTGAGTCCGTTATGCCAGAGGTGCACGAAGTGGAACTTCGAATGAGTCTATTTTATCTCTAAAACGGCGGCATGCTTTTTTGAAGCCTTTGCATGAAGGCAAAGGCTTGCATCTTGATACTCAAGCAGTAATTGGTAAAAGCAAAATGGCTGTTACTTTTCGGCCTTCGGCAGAAAGGATATTGAACGTTCTGCATGCAGCAGCGGTGTCCATCGATTCAACACCAATCTGTCTCTGAGACAGCGGTACCAGCCAGGGTTGCGGAACAAACCGCTGGGCTTTGCCCGAGCCAAGCAACAAAATATCTGTGTTGGTGCTTTTGAGTTCCTGGAAATGCGCAGCATTGAATTCGTCAAATCTTTGGCAATGCCAAGGCTGGCAAGTTCCGTCATGAGAAATCAACATGCTGTGTGGAAACCTTACCCTGTTTATTTCAATCCAATCAAGGTCATAAGCTGTGACGGATATGACGTCAACACGGTCAGGCTGCAGTTTCATTGAATATGGTCCCTGGAAGGGGTGGTTAGGTCTAGAAGTATGGTCAAATTATAGGTTTTACAGTTTGTTTCGGTGGAGTTACTTTGATAACCATTCAAAAATCAGCCAAGCTTGCCAATGTTTGTTACGACATACGTGGCCCCGTTTTGGACAGGGCGCGGCAAATGGAAGAAGAAGGACAAAAAATCATCAAGTTAAACATTGGTAACTTAGCGATTTTTGGTTTTGATGCCCCGGAAGAAATCCAACAAGACATCATTCGTAACCTACCAGGTGCTGCTGCCTATTCAGACAGCAAAGGCATTTTTGCTGCCCGCAAAGCAGTCATGCATTACACGCAGCAGCAAGGGATTGATGGCGTTTCCCTGGACGATATTTACCTTGGAAACGGTGCGAGCGAATTGATTGTCATGGCGACCAATGCCTTGCTCAACAATGGTGATGAATTGCTGTTGCCTTCGCCAGATTACCCCCTTTGGACTGCTGCGGTTAGCCTCTCGGGAGGCACGCCTGTTCACTATATGTGTGACGAAAAAAATGGTTGGATGCCCAGCATAGAAGACATCAAATCGAAAATCACGCCCCACACCAAAGGCATCGTGGTGATCAATCCCAACAACCCCACTGGCGCACTTTATTCAGATGCGTTGCTCAAAAGCATTGTTGAGTTGGCTAGAGAGCATGACTTGGTCATTTTTGCGGATGAGGTTTACGACAAAGTGCTTTACGACGGCGTTCACCACACCGCCATTGGCAGTTTGTCCAAAGATGTATTGACTTTGACATTCAATTCTTTGTCAAAAAGTTACCGATCCTGTGGTTATCGTGCTGGCTGGATGGTGGTTTCTGGCGATAAAAAACCTGCCAAGGACTATATTGAGGGACTCAACATGTTGTCCTCTATGCGTCTTTGCGCCAATGTGCCTGGACAAACCGCCATTCAAACCGCCTTGGGTGGTTATCAGAGCATCAATGATCTGGTCAAGCCCGGGGGCCGGTTATGTCGTCAACGTGACTTGGCTCATGAATTGATGACTGCGATTCCTGGTGTGACTTGCGTGAAGCCACAAGCTGCCTTGTATATGTTTCCCAGGCTCGATCCCCAGGTGTATCCCATCAAGGATGACCAGCAATTCATCAATGATCTGCTACAAGAAACAAAGGTTTTGTTAGTGCAAGGCACTGGATTCAATTGGCCATCAACAGATCACTTCCGAATTGTTTTCCTTCCTCATGAAGATGATTTGCGCGTTGCCATTGGCCGCATCGCCAAATTCCTTGACAGCTATCGAAAGAATCCAAGCGCATGAAACCCATCCAAATTGGGCTGCTAGGCCTGGGCACAGTAGGCAAGGGCACCTATGAAGTGCTCTTGCGCAATCAATCAGAGATTCAACGACGAACCGGCAAAGAGCTTTGCATAACCATGGTCGCCGATTTGGACGTCGAGCGCGCTCGCTCTTTGGTTGACCCTTCGTGCAGGGTTGTTGCTGATGCCCATCAAATCATCAGCAATCCAGACATTGACATGGTGGTTGAGTTGATCGGTGGCTGTGGCATCGCTCGCGAATTGGTTATGTCTGCGATTGCCGCTGGCAAGCATGTGGTGACCGCCAACAAAGCGCTGCTTGCGATGCACGGTGAGGAGATCGTGCATGCCGCCCAAAAGCAAGGTGTGATGCTGGGTTATGAGGCTGCTGTTGCAGGTGGCATTCCCATCATCAAATCTTTGCGAGAAGGGCTGGCTGCAAACAACATTGAATGGCTTGCAGGAATCATCAACGGGACCACCAATTTCATTTTGACCCAAATGCGTGAAAAGGAATTGAGTTTTGAAAGCGCACTCAAGCAAGCCCAGTCCTTGGGTTATGCTGAAGCTGATCCAAGTTTTGATATCGAGGGGGTAGATGCTGCCCATAAATGCAGCATCATGTCAGCGATTGCTTTTGGCATACCCATGCCATTTCATCACGCTTACATTGAAGGCATTGACCAATTGCAGTCAGAGGACATCGCATTTGCTTTGCAATTGGGCTATAGGATCAAGCTCTTGGGTATTTCAAGGAGAACTGCGCAGGGCATCGAACTCCGTGTGCATCCGACGCTTGTCTCTGAAAAAACGCTCATCGCAAATGTTGAAGGCGCCATGAACGCAGTCATGGTTCATGGGAATGCCGTCGGCACAACACTTTTTTATGGCAAAGGTGCTGGCGGAGAGCCAACAGCGAGTGCAGTCATCGCCGATATGGTGGACATTGCAAGGCTTGGTTCATCAGAAGCGATTACCCGTGTGCCCTACATGGGAGTTCAGTCTGACGAGATACATGACACCCCGATTTTGTCCATCAGTGACGTCTTGACCTGTCACTACTTGCGATTAGGTGTGGCTGATCAAGCCGGCGTGTTGGCCAGCGTGACTGGTGTACTGGCTGACCATGGCATCAGCATTGATGCCATGCTGCAACAGCCAACTGCCATTGGTCAAGACAGAACCGAACTCATCATCTTGACCCATTCAGCCAAAGAATCGGTCATGAAAAACGCTATCACCCAAATACAGCAATTGCCCACTGTCTTGGTTCCAGTCATTCGGATTCGCAAGGAAGACTTCAACTGATGCAATACATCTCTACCAGAGGATATGCAACTAAACAGTCGTTTTGTGACATATTGCTAGAAGGGCTGGCTCCAGATGGCGGTTTGTATCTGCCTGTTTGCTACCCTCAAATAGATGGACAAGGACTGACTCAACTCAGAAACAACTTTGCTACCAAAGGCTATCATTTTTTAGCCTTTGAAATTTTGTCTCGGTACATTGACGACATACCTGAAGCTGATCTTCTGCTGTTGTGTCAAAAAACCTATCGCTCTGACGTGTTCGGTTCGCAACTCATAGCCCCTGTTCGACCTTATACCGATCAAATACAGATACTGGGTTTGTCTAACGGTCCTACACTGGCCTTCAAAGACATGGCCATGCAACTCCTGGGTCACTTATTTGAATACGAGTTGAATCGCAGAACAGCTGAACTCAATATTTTAGGAGCCACTTCAGGTGACACGGGCAGTGCTGCCGAGCATGCCATGCGAGGCAAAAAAGGTGTTCGCGTTTTCATGACCAGTCCCAAAGGACGAATGAGTCGTTTTCAGCAGGCTCAAATGTTCAGCCTGCAAGATGCAAATATTTTTAACATCGCCATTGAAGGTGTTTTTGATGATTGCCAGGACATTGTGAAGGCTGTCTCCAGTGACCTCGCGTTTAAGAAGCATTACAAAATTGGAACAGTCAATTCAATCAATTGGGCACGCTTGTTGGCTCAAGTGGTTTATTACTTTGCTGCTTACTTTCAGGCCACCAAAGACAATCAACAACAGGTGAGCTTTGCTGTTCCCAGTGGCAATTTTGGCAACGTGTGTGCTGGTCATGTCGCTAAAATGATGGGGTTGCCGATATCCAGGCTTGTGGTGGCTACCAACGAAAACGATGTTCTCGATGAGTTTTTTAAAACAGGTTCTTACCAAGTTCGAGATACGCTTCACACGTTTGAAACCTCCAGTCCGTCCATGGATATTTCTAAAGCCAGTAACTTTGAACGCTTTATTTTTGATTTGCTTGGAAGAAATGCGGATCAAACAAATCAACTCTTTGGTGCAGACTTGGCAAAAAATAGACAGTTCAGTCTTGCTGGAGACAGTGCTTTTGTAAATGTTCAATCGCAATATGGGTTCTACAGTGGCAAAAGCACTCACCAAAACCGGATTGAAACCATTCAAAGAGCTTACGCCGAGCACAGACAACTTTTGGACCCCCATACTGCAGATGGCTTGAAGGTTGCACACGACTTTCTCGAACCCAAGGTGCCTATGCTGGTGTTGGAAACAGCCTTGCCGATCAAATTTGCAAGCACCATTGAACAGGCACTGGGATTCTCTCCACCTGTGCCGCCTAAGTTTTCGAATTTAGAAAACTTGCCTCAACGGGTTGAAACCATGCCTGCCAGTGTTTCTCAGGTTAAATCATTCATCGAGTCACACTGCAAGCCATGAATAAACAAGCCCTGATCGCACTCGATGAAGCATTGCTGACATTGCTTGGCGGATTGCAACCGCTCGCATCACCCGAGATGGTTTCCACATTCGATGCAGACGGCCGCATCCTTGCTGAAGATGTGCGCGCTGAATTGAATGTCCCTTCTTTTGACAATTCGGCCATGGATGGATACGCGTTTAACTGTCAGGATTTATCTGCGTTGCGAGGCAAATTGAAAATGGGGCAGCGCATCCCGGCTGGCTGTCAACCCAGTGCTTTAGTTACTGGTCATGCAGCAAGAATTTTCACGGGTGCGCCAGTTCCCACAGGAGCTGATGCTGTTGTCATGCAAGAAGAGTGTGAGGCAACTGAGGATGGTCACGTGTTGATCAAGACAGCCCCCTCGGTTGGTCAATGTATTCGGCGACAGGGGGAAGACATCTCTTTGGGTCAAGTGGTCCTTGCCAAAGGCATGCGCTTAACACCCACCAGCTTGGGCTTGGCTGCGAGTATCGGCCGTTCATCGCTGCTCGTCGGTCGCAGTCCTAAGGTGGCAATGTTGTCGACGGGTGATGAATTGGTTATGCCTGGGGATTTGGCACCTGCCGATTTGCCCTCGGGTTCAATCTTCAATTCCAATCGTTTTTTTCTTCGCGCATTACTGCAGCGCTTGGGTTGCACGGTCACTGATTTTGGCAACCTCCCAGACAATTTAGAAGCAACCAAACAGATGTTGGCCTTGGCGTCCAAATCCCATGATTTGATTCTTACCAGCGGAGGTGTTTCTGTGGGTGAAGAAGACCATGTCAAGCCCGCGGTGAGCGCACTGGGGCAACTTCATTTATGGGCACTTGCGGTCAAACCAGGCAAGCCTTTTGCCTATGGTCATGTTCAAAATGCGCAAAACTCACCCACTTATTTCATCGGCTTGCCAGGAAATCCAGTGTCTAGTTTGGTGACCTTTTTGTTGCTGGTGCGTCCTTTTGTGCTGGCGTTGCAAGGCGCTCACCAGGTTGGCTTGAAATCGTATTCAGTCCGTGCAGACTTCGAATGGCTTAAGGCCGACAAGCGTCGTGAATTTTTACGCGTTCGTCGCAACCCGCAAGGAGGAATTGACCTTTTTCCAAATCAAAGCTCAGGCGTATTGACATCTGCTGTTTGGGGCGATGGCCTGATTGACAATCCACCCAACCAATCCATTCGCAAGGGTGATATGGTTGAGTTCATCCCCTTTAATGATTGGATGTCATGAGAGTCACCATCCGTTATTTTGCGGCCATACGCGAACAAATTGGCCTGAGCACTGAAGAAGTCGAGACCCAGGCGGTGGACTTGAATGCTTTGCGTTTTGAATTGATGGCCAGAGGGGAACCCTATTCTGTTGCTTTGGAAGAGGGCCAGGCCATACGCATGGCTTTGAATCAACAAGTCAGTGATGGACACAATGTTTTGGTGCCTAACGCAGAGGTGGCTTTTTTCCCTCCAGTCACAGGCGGTTGACAATGCAGTTTTCTGTGCAAATTCAGACTCAGGATTTCGATGTCAGCCATGAGTTAGGTCTTCTGCGCAAGGACCAAGCTGGTGTGGGCGCAATTTGTAGCTTCGTTGGGACTGTGCGTGATCGAAATGAAGGAGATCATGTCGTCACCCTGGAATTGGAGCATTATCCCGGGATGACTGAAAAGTCCATTGAATTGATGATCGCTGAAGCGCGGTCTCGTTTTGATATTTTGGGCGCCCGAGTCATTCACCGGGTCGGACTGCTCAAGCCGTTAGATCAAATTGTTTTAGTTGCCGTGACTTCTCCTCATCGTGGGCAAAGCTTTCTGGCCTGTGAATTTTTGATGGATTACCTGAAGACCCAAGCGCCATTTTGGAAGAAGGAGGCTACGCCTCAGGGCCACCGCTGGGTAGATGCCAGGGTCTCAGACGACAAAGCCTTGGCTAGGTGGGGCATACACGCTACAAATGCGTCTGCCGAAGATTGAGTCTTCTTGTATTTGGGCCCCATGACCTCAAATAGATCTTCAATACGAAGGATGGAGGCGGCATATGCGTGTTGATAAATTGACTACCAAGTTTCAAGAAGCGCTTTCTGAGGCCCAAACACTGGCCTTGGGTGCAGACCATGCTTATATAGAAGTACCGCACCTGGTGGTTGCCATGCTCCGTCAAGATGATGGTCCACGCGCGCTGTTGATGCGTGCTGGGGTGAACATAGCTGCATTGCTCAAAGACGCGGAGGAAGCCGTGCAGCGGCTGCCTGAAGTTCAGGGTCAAGAGCAAGTCCAAGTCAGTCGTGATTTGATTTCACTGCTGCAAGCTGCTGAAAAGGAGGCCATCAAGCGCGGCGATAAGTATGTGGCAAGTGAACTGTTTTTATTGGTGTTTGCAGACAGCAAGTCTGAATTGGCGAAGCAAGCTAAACATCATGGATTGAGTCGACAAAATTTATCCACAGCCATCGAAGCCTTGCGCGGCGGCGAAAAAGTTCAATCTGCTGATGCCGAAGGTCAGCGTGAGTCTTTGCTGAAATATTGTGTTGATTTGACTGAGCGTGCTCGTTCAGGAAAATTGGACCCAGTGATAGGACGAGATGATGAGATTCGCCGTGCTATTCAGGTGTTGCAGCGTCGCACCAAAAATAACCCGGTGCTCATCGGAGAACCAGGTGTAGGTAAAACTGCCATAGTTGAAGGACTGTCGCAACGGATCATTTCAGGTGAAGTGCCGGATTCACTCAAAGGCAAGCGGGTGTTGTCTTTGGACATGGCCTCATTGCTGGCTGGTGCCAAGTTCAGAGGTGAGTTCGAGGAACGCCTCAAATCTGTATTGAATGAGCTGGCCAAAGACCATGGGCAAACCATCGTCTTTATTGATGAAATCCACACCATGGTTGGTGCTGGAAAAAGTGAAGGGTCCATGGATGCAGGCAATATGCTTAAGCCGGCGCTTGCGCGCGGTGAATTGCATTGCGTGGGCGCGACTACCCTGGATGAATACCGTAAGTACATCGAAAAAGACGCTGCTTTGGAGCGGCGATTTCAGAAAATTTTGGTGGGTGAACCCTCGGTTGAGGCCACGATTGCCATTTTGCGCGGTCTGCAAGAAAAGTACGAGGTGCACCATGGTGTTGAAATCACCGACCCTGCCATTGTGGCTGCTGCAGAGCTTTCGCACCGATACATCACCGACCGATTTTTGCCTGACAAAGCCATTGATTTGATAGATGAGGCTGCAGCAAAAATCAAAATTGAAATTGATTCAAAACCTGAGGTCATGGATAAGCTCGACAGGCGGTTGATTCAGTTGAAAATTGAGCGAGAAGCAGTTCGAAAAGAGCAAGACGATGCGTCTCAAAAACGCATGGGCTTGATTGAAGAAGAAATCGTCAAACTTCAAAAAGAATATGCTGACTTGGAAGATATTTGGAAGTCTGAAAAAGCACAGGCTCAAGGCGGTGCTTTGCTCAAGGAAGAAATTGAACGTTGTAAATTGCAAATAGAGGACCTGAAGCGGCGCGGCGACTTCAATAAAGTAGCTGAACTGCAATACGGGAAACTACCCGAGCTGGAAAAGCGACTCAAGGAAGCCAATGCCCGCGAAGAGAATTGGGATTGCGCCACACAAGGGACCCGGTTACTGCGCACGCACGTTGGTGCAGAAGAAATTGCTGAAGTTGTCGCGCGTGCAACGGGAATACCAGTGTCTAAGTTGATGCAGGGCGAGCGTGAAAAACTGTTAATCATGGAGTCGTATCTGCACGCCAGGGTGGTAGGACAAGACGAGGCGATCACAGCTGTTTCAAATGCCATCAGACGTTCCAGGGCGGGCTTGAGTGACCCCTCGAGACCCACTGGCTCTTTTCTTTTTCTGGGGCCAACAGGCGTCGGAAAGACGGAGTTGTGCAAAGCATTGGCTGGATTTTTATTTGATACTGAAGATCATTTGGTGCGAATTGACATGAGCGAGTTCATGGAGAAGCATTCCGTGAGCAAACTGATTGGCGCACCTCCAGGCTATGTTGGATACGACGAAGGCGGCTATTTGACTGAGTTGGTTCGGCGCAAACCTTATTGTGTGATTTTGCTCGACGAGATTGAAAAAGCGCATCCTGATGTTTTCAACATCTTGCTACAGGTTTTAGATGATGGCCGACTGACTGACGGACAAGGCAGAACCATCGACTTTAAAAACGCAGTCATTGCGATGACATCAAACATCGGATCAAAGATCATTCAGGCAATGGTTGGCCAAGACAGTGCTGACATCAAGGACGCAGTCTGGGAAGAGCTCAAAAGTCATTTCCGTCCTGAGTTTCTAAACCGAATTGATGAAACCGTGGTCTTCCATGCATTGGATGCTGCACACATAGAAAAAATTGCAGGAATTCAACTCAAAGTTCTGAGTGATCGGTTGGCGCGAATGGATCTGCAGTTGATCGTCCCACCAGCAGCCCTGCACGAGTTGGCAAAAGTAGGTTTTGATCCCGTTTTTGGGGCCCGACCGCTCAAGCGAGCTATTCAGCAACGGATTGAAAACCCGCTTTCTAAATTGTTGTTGGAGGGGCGGTTTTTGCCCAGGCACTCGATCTCTGTTTCAGTCGATCCTATTCAAGTACCCGGCCAATTCATGTTCAGTTCAGAGAATAATTCAACTTTGTAGTGAGAGGTATGAAAAAAGCACCTGCTTGCAGGTGCTTTTTCGTTTCACTAAGGTAAATCTCAGTGCAAGTGCTTGCCAATCAAACTGGCAAGTTCAAACATGGTGACTTGCGCTTTGCCAAAAACAGCTCTGAGTTTGTCATCTGCATTGATGTTGCGCTTGTTGGATTTATCTTGAAGATTGTGCTTCTTGATGTAGATCCACAGTTTGCTGACCACCGCTGTGCGTGGTAGGGGAGAGTTACCCACAACAGCAGCAAGCTCAGGGCTGGGTGTCAACGGCTTCATGAAAGCGGCATTGGGTGTGCGTTTCTTGGCGGGCGCCTTTTTAGCTACCGTTTTTTTGGCTGCTTTTTTAGGAGCAGCTTTTTTGGCTGTCACTTTCTTCGCAGGTGCTTTTTTAGCAACAGGCTTTTTAGCTACTACTTTTTTAGCGGTAGCTTTTTTTGCTACGGGTTTCTTGACTGCGGTTTTTTTAGCCGCTTTTTTTGCAGTTGCCATTTTCATTTTCCTTCGTAAAGTGATTGAAATGCCGCCAGTTTTTTGCTTTTGTCGGCAGACCATATCCTAAGGGACAACCGCTGTTTTTTTGTTGTTTTTTGCTTTCCTGTGCTTTTCATTAAAGGGTGTTTTCTTTCAATGTCTTTGTATGAATCCGCTAAGTCATTGATATCATGTGAATTTATTTATTCTTATATAAGATACAAGATCGGCAATTACTCTTATATAAGACATAGAATAGCCCATGCAGCCTTGACGGTTGTCCTACTTTCTTAACCTCCTGGAGTCATGACATGTCTACATCACCCAATAGCCGCGCTCAGCAAATTGCCAACCTTGAACATGACTGGGCAACCAACCCGCGCTGGAAGGGTGTGAAACGAGGTTATTCCGCAGCCGACGTGGTTCGTTTGCGGGGCAGCATGCCTATCGAGCACACCTTGGCCAAGCGTGGAGCCGAAAAATTATGGGAAAAGGTCAATGGCGGGGCTAAAAAAGGCTATGTCAATGCTTTTGGCGCGATCACTGCCGGTCAGGCCATGCAACAAGCCAAAGCCGGACTGGAGGCGGTCTACCTCTCGGGCTGGCAAGTTGCCGCTGACGGCAATACGTCTGAGACCATGTACCCAGATCAGTCTTTGTATGCTTACGACTCCGTGCCAACGATGGTGCGCCGAATCAACAATACCTTCAAGCGGGCAGATGAAATCCAGTGGGGCCGTGGTGTTGAGCCAGATCACAAAGAGTTCATTGACTACTTTCTGCCGATCGTTGCTGATGCTGAAGCTGGCTTTGGCGGTGTGCTCAATGCGTTTGAGTTGATGAAAAACATGATCACCGCAGGTGCTGCAGGCGTTCACTTTGAAGATCAACTCGCCGCAGTCAAAAAATGTGGACACATGGGCGGCAAGGTCTTGGTGCCCACACAAGAAGCATGCGAAAAACTGATTGCTGCTCGATTTGCTGCTGATGTCATGGGTGTTTCCACCATCGTTTTAGCACGCACAGATGCTGAGGCCGCCAACTTGATCACCTCTGATCACGACGCCAACGACAAACCATTTTTGACTGGTGAGCGGACGCAAGAAGGCTTCTTTCGAGTGAAAAATGGACTTGAACAGTCCATCAGCCGTGGCATTGCTTATGCCCCTTACGCTGACTTGGTGTGGTGTGAAACCGGGGTGCCTGACATTGGTTTTGCCCGTGAGTTTGCACAAGCCGTCCATGCGGCCTGCCCAGGCAAATTGTTGTCATACAACTGTTCTCCTTCATTCAACTGGAAAAAGAACCTCAATGACAAACAAATTGCATCTTTCCAGGAGGATTTGTCTGCTTTGGGGTACAAGTACCAGTTCATCACTTTGGCGGGCATTCACATCAACTGGTACAACACATTCCAGTTCGCCAATGCGTACGCCAACGGCGAAGGCATGAAGCATTATGTGAACATGGTGCAAGAGCCTGAGTTTGCTGCACGAGACAAAGGCTACACCTTCGTGTCACATCAGCAAGAGGTTGGCGCAGGCTATTTTGACGATGTCACCACGGTCATTCAAGGCGGTTCGTCTTCCGTCAAAGCGCTGACCGGTTCCACCGAAGAAGAGCAATTTCACTGAGAGGGCTGAAGTGACACCGGGAGCGTAAAATGCACTCTCGGCGTTTAACTCACTTACCTAAGCGCGGCCTTTGCCGCGCTTTTTTCATTTTTCATCATGGTTCAGATCACACTTCCAGACGGTTCATTGCGTGAATACCCCGGCCCAGTCACGGTGGCTGACGTGGCGCTGTCCATAGGGGCAGGACTGGCCAAGGCGGCCTTGGCTGGCAAGGTAGATGGGCAAGTGGTCGATACCAGTCACTCACTGACTCGCGATGTTTCACTGGCCATCGTGACTGCCAAAGATGCGGAAGGTCTTGAAGTCATCCGCCACTCCACTGCACACTTGCTTGCATACGCGGTCAAATCCTTGTTTCCCAAAGCGCAAGTGACGATTGGGCCAGTCATTGAAAACGGCTTTTATTACGACTTTTCTTTTGAGCGTCCATTCACCCCAGAGGACTTGTCGGCCATTGAAAAACGCATGGCTGAGTTGGCAAACAAGGATGAGCCAGTGTTGCGCAGGGTTTTGCCCCGTGATGAGGCTGTGCTTTATTTCAAATCTTTGGGTGAAAACTACAAAGCCGAGATCATCGCCAGCATCCCAAGCGGGGAAGATGTCAGTTTGTACCGCGAAGGCGAGTTTGAAGATTTGTGTCGCGGCCCTCATGTGCCGAGCACTGGTAAGCTCAAGCACTTCAAACTGATGAAGGTGGCGGGTGCCTATTGGCGAGGGGACAGCAAAAATGAAATGCTTCAGCGTATTTATGGCACTGCCTGGGCAACCAAAGAGGACTTACAGCAATACCTGACACAGCTGGAAGAAGCTGAAAAGCGCGACCACCGCAAGCTCGGTCGCGAACTCGATTTGTTTCACATCGATGAGCACTCGCCTGGCACGGTGTTTTGGCATCCCAAAGGTTGGACCTTGTGGCAAGAGGTCGAGCAATACATGCGGCAGGTCTACCGTCAAAACGGGTACCAAGAAGTCAAAGCGCCTCAAATTTTGGACCAAGGTTTGTGGGAAAAAACAGGCCATTGGGACAAGTACCGGGAAAACATGTTTGTCACCGAGTCTGAAAAGCGTGACTTTGCGCTCAAACCCATGAACTGCCCCGGTCACATCATCATTTACAACCAAGGCATCAAGAGTTACCGCGATTTGCCTTTGCGGTTTGGTGAGTTTGGCCAGTGCCACCGCAATGAACCTTCTGGCGGTCTGCACGGCATCATGCGTGTACGGGCCTTTACCCAAGATGATGGCCACATCTTTTGTACCGAAGAGCAAATCCAATCGGAGGTGATCGCTTTCACCACCTTGCTTCAAAAGGTTTATCAAGATTTTGGCTTTAACAAGATCATTTACAAGCTTTCAACCCGGCCTGAGAAGCGCATTGGTTCCGAAGAAAGCTGGGACAGTGCGGAGAACGCATTGGCCGAGGGTTTGAAAGCTTCAGGCTGTCAATTTGAATATTTACCGGGTGAAGGGGCTTTTTACGGCCCCAAAATTGAATACACACTCAAAGATGCGATTGGCCGCGAATGGCAATGCGGCACGATCCAAGTGGATCCGAACATGCCTGAGCGCCTGGATGCCGCGTATGTGGGTGAAGATGGCGCTCGCCATTGCCCCATCATGCTTCACCGCGCTATCGTCGGCAGTTTGGAGCGTTTCATAGGTATTTTGATTGAACAACACGCTGGTGCTTTGCCTGTTTGGTTGGCGCCTGTGCAGGTCGCAGTGCTCAATATCACCGATTCACAGTCTGATTACGTCGTGGATGTGGTCAAAAAGCTGAAAAATCAAGGGTTTAGGGTGAGCCAGGATCTCAGGAACGAAAAGATTACGTATAAAATACGCGAGCAGTCAATGCAAAAGTTGCCATATATCCTGGTCATGGGTGACAAGGAGAAGGCAACAGGTACCGTCGCAGTGCGCGCCCGAGGCAATCTTGATCTCGGGGTTATGCCACTCGAAGCTTTCTTCCAAAAGTTAGCCTCTGACATCGCTGCCAAGCAATGAATTTTCATGGTTTGGTAGCTAGACGGTGTTTCCTGTCTTTGATGACAGTTTTTTTTGAAGGATTGAACCATCGCTACTGAATTTCGCGATCGCCGACAACGCGAGGAACGCAAACACCGCCTGAACCGGGAAATCATGGCCCCCGAAGTCCGCGTCAGCGGCCCAAACAATGAAGCCATAGGCGTGCTCAGTCTTGCAGAAGCACTGCGGATGGCCGGTGAACTCGATGTCGATTTGGTTGAAATTTCGCCAACAGCTGTGCCCCCTGTGTGCCGACTGATGGACTACGGAAAGTTCAAATACCAAGAGCAAAAGAAAGCAGCGGAAGCCAAGTCCAAGCAAAAAGTCATTGAGGTCAAAGAAATCAAATTTCGTCCTGGGACGGATGACGGTGACTACAACATCAAATTGCGTAATATCAAGCGCTTTTTGGATGAGGGAGACAAATGCAAAATCACTTTGCGGTTTCGCGGTCGTGAAATCACCCACCAAGAAATTGGCATGGCGTTGTTGCAAAGAATTCGGGATGAACTGGCTGACCTGATTGTGGTCGAGCAGTTCCCAAAGTTGGAAGGCCGGCAGATGATCATGATGATCGCGCCAGGCAAGAAAAAACCGGGTAGCGTGGCCAAACCCGTTGCAGATGTTGCGCAAGCAACAGCTGCATAAAAGGCAACGCAAAAAGTGTCTCGGGGCTAACAAGTCTGCGTCAGGTTCGCAGCGCCTCACGAGCACAAAAAAAAAGGAGCATTCACATGCCCAAAATGAAGACCAAGAGCAGCGCCAAAAAGCGTTTTCGCGTTCGTCCAGGTGGTACCGTTAAACGCGGTCAAGCCTTCAAGCGCCACATCCTCACCAAAAAAACCACCAAGAACAAGCGTCACTTGCGTGGTCCAACAGGTGTGCATGAAACCAATATGGGTCACATGGCGCAAATGCTGCCTATGGCTGGCCTGTAATCAACGGACGAACAAGGAGAACTTCACATGCCTCGCGTAAAACGTGGTGTTACGGCTCGCGCCAGACACAAAAAAGTACTAGCCCTTGCCAAAGGTTTCCGCGGTCGCCGCGGCAATGTCTACCGGATTGCAAAACAAGCGGTGATGAAAGCGGGGCAATACGCCTACCGCGATCGCCGTGCGAAAAAACGCGTGTTCCGTCAGCTCTGGATTGCGCGTATCAACGCTGCTGCCCGTGAATTTGGTCTGACATACAGCCAATTTGCCAATGGATTGCGCAAAGCCGCGATCGAAATCGACCGCAAAATGCTGGCTGATTTGGCTGTGCACGACAAAGCAGCCTTTGGCCACATCGTCGACCAAGTCAAGGCGCGTTTAGCAGCTTGAGCAGGTCAATGGCCTGTGCCTTGAGGGTCCAGGCCAGCGAGTTGATCCCGAGGGATTGAGGCTGATTCAAGCTTCAATCCCTTCTTCATTTGTAACCACGAGACGACATGAACGAGCTTGATTCTTTGGTTCAACAAGCCCAAGATTTGTTTGCCAATTGCAATTCACCAGCCGAACTTGAAAACGCCAAGGCCGCATTTTTGGGTAAAGCTGGGCGTATCCCCGAACTGATGAAGGGCTTGGCAAAACTCGATATCGAAGCCAAAAAAAGCCAAGGCGCGGTGATCAATGCGGCCAAGCAAGCCATTGAAGCTGCGCTGACTGCCAGGAGAACGCAGCTGAGCGAAGCAGAGTTGGATATTCAGCTCAAAGCGGAGGCTTTGGATGTCTCCTTGCCCAGCATGAAGCGCATGCCTGGCGGTTTGCACCCCGTGAGTTTGAGTCTTGAGCGCATCGAGATGATTTTCACGTCACTGGGATTTGAAGTGGCACAAGGGCCTGAAATTGAGACCGATTGGTTCAATTTCACGGCATTGAACACGCCACACGACCATCCAGCCCGTTCCATGCATGACACCTTTTATGTGGAAGGCGGTCATTTGCTTCGCACGCATACCAGCCCGATGCAAATTCGATATGCCATGGCACATGTTCAGCACTACCAGCATCGCTTGGATGCCGGTCAGGACATGCCTGAGATACGTGTTATCGCGCCTGGGCGGACCTACCGTGTCGACAGCGATGCCACACACTCACCCATGTTCCACCAATGCGAAGGCCTGTGGATTGGTGAAAACATCAGCTTCAAAGACTTGAAAGTGGTGTTCACCGACTTTTGCAAAACATTTTTTGAAAACGATGATTTGGTTTTGCGCTTTAGGCCAAGTTTTTTTCCGTTCACTGAACCCAGCGCAGAAATTGACATTCAATTTCCCAGCGGGCCTCTGGCCGGTCGATGGTTGGAAGTCGCTGGTTCTGGTCAGGTTCACCCCAATGTGGTGAGAAACATGGGGCTTGACCCTGAGCGGTTCATTGGCTTTGCTTTTGGCATGGGGCCTGATCGGCTGACCATGTTGCGTTATGGCGTGAATGATTTGCGCCTGTTTTTCGATGGCGATATTCGCTTTCTCAGCCAATTTCAATGATTTTCGCAAGGCCTATTCATGCAGTTTCCTGAATCCTGGTTGCGCGAATTTTGCAACCCACCACTGACCACTGAGCAACTGGCTGACAAGTTGACGATGGCTGGTCTGGAAGTCGAAGACATGCGTCCTGTGGCGCCTCTTTTTACAAAAGTGGTGGTGGGAGAGATCGTATCTGCAGAGCAGCATCCTGATGCAGATCGTTTGAGGGTTTGCCAAGTCAATGTCGGCCAGGCCGCCTTGCTACAAATCGTTTGCGGCGCACCCAATGCCCGTGCCGGCATCAAAATTCCTTGTGCCATGGTCGGCGCCCAATTACCCCCTGCAGAAGACGGCAAAGCGTTTCACATCAAGCTGGGCAAGTTGCGCGGCGTGGAAAGCCATGGCATGTTGTGCTCTGCGCGGGAATTGAAGTTGTCTGATGACAGTGCTGGCTTGATGGAACTCTCCTCGGATGCCCCACTGGGTCAAGACTTTCGCCAGCACCTGAATCTGGATGACACGCTATTCACCCTGAAATTAACACCTAATTTGGCTCACTGCTTGAGCGTATATGGCATCGCTCGAGAGTTATCTGCGCTGACGGGTTCGCCTCTTCACACACCCGATTTCACGCCTTGTCTTGTGCATACGCAAGATGCCCTAGCGGTTGACATCCAGGCACCTGATTTATGTGGTCGCTTCAGCGGCAGGGTGGTCAGACATGTCAATCCCAAAGCCAAAACACCCACATGGATGGTCGACCGCTTGGCTCGTTGCGGTCAACGCAGTGTCAGCCCTTTGGTGGATATTTCCAACTATGTGATGTTTGAGTTTGGACAGCCGTCGCATATTTTTGACTTGGCCAAGATCCATGGCGGTTTACAAGTTCGCTGGGCTCAAGAAGGCGAGACTCTGCGTTTGCTCAACGGCAGCACAGTGACCTTGGATGCTCAGGTGGGTGTCATTTCAGATGCGCAACAAGTTGAGTCTCTGGCTGGCATCATGGGTGGGGAAGCCACGGCTGTTTCTGACCAAACGCAAGACATCTTCATTGAGGCTGCTTTCTGGTGGCCACAGGCCGTCGCGGGCAGGTCCAGGCGTTTTCATTTCTCTACAGATGCCGGGCATCGGTTCGAGCGCGGTGTTGACCCTGCATTAAGCGTTGCGCAACTAGAACGCATCACTGGTTTGGTTGTGTCGGTATGTGGCACATCTGAGACCCAGGTTGGCGTGGTGGTCGACCAGCAGATCAACATGCCCCAGGCGGCGCCAGTGACCCTTCGGGTTGAGCGTGTGTCCAAGGTTTTGGGTATGCCACTGGGTCAGCCAGTCATCGCAGACGCGCTCAGGTCTTTGGGTTTGACAGTCACCGAGTCTGCCGGATCGCTGAGTGTGCTTGCTCCTTCCTTTCGTTTTGACCTCAAGTTGGAGGAAGACCTGATTGAAGAAGTGGCGCGCATGGTGGGCTACGAGCATTTGCCCTCGACACCACCGAATGCACCCATGACCCTGCGATTGATGCCTGAAAGTCGCCGTCACCCGTTTGCGGTTCGCCGACAGTTGGCTGCATTGGGCTACCAAGAAACCATCAATTTCAGCTTTGTCGATGCCGCCTGGGAGCACACTTTGGCAGGCAATGCCAAACCGATCGAGTTGCTCAACCCTATCGCCAGTCAAATGAGCGTCATGCGTTCATCTTTGATGGGCTCATTGCTGCAAGTCGCCAAGTTCAATTCAGACCGCAAAGCCGCCAGGATTCGTTTGTTTGAAATAGGCCGGGTGTTCCTGCGTGATGACCGAATCAAAGATTCCCTTCAGTCCATCGCTGGCATCGATCAACCGATGCGCGTGGCTGGTTTGGCTTTGGGCCCGAAAGAAGCCATGGGCTGGAACACAGACAAGACCCAGATTGATTTCTTTGATGTCAAAGCAGATGTCAGTGCCTTGATGGCAGGTCATTCGCTGACTTTCGTGGCCGCGGAGCATCCTGCATTGCACCCCGGTCGCAGTGCTCGTATCGAAACAAAAGGTCAAACCATCGGATGGATCGGCGAACTCCATCCCAGGTGGCGTCAACAGTGGGATTTGACACATGCGCCGGTTTTCTTTGAACTTCACTTGGACGCCGTGCTTTCGAAGCCTGTGGTTCAGACCAAGCCCGTCGCCAAGCTTCAGTCAGTCGAGCGTGATATTGCGGTGGTTGTCTCAGAGGCTGTCACGCATCAGGAACTGATCGATGCGATTTGGGGTGCGCCTGTGGAAGGCTTGCTGGAAGAAGCTGTGTTGTTTGATGTTTATCGGCCGCAAAACCCAGGGGGATCTGTCGCCATGGGCGAGAAAAGTTTAGCGGTTCGTCTGTTTTTGCAGAGTCAAAATGACATGACTTTGACAGATGCGCAAATTGAATCTGCGGTGCAAGCGGTTGTTTCGCAGTTGTCCGTGCTTTTGCACGCCAAACTAAGAGCCTGAGGGAGATTGAGCATGGATTTGTCTTTTGAGAGCATTGAAACACCCGCCTTGACCAAGGCGCAACTGGCTGAATTGTTGTTTGACCAAATTGGCTTGAACAAGCGCGAGTCCAAGGACATGATTGATGCTTTTTTTGACCTGATCTCTCAACGCTTGGTTACCGGCGAGGATGTCAAGATTTCTGGCTTTGGCAATTTTCAAATCCGCACCAAGGCGCCGCGACCCGGCCGCAACCCTCGCACCGGTGAAGCCATTCCAATCCAAGCCAGGCGTGTGGTCACCTTCCATGCCAGTCACAAGCTCAAAGAGCATATTCAAGGTGTCCTGAGCTCTGCTCTCGAAACGAAAACTTAGCAATTCATTTTGGAGGAACGGCTTCATATGTCCGTTAGCAACTTGCGGCAAATGTGATTCCTTTTTCAGACTGACAGACTTTATTTTCATGATTTGCGGTCGATTCGCTTAACTTAGGTATCGACTTCGTGTAACCTCAAACACCCTTTTGACGACTGACTGTGTTCATGGAGACATCTCTCCCTTCTATCCCTGCCAAGCGCTACTTCACCATCGGTGAGGTCAGTGAGCTGTGTGGTGTCAAGCCACACGTGCTTCGCTATTGGGAACAAGAATTCACACAGTTGCGTCCCATGAAGCGCAGGGGTAACCGTCGCTACTACCAGCACCACGAAGTGTTGATGATTCGCCGTATCCGAGACCTGTTGTATGAGCAAGGATTCACGATCAGCGGCGCGAGAAACAAGCTGCAAGAGTTGGTTCAAGCGGAGAGAGACAAAAAGCGTGCGGGTGAGGTCATGCTGGTTGGGTTGGATGAACTGGAAGACAACCTGTCTCTGGCAGAAAGCAAATTAGAAGAAGCCTGGCCCCTTCATTTGACTGATGCTGACGCGAGTAAGTTGCAGTTGCTCAGGCAAGAATTGTTTGAAATACGCGGTTTGCTCGACTGAGCATAAAGCCAGTTGGCTATAATCAACACTTCGGCGTGTAGCGCAGCCTGGTAGCGCACTTGCATGGGGTGCAAGGGGTCGCGAGTTCGAATCCCGCCACGCCGACCAACATCAACCAAAAGGGTTGGTTCTCACCAAGAACCAACTTTTTTTTCGTCTCTTTCACATGCTTTGGGGCTGTCATGAAAAAAACCTTGTTGATGCTGTGCTTGCTCAGTTTGAATGCCCAAGCGGATTGGCGTTTGCTGCACACTGAGTCAGATAAATCGCAATATTTCATCGAGCCGACCAATACCGCATTGGTGGATGGATTTCACCGCGTTTGGGTTCTCCACAATTTGCCTCAAGCCAATCCACACGGAACGCGGTCATTTCGTTCCATCGAAGAATATGACTGCAACCTCGGGCAAGCCCGTTTGATGCACATCACTGCCTATGCAAGCGAAATGGGACTGGGCGAGCCGTTGGGCAGGCGTTCGGGCACGGGTGCATGGGCCAAACCAGAGGCCGGATCGGTAGATCAATTGATCATGTCGAGTGTTTGCAAAACCCCTTGATTTCTATCTGGCGAGCATGACAGCCGTTTGCAATGCAAATGGCCTGAGGGCACTTTCTGGGGCTTGGCCATAACGGGGTACTTCTGTGTGGGGTCGAGGTTTCACACCATGCGAGAGCATCCAGGCATGGTTGTAGGCCGGGATGTCACTCGACTGTTCGGGTTTTCCGCCCAAGCCTGGGCCCACCAGCCATTGCTTGCAAGGGTTGGTCAATGGGGCGTCAGGTGCGCAGTATCGCCAGTGCTCTGCCAATGCCATGGCTGGGAAAAGAAAGCTGGCCATGACTGCTAGAGTTTTCAGTGCGCTCATGATTTGAATCCTTAAAGATGAATGGGCCAAGCCCCTGTCAGTTATCCCTGCGTGTCTGCATTAAAGATGCAATTTCAATGCCCGGGCTTGTCGACAGTCCATCTCAGCGACTTTGGGCAGCTATGACGAGATTGCCATAACATGAGTGATAATTTTTTCTGCTCTCGGTGATTGGAGATATATCAATGACTTCCATGGTTTGCCTGAAATGCGGCGTGGCTTCTGATGAAGTCAAACCGATGCGTTGTGCCAAATGTGGAGGCAAGGCGTTTTATGAGTCCAAAGGTTCGGTATTTGCGAGCAAGCCCAACCCCTACACGCAAGCGGTCGTGACGGGTCAGCAAGCACCTGTGGATGCTGAATCGTCTGCCGACACCGTCACTTTGTTTGAAAAATACGGCGGGGTTCCCACCATCGCCAAACTGGTCCGTGCGTTTCACAAGGAGATCATGGGTCGCCGGCATTTGGCAGCCTATTTCGACGGCATTGACATGGCGCATTTGGCGGATCACACCGTGAAATACATGGCCTATGTCATGGGTAAGCCCGCAGAGATTTACACCGGGCGCGACATGTACTCAGCCCACGCCAAATTCCATATCCATGGCATGCATTTCGATGAAGTGGCCGACGTGCTGAAAGACATTTTGATTGCCGGTGGCGTTGCCAAACCCGATGTGGCTTTGATCATGCGCCGGGTCGAAAGTTTGCGTGAAATGATCGCTGTTTGAGGCTTGTGCCTTGTGGTCCGCGGCCAGTCTGGCTTGTGTTTTAGCATCACCCGGCTGAGCCATGTCTGGCGTAAGATAGTTGCCCCAGAAGCTATCAGGTAGGAACACTATGCGCAGTGACATCGACATCGCCCAAGCGGCAAGCCTTGAACGTATTCCACAGCTGGTCCAAAGCCACTTGAATATTTCCGATGAGCATTTGTATGCTTACGGGCACCACAAAGCCAAGTTGTCGCTCAAGCACATTGCCGGCATGCCCGCTAAGCATGACAGCAAGTTGATTTTGGTCACCGCGATTTCCCCCACGCCCGCTGGTGAGGGCAAAACCACTACCACCGTCGGTCTGGGTGACGCGTTGCGAAAGATCGGTAAAAACAGCCTGATTTGTCTGCGCGAGCCTTCACTTGGCCCGGTTTTTGGCATGAAGGGTGGTGCCACTGGAGGAGGCATGGCACAGGTGGTGCCGATGGAGGACATCAACCTGCATTTCACCGGCGACTTTGGCGCCATTGCCCTGGCACACAATCTTTTGTCTGCCATGCTGGACAACCATATTCACCATGGCAATGCCTTGAAAATTGACACCCGCCGTATTGCTTGGAAGCGGGTCATGGACATGAACGACCGCGCACTGCGTCAGATGGTGGTTGGACTGGGCGGGACGGCCAACAGCGTTCCCCGTGAAGATGGTTTTGATATCGTGGTGGCCTCCGAGGTGATGGCTATTTTCTGTTTGGCCACGAGCTTGTCAGATCTCAAGCAGCGGTTGGGTCGTATTGTCGTGGCTTACAACACCGAAGGCGCGCCGGTGCTGGCCAGTGATTTGCAAGCCCATGGTGCGATGACCGCTTTGCTCAAGGATGCTTTGGCACCCAACATCGCGCAGACCCTGGAGAACAACCTGGCGTTCATCCATGGCGGCCCGTTTGCCAATATTGCACACGGTTGCAATTCGGTGATCGCCACCACCACCGCCATGAAACTCGCCGACTATGTTGTCACAGAGGCCGGTTTCGGCGCAGATTTGGGCGCTGAAAAATTCATTGACATCAAATGCCGCAAAGCAGGGCTCAAGCCTTCGGCTGTGGTGCTGGTGGCGACGGTTCGCGCCCTCAAATACCACGGCGGCGTTGCAGTCAAAGAACTGGGTTCTGAAAACCTGCAAGCTTTGCAACAAGGCATGGTCAATTTAGAGCGACATCTGAAAAACATCCGCACCCACTATGGCTTGCCTTGTGTGGTTGCGATCAACCACCGTACCGAAGACACGGCTGCAGAGATCGCATTGCTGGAGAAAACCTGCGCGCAGTATGGTGCGCAGGTGGTGGTTGCAAAGCACTGGGCCCAAGGAGGTGCGGGCGCGGTCGAATTGGCAAATGCCGTGGTGGCTTTGTGTGATAGCCCCAACCAGTTTCAGTTTGTCTACAGCGAACAAGCCACTTTGTGGGAGAAAGCCCAAACCATTGCGCACAAAATTTATGGCGCCGAGGGCATCTCGGCTGATGCCAAAATCCGCACCCAAATTGAACAACTGCAATCCCAGGGTTACGGGCATTTTCCGGTGTGCATTGCGAAAACCCAATACTCCTTTTCAACCGACCCCAAGCAACTCGGTGCGCCAGAGGGGCACACCATGAACATCCGTGAAGTTCGCTTGGCTGCAGGTGCCGAGTTCATCGTGATGGTTTGCGGCGACGTCATGACCATGCCTGGCTTACCCAAGATACCGTCTGCGCATGCGATTGATGTCGATGACCAAGGCAACATCGTTGGCTTGTTTTAAGACAACCTCATTGATGCGTGTAGGGCTTTGTTGCTTGCTCATAGGCATGGCGTCTCAGGCCCAAGCAGCCTGGACCTATCTGGGCAGCTTGGACGGCGATACGGTGCTGATCGACAAATCCACCTTGGTTCAAAAAAAACGAAACGCCACCATCTGGATGCTGACCAACTACGGCAGCCCTACAGTGCAAGAGGTGTTGTCGGTCTCCAAATGGGTTGAGTTTGATTGCGATAAAAACAAATACCGTTTTTTAGCTGTTTACGGCTATGAAGGCCAAATGCAAACCGGCGCGCGGTTGTTTGCCAACCCCAATACAGGCAATAACTGGGGCAATGTTGAGTACGGCAGTATTTTCAAAAGCATCCAAAACATAGCCTGTTTGCGTTACCCCTTGCTGCCCAAGCGATGAAAGGGGTGGCAAATTGATCGGCTGATCAGTTCTCGAGCCAATGGCAAATGGCTTGCCACTGTTGCAGATCTTTCTCGACCTTGCTGGGCGTGATGTCAAACAAACTCAGCCCGTGTGCCGCCAAGTGCAGGTAGTACTGGGTGTCGCGCAGAAAGCTGATGATCGGGACATCCAAGGTGTCCATGAATTCCCGCAGCTTGCTGGCAGCGATGGTGCGCTCATCGACCCGCATGCCAATGATGCCCAATTTGGTTTTACTGCCCTTGATGACATCGCGCAGTTGAGTGATGAAGGCTTGCGCGGCATACATGTCAAAGATGCTGGGCATGATCGGGACCATGACTTTGTCAGCACGAGCAACCACCTCTTTGAATCGCCAGCCACCCAGACCACCGGGCGTATCAATCACCACATGGGTCGTCCCGCGAGGGGGCTTGGCTGTCAAGACCAAATCGGCTTGCAACTCCCAGGTAGAGATCGCGGCCACTTCGGGGGGTCGCAAATCCAGCCACAATTTCGAAGATTGCTGCACATCCGCATCCCCGAGCATGACCGCATGACCTCTCGTGGCGAAATAACCAGCCACATTGGTTGACAAAGTTGACTTACCTGACCCCCCCTTGGGGTTAGCGATCACGATGATTGGCATATCAGTACAAATCCCAGCCTTGACCGTTTCGGCAATGGGTCAAGGCTTGGTTGAACAAGGCCTGACCCTGTTGAATACCCGCGGTGGACAACAGGTACTGGCGTAGCGGCATCATGTCTACAGACCGGGCGCAATCGAAACCTTTGCCTCGTTCACCACTGAGGTGGATAACGACCCGGCCATTGGCTTGAATTTGCTTTCGCTGAGCGCCCAAATAAGCCACGGCGCAGGCTGATTCACAAACTTGTCCCTCGGTCACGATCGCCTCGATACCCTTGGTTTGAAACCATTGACCCAACTGGGTGCCCAGCATCAACTCACCATGGGCTGAATTGAGGTAGACCGGGTTCACAACCCGTCTGCCATCTTTGCGTATGCATGGACTGAGGCTGTTGATCAAGCTGTTGAGTATGCGCAAGCTGGTTTGGTTGATGGCCCCAGAAAACTCAACCATGTCGAGCGATCCCGATAAGCAATCTGGAAAACGAAATTGGGAATGACGCGCTTCAAAATCCGCACCTTGAACCGCGCTCAGTACCCGTATATTGGCGCTGGGGTAGCCGTAGCTGTTAGAGCCCAAAACCACGTGGTGAGCTTCCGGGGTGGGTGTGGAACAGCCCAGCAACGCCAGCAGACCGAGCAAAAGCAGACGAGGAGTGAGTGACTTCATGGGAAACCTTTAGCCAGAGCAAATCAAATCGATCATCAGATTGTCGACCCGGCTGACCCAAACTTGAGCCGCGTCCATGAAAAAGCCGCCCCGAAGGGCGGCGCAGGTTTTGCCTTGAGGTCAGTGGACAACCATCAGGGTGAAGGGGAACACATAGGCTTGCAAGGTCACCAAGATGCCCACCAAACAGGCTAGGGCGATCGAATGGAAGAACACATAGCGCAGGATGTCGCCTTCATGGTTGAACCAACGCGTGGCCGTGGAAGCCACAACGATGGACTGGGCGTCAATCATTTTGCCCATCACACCACCCGAGCTGTTGGCCGCACCCATCAGGTTGGGCGACAGGCCCAATTGTTCGGCAGCCACTTTTTGCATGCCACCAAACAACACGTTGGATGCCGTGTCAGAGCCGGTGAGGGCCACGCCCAGCCAACCCATCAAGGTGCCAAAGAAGGGATAGAACACACCGGTGTTGGCGAAGGCCAGGCCCAAGGTGGTGTCGGTGCCCGAGTAACGTGTCAGGTAACCCAAACCCAACATCAACACGATGGTGAGCAAGGAATAGCGAACCAACCACAGCGTCGAGAAGAAAATACGGATCATGTTGATCGGGTTGTATTTCATCACCAAGCCACCCACGATGGCAGACAACAAAATGCCGGTGCCGGTGGAAGACAACAGGTTCAAGGTGTAGATGGCGCTTTCTGTTTTGGGCGTAGGCACCACAGGCGGCATTTTCTCAATCAGGTTGTGCAAACCTTCCATGGGGAATTGCGGCGCAAAAATAGTGTTCAGATAGGCCTTCACGGACGGCAGGCCCCAAATGAAGATGAACACCGTGAGGATGGCCCATGGGGTCCAAGCACGGATGACGGCTTCGCGTGAATGGACGGTGAGAGCACGCGGCGCTTGCGCCTCTCCACCTGAGGTTTCATGGCCTTTCAAAGACACCGAGGTCCAAATGGTTTTGGGCTGCCAGTAGCGCAAGAAGGTGACCAAGCTGGCCATGCTGACAACAGACGCGATGATGTCGACCAACTCGGGGCCAATGTAGTTGGAGACCAAGAATTGCATGATGGCAAAGCTCAAACCCGTGACCAAGATGGCAGGCCAAATCTCCCACATGGCGCGGCGTCCGGCAAAAGCCCAGATCAACCAAAAAGGCACCAACAAGGAGAAGAAGGGCAACTGGCGACCAACCATCATGGAGACTTCCATGGCGTCATAGCCATGCACTTTGGCCAAGGTGATGATGGGGGTGCCCAAGGCACCGAAAGCCACTGGCGCGGTATTGGCAATCAGTGACAAGCCCGAAGCGGCCAAAGGTGAAAAGCCCAGGCCAATCAGAATGGCGGCGGTCACGGCCACAGGGGTGCCGAAACCCGCTGCGCCTTCAAAGAAGGCACCGAACGCAAAGGCGATCAAGAGCAACTGAAGACGACGGTCTTCCGTGATGCCGGCGATGGAGTCTTGCAGCACTTTGAACGTGCCGTTTTGCTCGGTGAGTTGATGCAAGAAGATGATGTTGAGCACGATCCAGCCGATGGGCAACAGGCCCGTTAGGCCGCCATACAAGGCAGCATTGGCCGCCATTTCGGTGGGCATGCCATAGACCACGATGGCAATCACCAAGGCGGCTAGCAAACCTGCACCCGCGGCGATATGGGCTTTCAAATGGAAAAACCCCAAACCCGCCAACATGACCACCACAGGCACCGAGGCCAACAGGGTGGATAAAAACATATTGCCCAAGGGGTCGTATATTTGTTGCCATACCATGCGAATATCTCCGAGACGAAAAATAGAAAATTATAGAAACACCTCTTAAAGGGTAAACCCGAGCATTCACTTTCACCTAGCAAGGTTTTTTTTCATGATTCAACGCACGCTCTTTTCAGCCGACCACGATGCCTTTCGCGACAGTTTCAAGCGCTTCATGCAAGCCGAGATCGCGCCCTACCATGCCCAGTGGGAAGAACAAGGGTATGTAGACAAAAGTGTTTGGAACAAAGCGGGCGCTTTGGGCTTCTTGTGCATGAGCCTGCCTGAAGCCTATGGCGGCGCGGATGCCGACAAATTGTTTTCCATCATTCAAATGGAAGAACTGAGTGCCGCCGGTTTTTCAGGCATTGGCTACGGCTTGCATTCTGAAATCGTGGCGCCTTATTTGATGCATTACGGCACTGATGCGCAAAAAACCAAGTACTTGCCCAAGCTGGCCACGGGTGAGATGGTGGGTGCGATCGCCATGACCGAACCGGCTGCGGGGAGTGATTTGCAAGGCATCAAAAGCACGGCGATGCAACAAGCCGATGGCAGCTTTGTGCTGAATGGCAGCAAAACCTACATCACCAACGGCTGGCATTCCGACGTGGTGATCGTGGTGGCCAAAACCAACCCCAGCGCGGGGGCCAAGGGCACCAGCTTGTTGTTGGTCGAGCAAGGCATGGCCGGTTTCACCAAGGGCAAGCCCTTGAACAAACTAGGGCTTCGTGCCCAAGACACCTGCGAATTGTTTTTCGACAATGTGAAAGTGCCCGCCGACAACCTGCTGGGCGGCTCCGACTTTTTGAACAAGGGCTTCATCGGTTTGATGGAGCAACTGCCTTGGGAGCGATTGCAAATTGCCATTGGTGCCGTGGCGGCTTCGCAAGCGGCCATTGGCTGGACCATGGACTTTGTGAAGCAACGCCAAGTGTTTGGCCAAGCGGTGGCGGCCTATCAAAACACCCGCTTCAAATTGGCAGAGATGCAAACCGAGGTGCAAATCGCCCAAGTGTTTGTTGACAAATGCACCGAGTTGCTGCTCAAAGACGAACTTGATACGGCGACCGCCAGCATGGCGAAATACTGGTGCTCCGATTTGCAATGCAAGGTGATGGACGAATGCGTGCAGTTGCACGGCGGCAGCGGCTACATGTGGGAATACCCGATCACCCGCGCCTATGCGGATGCCCGGGTGCAGCGCATCTATGGCGGCACCAACGAGATCATGAAAGAGGTCATCACCCGCGGCATGGGCCTGGGCAAGTAAGGCTCAGCTGATAACCAGGGTGTGAAAGCCAAAAGTTTGTTTGGCTTGGTCGGCGAAATACAGACGCAGGGTTTCTTTGACAGTGCGAAAAGCCAAGTCGTCCCAAGGTACCTCATCTTGGGAAAACAGACGCGCTTCCATGGTTTCATGGCCAGGGTTCAAGGCCTCGCTTTGCATGGCGGCGCGAAAGAAAAAGTGCACCTGCCCGACCCGTGGCACGTCAATCACAGAAAACAGCTCGTGCATGTCAATCTGAGCGCCAGCCTCTTCGTCGGTTTCACGGGCCGCACCTTCGGCCAAGGTTTCGTGCAATTCCATGAAGCCTGCGGGCAAGGTCCAAAAGCCTTTGCGCGGCTCGATGTTGCGCTTGCACAGCAACACCTTGTCGCCCCACACAGGAATGGTGCCCACCACGTTCAAGGGATTTTCATAGTGCACCGTATGGCAAGCTGGACAGATGGCACGCAAGCGGGTGTCACCGTCGTCAGGTAACCGGGGTACCACGGCAGTGCCGCAGTTTTTACAGTGTTTGATGGCACTGGACCAAGCGTTGTCCATGAAGTGACTTTCAGGCAAGCGGGCAAAACGCCCTTGGTAAGCAGTTTAGGCCAAGGCACCCCTAAAGCATCCGACATGACTTGTTATCCTTACGCGCATGAAATTGCACAACTATTTCCGTTCTTCTGCGTCCTTTCGGGTGCGCATTGCCCTGGCCCTCAAAGGCTTGTCTTACGAGTACCACGCGGTGCATTTGGCCAAAGGCGAGCAATTACAAGACTTCTTCACCCAACTCAACAGCGATGCCTTGGTGCCTTTGTTGGAAATCGATGGTCTGCGCCTCACCCAATCCATGGCCATCATGGAGTATTTGGATGAAACCCATCCCACGCCAGCGCTGCTGCCCAAAGACCCCGCTGGCCGGGCCCGTGTGCGGGCCTTGTCCCAAGCGATTGCCTGTGAGATTCACCCGATCAACAACTTGCGCATCTTGAAGTACCTGAGCGGCACCCTGAAGCTGGACGAGGACACGAAAAACACCTGGTACCGCCATTGGGTTGATTTGGGCTTGCAAGCCTTTGAAAAGCAGTTGGCGCATTCACCGGCCGGTGCGTTTTGCCATGGTGACACCCCCGGCATGGCCGACTGCGTGTTGGTGCCGCAAATTTTCAACGCCACACGTTTCAATGTGGAACTCGGTGGCTTCAAGCGCACCATGGCGGTGTTCGAGGCCTGCATGGCCTTGCCCGCATTTCAACAAGCCCAGCCCAGTGCCTGCCCCGACTTTGAACCCTGAAAGCCTGCCACGTTTGCCCGACTGGCCGGGCGTCCGTGCGTTTTGCAGCACCCGCGCGGGCGGCGTGTCCAAGCCACCGTTTGACAGCCTGAACCTGGGGCTGCATGTGGGTGACGCCGCCGAGGATGTGGCCGAGAACCGCCAACGCATGGCGCAAGCCTGGGGCGCCAAGCCGGTGTTTTTGAACCAGGTCCACGGCACCGATGTGATTCAGTTGGACAACCACAGCCCAGACATGCAAGAGGCCGATGCCTGTTGGACCCAGCAGCCCGGTGTCGCCTGCACCATCATGGTGGCCGATTGTTTGCCCGTGTTGTTCTACCAAGCACAAGCGCGGGTGGTGGCCGCCGCCCACGCAGGTTGGCGTGGACTGGCAGCCGGTGTGTTGGAACACACCTTGCATGCTTTGTCAGACTTCGGCGCGCCTGGCTCTTGGCGGGTGTGGCTGGGCCCGTGCATTGGTCCTCAGGTCTTCGAGGTGGGTGAGGATGTGCGTGCCGCGTTCGTGCGACAAGCCCTAGCGGACGGGGCTTTCAAGGCCTTGGCGCAGCCGGGCAAGTACCTGGCGGATTTGCCAGCCCTGGCACGGCAGCGCTTGCACCAAACAGGCGTGGTGCATCTCGAAGGCAATGACAGTTCACCAGATTGGTGCAGCTTCAGCCAAGCGCAGCTGTATTTTTCGCACAGACGCGATGGCCGCAGTGGTCGATTTGCAGCGGGTATCGCGCTGGCTTGAGCCCTGTCAGGGGTTTGTAGGGGTGGCGCAATCTAAAACGGCGCATAAGATGAGCTCACAGCCCCCTAACAAGCCCATGACGTCAATTCCCGCCATTCAAATACCGCCCGAGACATTGACCGAATTGCAGGCGCAATACGCGCAAGAACTGCAAGCGCTTTGGCTGCAAGGTTTGAACGCCAGCACCCCCTTGAGAGACCGACGTTTTGCGGCTCCTGCTTGGCAAGAAAACCCCTTGGCCGGGTTCAACGCCGCGCTGTATTTGCTGAATGCCCGCACTCTGATGTCCTTGGCAGAAAAGGTCGATACCGACGAAAAAACCCGGGCTCGCATTCAATTTGCCGTCGAGCAATGGGTGGCCGCCACATCTCCCAGCAACTTCATGGCGCTGAACGCTGAAGCGCAAAAGAAGGCTTTGGACACCCAAGGCGAGAGCATCAAGCAAGGCATTCAAAACATGTTGCACGACATGCGACAAGGCCATGTGTCAATGACCGATGAAAGCCTGTTTGAGGTGGGCAAAAACGTGGCCACCACCGAGGGGGCGGTGGTGTTTGAAAACACGTTGTTCCAACTCATCGAGTACAAACCGCTCACGGCCAAGGTGTATCAGCGCCCATTTTTGTTGGTGCCGCCATGCATCAACAAGTTTTACATCCTCGATTTGCAGCCCACCAATTCTTTGGTGCGCTACGCCGTGTCGCAAGGCCACCGCACGTTTGTGGTGAGTTGGCGCAACCCGGACGAGTCCATGTCCCAGACCACCTGGGATGACTATGTCGAGCGCGGTGTGATGCAAGCCATTGAGGTGGCGCGACAAATTGGCAATATGCCGCAAATCAACGCCCTGGGTTTTTGCGTTGGGGGCACCTTGCTCACCTCCGCCTTGGCCGTGTTGGCGGCGCGTGGGCAAGACCCAGTGGCCAGTGCCACCTTGCTCACCACCTTTGTCGATTTCTCTGAGGCTGGGGTTTTGGATGTGTTCATCGATGAAGCCTTTGTGAAGTTCCGTGAAGCCCAGTTTTCCGAGGGTGGCTTGATGGCCGGTCGGGACATGGCCTCCACCTTCAGTTTCTTGCGCCCTAACGACTTGGTCTGGAACTACGTGGTGGGCAACTACTTGAGGGGTGAAACACCACCACCTTTCGATTTGCTTTTCTGGAACAGCGACGCCACCAACTTGCCCGGCCCCATGTACGCCTGGTATTTGCGCAACACCTATTTGGAAAACAACTTCATCAAGCCGGGCAAGGCCAAGGTGTGCGGTGAACAGATTGATTTGCGCAAAGTCGATTTGCCGGTCTACATCTATGGTTCGCGCGAAGACCACATCGTGCCCATTGGCGGCGCTTATGCATCCACCCAAGTGCTGCCGGGCCCCAAGCGTTTTGTCATGGGTGCGTCGGGGCACATCGCTGGTGTCATCAACCCGCCCACAGCCAACAAACGCTGCCATTGGATGCGCTCGGACAGCAGCTTTCCCAAGACCATCGATGGCTGGTTGTCCAAAGCCAAAGAGCACCCCGGCAGCTGGTGGACCGATTGGTCGTCTTGGCTGAAAAAACACGCAGGGCAGCAAGTGGCTGCGCCGAAAACCTATGGGCGCGGTAAATTCAAAGCCATTGAGCCTGCCCCAGGCCGCTACGTGAAACAGCGCGCCTGAATCATTTTTTTCAAATAACCACAGGGGAATACCAAATGAGTCAAAAAATCGCCTATGTCACCGGCGGTATGGGCGGCATCGGGACCGCCATCTGCCAACGCCTGCACAAGATGGGCTACAAAGTGATTGCTGGATGCGGCCCCAGCCGCGACTTTGTCAAATGGCTGGGCGAGCAAAAAGCCGCTGGCTACACTTTCTACGCATCGGTGGGCAATGTGGCCGACTGGACGTCCACCACCGAAGCCTTCAGCAAAGCCGTGGCTGAGCATGGCCCGATCGATGTGTTGGTGAACAACGCGGGCATCACCCGTGACCGCATGTTCTTGAAGATGACCGTGGACGACTGGAAAGCCGTGATTGACACCAACTTGAACGCCATGTTCAACGTCACCAAACAAGTGGTGCCTGGCATGGTTGAAAAAGGCTGGGGCCGGATCATCCAAATTTCATCGGTCAATGGTGAAAAAGGCCAATCAGGGCAAACCAATTACTCGGCCGCCAAAGCCGGCATGCACGGCTTCACTATGGCTTTGGCCCAAGAAATGGCCAACAAGGGCGTGACCGTCAACACCGTGAGCCCGGGCTACATCGGCACCGACATGGTCAAAGCGATCAAACCAGAGGTGCTGGAAAAGATCGTTGCCACTATTCCCGTCAAACGCCTGGGCACGCCTGATGAAATTGGCTCGATCGTGGGTTGGTTGGCCGGTGACGAGTCAGGCTTCACCACCGGTGCAGACTTCTCCTGCAACGGTGGGTTGCACATGGGCTGATAAAAGCCGCTTGGCCTGTCGTTCGTTGTTGATCTAGACAGCATGAAGAAAAGAATCGCGATTTTCTTGCAGCATCCCACCTGTTCGATCGATTCGGTCAATGGCGTCATCGCCGCCTTGGCTGGCACAGCCCAGCTGAAATTGTTCGGCAAACAGAAAGTGAGCGGTGGGTTTTTTGACGATGTGGATTTGGTGGTGTTTCCGGGCGGCGATGGTGAAGCCACGGCGTTTCGCAGGGTGATCCAACCCAATTTGGCCGAGGTACGCGAGTTCATGCTGCGCGGGGGCAAGTATTTGGGTATTTGCATGGGTGCGTATTGGGCCGATGCCTACTATTTCAATTTGCTGCAAAAAACCCGTTGCGTTCAATACATCAAACGACCGCGAGCTGAAATACGTTCTTCCTACGGCACGGTGGCGCAGGTGAATTGGTGGGGGCGCGTAGAAAGAATGTATTTCTACGATGGACCGACTTTCACGGGCGGTAGCTTTCAAACCGTGGCCAGCTATGCCAACGGCGACCCGATGGCGATCGTGCAAGGCAACGTGGGCTTGATTGGTTGCCACTTGGAAAGCCAGCAACATTGGTACACCAAAAAATACATGCAGCCGATGTGGCATGAAAACAAACACCACACGGTGTTGTGGCAGTTTGTCGTCAATCACCTGCTGAATTCAAGCCAAATACAGCTGTTTTAAATCTGCTGTTTGAGCTGGTGGCTGTTTGAGCTGGTGGCTGTTTGAGCCAGACGGATTATTTCGCGAAAGACATTGGGGGGGATGGGTTACGCAAGGCATTGATTTGCGACGGCGATAACACCGGCAACAAGAAGTTGATTTGTGCCTTGGTCATGTTGATCAATTGCTCGGGTGTGAGCGCATTGATTTGCTTATTGCTCAAGCCAGCCAGGGTTTGCAAGTCCATTTTAGGTAACACCAGTGGATTGATGGCGCGGATTTGCGAATCAGCGTCCAGCAAACGCATCACTTGTTTCAATTGCAGCGCCTCTAATGCAGCCACTTGGGTGGCGGGCAGGGATTGCACTTGCGCATCACTCCATTGGCTCATTGTTCTTGGCGTGACACCTTGCATGGCTTGCTGCGCCAAGCTGGGCTTGTTGCCAGGCATTACCGGGGTGGGTGCGCTGCTGACAGATGTAGGAGTGTTGTTGGTGGTGGTGACTTCGGCATTTGCTTCTGTGGCTGCCACACTGTTTGGTGAGGCTCTGAAACTCACCGCACCCGCAGCAGCTTGGTTTGTGCTTGTGGCCAAGCGCAGATTTGCAGGATCAACGACATCGCTGGCCACCACAGGCTTGGGTGTGATGGCGGCCGAGACCGAGGCTGTGCTGCTGCTCAACTGGTAGTCGCTTGGCACACTGCCATTGCTGCCGGCAATGCTGCTTAGGCCCAAACCAGCCACGGTCAAGGGGTTGTTGTTGGAGACATTGGCGCTGTGGTAGTCCGCGCTGCTGAT
>Ga0247843_1000439_pt1 | contig 98271 bp, 93 predicted proteins | sample LaCruzMarch2017__FD_192420 | JGI IMG/M metagenome (GOLD analysis project Ga0247843, IMG submission 192420) | Freshwater microbial communities from meromictic Lake La Cruz, Castile-La Mancha, Spain - LaCruzMarch2017_8m | ecosystem: Environmental > Aquatic > Freshwater > Lake | place: Spain...
CGCACCGTATAGCTGAAATCGAGCTTCTCGCCGCGACGGAAGAAGGAATCCGCGTCGCGCAGGATCTGCACGTCCAGCGTGTCGGCGACCTCGATGCGCGCTGGATCCTGGCGATAGGGAGGATACGGGCTGTCCACGCGCACCAGCAACGGATTGAGATCGAGATCGTCGAGGTGATCGGCGCCACGGCTGATCTGCTCGATGAGATCAGTGCGTCCGATCACCTCGTTCAACGTGCGGAAGCCCAGATCGGCTAGCAGCTGTCGCACTTCTTCCGCGATGAACGTCATCAAGTTGATGACCTTCTCCGGCGTGCCGTCGAATTTGGCGCGCAAGCTTTCATCCTGCGTGCACACGCCCACGGGGCATGTGTTGGAATGGCATTGGCGCACCATGATGCAGCCCATCGCCACAAGGCTGGCCGTGCCAATTCCGAATTCTTCCGCGCCGAGGATGGCGGCGATGACGATGTCGCGACCCGTCCGCAGGCCGCCGTCCGTACGCAATGTCACGCGGTGACGGAGATTGTTCAGCGTTAGCACCTGATGCGCTTCCGCAAGCCCCATCTCCCACGGCGCGCCAGCGTATTTGATCGACGTCTGCGGGCTCGCGCCTGTGCCTCCGACGTGTCCCGCGATCAGAATGACATCGGCCTTCGCTTTCGCAACGCCCGCCGCCACCGTGCCCACGCCCGCCTGACTGACGAGCTTTACGCCGACCTTCGCCTGCGGGCTCACCTGTTTGAGATCATAGATGAGCTGCGCGAGATCCTCGATGGAGTAGATGTCGTGATGCGGCGGCGGCGAGATGAGCATGACGCCGGGCGTCGCGTGCCGCAGACGTGCGATCAGCTCTGTCACCTTGAATCCGGGCAGCTGGCCGCCCTCGCCGGGTTTCGCGCCTTGAGCGACCTTGATCTCGATTTCCTTGCACTGATTCAGGTATTCCGCAGTCACGCCAAAGCGGCCCGACGCGATCTGCTTGACCGCGGAGTTCATGTTGTCGCCGTTCGGCAGCGTCGTGTAGCGCGCACGATCCTCGCCGCCCTCGCCCGACACTGACTTTGCGCCGATGCGATTCATCGCGACGTTCAACGTGCCGTGCGCTTCCGGCGACAACGCGCCAAGCGACATGCCGGGCGTCACGAAGCGTTTGCGGATTTCATTGACGCTTTCGACTTGCTCCAGGGAAATCGACGGCCGCGCGTCATCGCGGATTTCCAGAAGGTCGCGGAGCTGGATGGGTTCGATCAGACGGCGCTCGCGCACCGCGTTCGAATAAGCCATGTACGCATCGAATGAACCCGTCGTGACCGCGTGCTGCAACTGGTGGATATGCTTGGCTTCCAGCGCATGACGTTCGCCGCTCGCGCGCCAGCGATAGAGACCGCCCACGGGCAGCGCGATCACGTCCTCGTCGAACGCACGCGCATTGAGTTCCGCCGCTTCCTGCGCAAGTCCGCCGAGGCCGATTCCGGAAATGCGGCTGGTGAGTCCGGGGAAATACTCCGCAGCCAACGCACGCGAGAGGCCGATGGCCTCGAAGTTCATGCCGCCGCGATACGATGAGATGACCGCGATCCCCATTTTGGAGAGGATCTTCAGCAAGCCCGCATCGATCGCCCTCTTGTAGTTCGCCGCCGCCTGCTCGACTGTCAGGCCGCCGCCGAGGCCGCGCTGCACGCGATCGGCGATGGAATCGAGCGTCAGATAAGCGTTAACCGTCGTCGCGCCGCAGCCGATGAGAACGGCGAAGTAGTGCGTGTCGAGACACTCCGCGCTGCGCACGCTGATGGAGCAGAAAGAGCGCAGGCCCTTTGAAACCAGATGCGTCTGCACGGCGCCCGTGGCGAGGATCATCGGCATGGCGACGCGTGTCGCGCTCTGGAATTCGTCCGTCAGCACGACATGGCTGCGGCCCGAGAGCACCGCTTCTTCCGCCTCCGCGCGGATGCCGTCGAGTGCGGCGCGCAATGCAGGGCCCGCCTCTTCGGGGCGTGCGGTTGCATCGAACGTGCAGTCGATCACCGCGACGGCATCGCCGAGTTCGGCGGTCATGCGCGCATACATGCCGTTGGTGAGCACCGGGCTTGAGAGCACGAAAACTTCGGTCTGCGTTTCGTCCTGGGCGAGGATGTTGCCGAGATTTTTGAATCGCGTGGCCAGGCTCATCACGCGATCTTCCCGGAGCGGGTCGATCGGCGGATTGGTCACCTGGCTGAAATTCTGACGGAAATAGTGTGACAGCGGACGATAGCGGTCTGACAGCACCGCGAGCGGCGCATCATCCCCCATCGAGCCGATCGCTTCTTTGCCCTCCTCGATCATCGGCTGAAGGATGAGTTCGAGATCCTCAAGCGTCAGACCCGCCGCGGTCTGGCGTCGCAGCAGCTCGGCGCGCGCGCCGAAGAGACGCGGCTCGTCACCCATGATGCGGCTCTCAAGTTCGATGATGTTCTCGAGCCATTTTTCGTACGGGTGCTTTGCGGCAAGCTTGTCGACAATTTCAGTCTCGTCGTAGAAGCGGCCGCCTTCTGTATCGACGGCGATCATCTTGCCCGCACCCACACGGCCACGCCGCGCCACGCGCGCATCCGGGAGCGCACACATTCCCGCCTCCGAGCCGGTGACGAGCAGGCCGTCGGTCGTCAGGGCATAGCGCATCGGGCGCAGACCGTTGCGGTCCATCCCGGCGACCGCCCACTTGCCATCAAACATCGCCAACGCGGCCGGGCCGTCCCACGGTTCCATCACCGAGTTACAGTAGGCGTAAAGCGCGCGATGCGCGGGCGGCATCGTCGTCGACTTCGCCCACGCTTCCGGCACGAGCAGCGCCTTCGCCATCGGCGCCGGCCGCCCGGCGCGCACGAGCACCTCGAATACATTGTCGAGCGCTGCGGAATCCGATGCGCCGGGCTGGATGATCGGCTTCACGTCGCTGTCCGCTGCGCCGAACGCGTCAGACGTCATGCGAATTTCGTGGCTTTTCATCCAGTTGATGTTGCCCTTCAGCGTGTTGATCTCACCGTTATGGGCAAGCATGCGAAAGGGTTGGGCGAGACGCCATTGCGGAAAGGTGTTCGTGGAATAGCGCTGGTGATAGATCGCGACGGAGGAAACGAAGCGCTCGTCCTTCAGGTCCGGATAGAAACTGTCGATCTGCTCGGCGAGGAACATGCCCTTGTAGATGAGCGTCTGGGCCGAAAGCGAGCAGACGTAAAGCTCGGTGATGTTGGTTGCGAGCGCCTTCTTCTCGATCCGGCGACGGACAACGAACAGCGCCTTGTCACACGCCCTTTCGTCACGCGCCTGGGGATCGTGAAACAGCACCTGTTCGATTTCGGGTCGCGTGGCGTGCGCCTTCTCGCCGATCATGGCGATATCGACCGGGACCTGACGCCAGCCATATAGCTCAAAGCCAGCACGGATGATTTCGGACTCCACGATCGTGCGCGCATGTTCCTGCGCGGCGAAGTCATTGCGCGGCAGGAATATCTGGCCGACGATGATCGGACCCGAACGGACCGTGTGGCCCGTGCGCTCCACCACTTCACGGAAGAAGTCTTGCGGCGCATCGAGCAGAATTCCCGCGCCGTCGCCGGTCTTGCCGTCGGCGTCCACGGCACCTCGGTGCCACAAAGACTTCAGCGCGCCGATCGCCATGGTGACGACCTCGCGACGCGGCTTGCCGTCGATGGCGACGACGAGGCCCACGCCGCACGCATCGTGCTCATCTCGACGATCGTATGCATGTGCGGCTTCCAGCTTCGCGCGTTCGCGCTGATAGCGAAGTACCTCATTCATCGCGTCAGACATCAGCGCACATCCTGCAGGAAGGAACTCACCCGTTCCCGAATTGTCGCGCAGCGACTAGTCCGGGACCCATTGACGCAAATGATCGTAAACCGGAGCGAATGGGCCTCCGACAGGCGGCGTCCGCCGCGATCCGGGGATGGGTCGAAGCACATCGCCATCACTGTGCCGCCACGGCCGCTGAGGCCGCGCGTTCCTTCAGATGCGCATGGATGCCCTCGGCCGCGTCGCGGCCCTCCTTGATCGCCCAAACGACGAGCGATGCGCCGCGCACGATGTCGCCCGCAGCAAACACACCGGGGATCGAGGTTTCGTAATTGCGTTCGTTCACGCGCAGCGTGCCCCACCGCGACGTCTTGAGATACGATTCATCCCATAGAACCGGCAGATCCTCGGGATCGAAACCGAGCGCCTTGATAACGAGATCGGCGCCCAGATCGAACTCGGTGCCCGGCGCTTCTTCCGGCGCCTGACGGCCGCTCGCGTCGGGGGCGCCCAAACGCATCTTCACTGCGCGCACGGCCTTCAGCTTCTTCGCATCGCCGAGGATGGCCTTGGGCGCCGCGAGCCATTCGAACTTCACGCCTTCTTCTTCCGCGTTCTTCACTTCGGTGAGCGAGCCCGGCATATTCGCGCGATCGCGGCGGTACAGACACGTTACCGACTTCGCGCCCTGGCGCACCGCCGTGCGCACGCAGTCCATCGACGTATCGCCGCCGCCGATCACGACGACGCGCCTGCCCTTGGCGTCGAGCTCGCCGGAGGCAAACGCTTCCACCGCATCGCCGAGGCCGACCTTGTTGGACGCGGTGAGAAACTCCATCGCCGCCAGCACGCCCTTCGACGCGGGCTGCGGCACACCTAGATCGCGCGCCTTGTAGACGCCCGTCGCCACGAGCAGCGCTTCGTGCTTCGAGCGCAGCGCGTCGAACGTGATGTTGCGGCCGACTTCGCAGTTCAGCACGAAGGTGACGCCGCCCTCTTCAAGCCGCGCGACGCGGCGGGCGACGACGTCCTTCTCGAGCTTGAAATTCGGAATGCCGTAGATCATCAGGCCGCCCGCGCGGTCGTAGCGATCATAGACTGTTACCTTGTAGCCCTTCCGGCGCAGCACCTCGGCGGCCGCGAGCCCTGCAGGCCCTGCGCCGATGATTCCGACGTGCTCGGCCCGCTCCCGCAGCGCGCGGATAGGAGCGACCCAGCCTTCGGCCCAGGCGGTTTCGGTCAGGTACTTCTCGATGGCGCCGATCGTCACTGTGCCATGGCCGGACTGTTCGATGACGCAGACGCCCTCGCAGAGCCGGTCCTGCGGGCAAATGCGACCACAAATCTCCGGCATCAGGTTCGTGGCGGTGGCGGTTTCGTAAGCCTCCTGCAGCCGGCCTTCGGCGGTGAGGCGCAGCCAGTCCGGGATGTTGTTCTGCAAAGGACAGTGAGACTGACAGAATGGCACGCCGCACTGGGAGCAGCGCGACGCCTGTTCCGCCGCCTTCGCCTGCGCCAGTTCGGCGTAGATCTCCTGGAAATCCGCCTTGCGCGCCAAGGAGGACCGCTTGGCCGGGGGCTCCCGGTCCGTGTTGACGAATCTCAGCATGCGCTCGGCCACGATTTGCCCCTTCGATCGCCGGCATGGCGAGTTCAGAGGGCGGATACCGGGCTTTTTTGACCTTCGCAAGGCAAAATCAGCCCTTAGAGACAGCATAGCTGTCCTATATATCAGTTCCTGCCGAACGCACCGGCGCCAGGCGCCCGGGATCGCGCCGAATCTTGCAGCGTGGCAGAAGTCCCACGAACCGGATCGCCTGAAGGATACCCATGGACATCGTCGCCCTGCTCAAGGCCGTCATTCTTGGCATCGTCCAGGGCCTAACCGAATTCCTGCCGATCTCCTCGACCGCGCACCTCCTGCTCGGCGCGGACGCGATCGGCTACGAGGATCCCAACAACGTCTTCGTCATCATGATCCAGCTGGGCTCCATCCTGGCGGTCATGTGGCTCTACCGGCAGCGGATCATCGACGTGATCGTCGGCCTGCCGGCGAAGCCCGAAGCGCGTCGCTTTGCGCTGATGCTGTTGCTGTCCTTCCTGCCCGCCGTGGCGATCGGCTTTCTGGCCGCTGACTATGTGAAAACGGTGCTGCAGGAGAGCGTGACCGTAATTGCGTGGGCGCTGCTGATCGGCGGCGTCCTCATGCTGCTGCTGGAACGGTTCGCGCCGAAGCCAACGGTCACGGACGCGTCGCAGACACCGATCTCCCGCGCCATCGCGATCGGCTTTGTGCAGTGCATCGCCATGATCCCCGGCGTCTCGCGTTCGGGCGCGACGATTTACGGAGGGCTGCTGCTCGGACTCGACCGCCGCGCCGCAGCGGAATTCTCCTTCTTCCTCGCCATGCCGACCATGATCGCGGCATTCATCTATGACTTCATCCAAGTAAAGGACCACATCACGTCGGACCGCGCTCTTGAAATCGCGGTAGGCTTCGTGTTCGCTTTCCTTTCGGCGCTGATGGTGGTCAAGCCGTTCCTCGAATTCGTCACTCGAGTGGGATTTGCGCCGTTCGCGTGGTACCGCATCGGCCTCGGTGCGCTCCTGCTCGCCCTCGGCGGCCTAGGAATCGTGTGATGGCGCAGCCATCGACGATCCTAACGATCGGCTACGAGCGGCTGGGCTTTTCGGAATTTCTCGACGCCATCGCGGAAGCGGGCGTCGAAACGCTGATCGACGTGCGGGAATTGCCGAACTCGCGACGCGCGGGATTCTCGAAAGGCAATCTCAAGGCCGGCCTCGCAAAAGTCGGCGTCGCATACATCCACCTGAAAGCGCTCGGCACACCGAAGGCCGGACGCGACGCCAGCAAGCGCGGCGACTGGGACAATTTCTGGCCCATCGTCGACGACGCGCTCTCAACACCTGAAGCGGGCCTCGCGCTCGAACAGGCTGCGATCCTCGCGAAGGCGAAGCGCACGTGCCTCCTGTGCCTCGAGCACGACAGGAAAGCCTGCCACCGTGCGCGCGTGTGCGAGTCGCTCGCCGAGCGTCACGGCTTTGCGGCGAGGCACTTGGCCTAGTTGATGCTCGGCCCCGATGAAACTCGGGGCCCACTGCGCAAGCGCACCAAGGGAAGTGGTCCCCGGCTTTCGCGGGGGACAAGCATCTTCGCAATCAAACCAGCTACTTCGCCACGCCTTGGGGCAACGTGTACTCCACGCCCGCGCCCGGCCCGAGCGGAATGTCGAGATAGACCCACGCGAACGTCATCCCCATGCCGGCGATCATGAGCCATAGCGAGAACGGCAGCATCGTTGCAGTGAGACTGCCGAGACCGAAGTCCGTGCGCCAGCGCTGACAGAACGTGAGGACCAGCGGGAAATAGACCATGAGCGGCGTGATGATGTTCGTCGCGCCATCGCCCACACGGTACGCAGCCGTCGTCATTTCCGGGCTGACGCCCAAGAGCATCATCATTGGCACGAGAACAGGCGCAAGCAACGCCCACTTCGCACTTGCCGATCCGACGAGCAGATTGATCCCCGCCGTGAACAGCACGATAAGCGCGAGCAGCGCCGGCATCGGCAGGCCCGAATGCTCGATGGCGTCGGCGCCCTGCACCGCGAAGATGAGCCCGAGATTAGACCAGTTGAACATCGCCACGAAGTGTGCGGCCGCGAACGCCAGCACCAGATAGTAGGCGAGATCGCCCATCGCGCCGGCCATCATCTTAACCGCGTCGCGATGGTTCTTCACCGTCCCGACGGCGCCGCCGTAGGCCCAGCCCGACGCGAGAAAGAGGATCATGAAGCCCGCGACCAGCGACTGGTAGAGCGGCGTTAGCCGCGCTTCGGGGATCGCTGCGTCTTCATCTATCAGCGGCGTGCCCGGCCCGAACGTGAAGAAAAGCCACGCGCCAATGACCAGCAGCACGGCGATGCCGGCGCGGCCGAGGCCCTTTTTTTCGTCGCCGGTCAGCGGCGCATTCGCGTCGCCAAGATTTTGCATCGCTTCGCCGTCCGGGGTGCTGAAGCGCTTCAGCCGCGGTTCGATGATCACGTCCGTCACGAACCAGATCACCGGCAGGAAAAGCACAAGCAACGCCGCGATGAAGAACCAGTTCCCGGCAATGTTGGCGTCCCATGTCGGGACGACCTGCTCCACGGAGGCCTCAGTGATGCCGAACAGCAGCGCATCGAGCTGGCCCGGCAGGAGGTTCGCGGAGAAGCCGCCCGACACGCCCGCGAACGCCGCCGCGATCCCCGCGATCGGATGGCGCCCCGCCGCGGCGTAGAGCACGCCTGCGAGCGGCACGAGGACGACGTAGGCGGCATCCGCCGCCAGGTTGCCCATCATGCCGACGAACGCGACAGCAGGCGTCAGCAGGAATTTCGGCGCATCGCGCACGCCCGCGCGCATCGCAGTGGCGAAGAGGCCCGAGCGCTCCGCCACGCCCGCGCCCAGCATCACCACCAGCACATAGCCGAGCGGATGGAAGTGCGTGAACGTCCTGGGCATCTCCACCCAGAGCCTGGCGATGTTTTCCGGAGAGAGAAGACTGACCGCCTGGATGATCTTGGGCGTGCCGTCCTCGTTGAGCTGCGTGGGGTGCGGCGCGGCGTAACCGAACAACGCCGCCAGCGCGCTGCCCGCGATCAGGATCGCAATGAGACCGAAGAAGATGAAGACGGGATCCGGCAGCCGGTTTCCCGCCCGCTCGATCCAACCGAGGATGCCCTTCTGGCTTTCAGCTTCCGCCGCCATGTCGCTTTCTCCCGCCGCCCGCGGCGCGGCTCGGAAGCCAGCACAAACTTGCCCATCCCGCAAGAAACCCCGGGAGCCATGATGGCGCCGCCGCCTTTGAAAACCAGCGCAGCTCAATGGCCCGCCAGCCCTTACGCTGCCAGACCGGCGGGCCACCCGCCTTCCCTGCAGCGCAGCTGCGGCGAGGCAAGTGAGGCCCGCGCTCCAACGCGCCGAGGGCGCGTCCTAGACCGTCTGCTTCGTCTGGAACTGCCCATAGGGGCGGAAACGCCAGAGATAGCTCGGCACGATGGATTCGATCGTTTCCAGCGGCGCGACGCCAAGATCAGCGATGGTCCCCACGCCCTTTTCACCAGAAATGCCGACGATATTGTCCGTCTTCAGCATTTCCACCTGATCGCCGGTGAAGGGGGGTGCGATCGGGATCATCTTCGTCGCGAGGGAGGCGAGCATGCCCATCGGCTGCGCCACAAAAATCGGAAGCCAAAGATAGCCGCGCTTCCGGCTGATCGTCGCCTGCACGAAGTCGAGGAGCTCGCGGAAAGAATAGACCGTCGGACCGCCGAGCTCAAAAGTGCGGCCCTGCGCGTCGGGTCGCGAGAGCGCCGAGACCACCGCGTCCGCCACATCCTGCACATGCACCGGCTGGAATTTCGTCTTGCCCCCGCCGATCAGCGGCAACAGCGGTGAGAACTTCGCCATGTCGGCAAAGCGGTTGAAGAAATCGTCCTGCGGTCCGAACACGATGGACGGACGAAGGATCACGGCGGCGGGAACCGCCTCGCGCACCGCCGTCTCGCCGGCCGCTTTAGAACGGGCGTACTTCGCCTTGCTGCGCGCATCGGCGCCGATGGCGGAAACCTGCACGACCTTCGTGATGCCTGCGGCCTTCGAGGCCCTCGCGATCGTCGCCGTAGCTTCGGCATGCATTGCGTCGAAGCCTTGTCGGCCCTTCTCGTAAAGCACGCCCACAAGGTTCACGACCCCGTCGGCGCCCTCGAGCGCGGCGGCCACGGAGTCCGGGAAGCGGACATTGGCCTGCATCAGATGGATCTGACCCACGTCGCCCAGCACGCGCAGTTCCTGCCCCAGATGCGGACGGCGCATTGGGACGCGAACCCGGTAGCCCTTGCGCGCGAGCTGCTTAACCACATGGCGGCCGATGAATCCGGACCCGCCGAAGACGACGATGAGTTCGTTGCTCATGGGATCGATATGCGGCGGTCCGGGGGCCTTGTCCATGCGCCGCCTTGTCCGGGCGGGGGGCGTACAAGTCCGCGAAAGAATGCGCCCGCATTCCGGACACGAAGCTGCAATACTGGGCAGCGACCCTTGCGAACGAGACGCCGGAGACACCGATGAAGAGCCGTTCCCTCACCTCTCTGCTGGCCCCGGTGGCGGGCATGGCCGCTATCATGACGTTGACGGCCTGCGCTGGCGGGTCGAACACACGGTCAGAAGCTGACGAACTGCGCGGGCCCGCCTATCGGCAGTCGGCGTTTCTTTCCGGCGCGGCGCTGCTGTTCGTTCAGTTCGATGCCGACGCAGACTATGTAACCAGCCGAGCGGAGGTCGAAGCCGGCGCGCGCGGCGAGTGGGATCGCGCCTCCGGCGGCGCCGACAAGCTGACGCCGATCCAGTTCGATCTCTGGTCCGCGAAAGCGCTGGGCGGGCCCAATCTCGGTCCCTATCGCCTCGCTTTCGACTCGAACGTCAACAACGAGATCACCGCTGCGGAGTTCACTGCCGCCGTTCTCGCGAAGTTCGAATTCTGGGACAAGGACAAGGACGGTCGCGTGACCCGCGCGGACATGGTCGAACGCCTTCCGGAGACGCGGCGGCCCACAGAGATAGCGCCGCAGGGCATGCCGCCGCGGGTAGGGCAGCGTCCCCCACGCTAGCAACGACTGCACCGATCAACAAAAAACGCCCCGGCCTTTCGACCGGGGCGTCCTGACTTCAGTGGCCCAAAGACCTTAGTAGGAGACCTTCAGCGTCACGCCGTAGGTCCGCGGATCGCCGAGGAACGCACCGCGGGCGTTGCCCTGCAGCGGCACGTTGAAGGTGATCTGTTGGTACTGTTCGTCGAACAGGTTGCGACCCCACAGTTCCAGTGACACCCGGTCGCTGGTCGTGGACAGGCCGACGCGGCCGTTCACGGTGAAGTAGCCAGGCTGTACCTTCGACGGATCGAGATCCGAGCCGGTGACCTGATCGGACACGTAGCGGAAGTCGAGGTAGGCAAGCCCGACAAGGGCCTCCGTGATCGGCTTTTCGTAGGTGAAGGCGCTCGTCACCGTCCACAACGGGGCATTGGTGAGACGCGACCCGGGCAGACGGAAGTTCACCGGCAGCTGGCCCGGGTTGAGCCGATTCGCCGAGGTCGCGACCCAGCCGGTATCGTTGCCATATTCAGCTTCGGTGTAGGCGAAACCGCCCTGGTAAGAGAAGCCGTCGATCGGGGTCCGCCAGAAGGCGTCCATTTCGACGCCTTGGGACGTCACCTCAGGAATCGACGAGACCTGGAAGGCCGTGCCGTTGAAGGTGTTCAGCTGGTAGTTCTCGTACTTGTTGAAGAACGCCGCCAGGTTGATCGTCAGTGCGCGATCGAGCAGCTGGTTCTTGAGGCCGATCTCGAAGGCGTCGACCATTTCGGCCGCGAAGTCGGTCTTCCAGCTTCCCGACGCCGGCGTCGCCGAACCCGAGAGCATGTGATCGAAGTTGCGATCGAGGTTGAAGCCGCCGCCCTTGTAGCCGCGCGAGTACGACGAATAGCCGCTCACGCTGTCGGTAAACTCGCGACGCAGGGAGATGACGCCCGACCATTCCTTCTCACTGCGCGACTGCGTCTTGGGGGCGCCGTCGAGCGAGGCGTTGATGCCGGAGATGCAGTAAATGCCGCGCGCGCCAATCACCGCCGCCGCTCCGGCGCCGGCCGAGGCCAAGTTCGTATTGAAGCAGTTGCCGTAGAGAGCGCCAAGTGCGGCGCTGCCCGTAGCCCCCGCGATGGTGGCCGCGAGCAGAGGCTGTGCATTGAACCGCGTGGTGAAGCGACCCGTCACGTCCTTTTCTTCGTCCGTGTAACGCAGGCCGACGGTGAGGTCGGTCTTGTCGTCAATCGACCAGATGTTGTGCGTGAACAGCGCGATGGAGCGGCTGTCTTGAACATAGTGATCAGCCACAGGCGCGTTTTCGAAAGCCGCTTCGACCGCGCCGCCGTCGTTGACCGCCGCATAGAGCGGGCTGAGAGCGTTGACGTACTCGCCGATCTGGCTGCCGAACTGGAGGTTGTCGCCGCGGGTCAGGGTTTCGTCGGAGTAGAAGACGCCCACAATCGAATCCACCGGACCTACCGAGAACGCCGCACGCACTTCCTGCGTGAAGACGTCGAAGCTGAAGCCGTTGAAGCCGTCGTTGACGCGGTAGTACAGGTCCGCTTGCGAGAAGTCGGCGTCTTGGCCCTGACGGTAGTCCCAATTGCGGAACGCCGTGATGGAGCTCAGCGTGATGGCGCCGAGATCCCAGTTCACTTCCGCCGACAAGCCCTGATCCGTGAGGTTCTGACCGTAAGGGCGGTTGGCGAAACCGAAGCGATCACCGATATCTCCGTCGCCAAGGTTCGCGAGGCCGCCCGCGCCGTAGCCGCCGAGCGCGGCGATCACGGCCGCCTGGCCAGAAGACGAGACACCGGGATTGCTGGGCTGGAAGGGATCCTGCGCCACGCCGCTGGTGGCGGTGACGCCAATCAGGTTGTGGTTGGAGCGCAGCGTCGGATAACCGTTCAGCAGGGTCGGGTTGTACACTTTCGCCGCGCAGCAGGCTTCATCACGCTCCGTGTAGTCGGCGATCAGGCGGACATCGATGTCGTTTGTCGGCGCCCACGCCACCTGGCCGCGAACGGTCCACATGTCGCGGTTGTTGCTGTCGCCCGCGCCCAGGTTGCCTGCGCCGGCAGCGAGCGCCGGGTTAGGGCCGGCCCGGTTGATATCGATGAGACCGTCGCGCTCATCCACCGCCGCAAACACGCGCACCGCAAGCTGCTCGCTCACGATCGGGACGTTCACGTGGCCGGCAAAGCGCTGGCTGCCGAGATTGCCGGCGGTGGCTTCCGCCGAGGCGCCGAATTCATCGAGGTCTGGGCCGGCGGAACGCACGTTGATAAGGCCGGCGGACGTGTTACGACCGAACAGCGTGCCTTGCGGGCCGCGGAGCACTTCGATCTGCGACACTTGGCCCAGATCGGAGAGCGCCACCCCGTTGCGGGCGCGATAGACGCCATCGACGAAGATGCCGACAGCCGATTCAAGACCGGGGTTCGAGCCCTGCGTGCCGATGCCGCGCAGGCGCGCCGTTGCGGAGGCTTCGTTTTCGGAAACGTTGAACTGAAGCGACGGCGCGACCGACTGAACGTCCTGCAGGTCACGGATGCCGGAGTTCTCGATCAACTCGGCCGTGACCGGGGTGACCGCGATCGGCACGTCCTGCAGCGCGGTTTCGCGCTTGGTGGCCGTGACGATGATCTCGTCGCCCTGCGACGCTTCTTCCTGTGCGACCGCCTGGCCGTTGGCCACCAGCGCCGCAGCCGCACTCGCGGCGAACAACCAAAACTTCTTCCGAACGTGACCGGTCATTTAAACTGCCTCCCAGAGCGCTGCGCGCTTCAACGAATTCTTATGGCGTATCAGACGACGGCGTTTGTTTTCGGTTAACCGCTTCGCCCGGCAGCCCGGAGTGCATCGCCGTCAAGGACGCCCCCGTCTTTCGATTAACCATGTGTTCCAGTTGGGTCGAGACGCGGAAGGCCTATTTGCCGCAGAATTCATGGATTTTTCAGCGCCCGCCGGAGCGCTGTGCTCCTCGTGCCACAGTGGCGCAAATTTCTGTCGAGTCCGTCATTTGGCGTCCATGCGCCGAACGATCCAGCTGTCCCAGTCTGACGGGGCCGCTGAGCCCGCCTTGAGAGCCGCGTCGGCGGTTTCCCGCCAGAACTTGGATCTGCGATCGTTGTCCGGCACCATCGCCTCCACCCGCGCCGCCGCCCGCGCTGCGGCTTCGAGGAAGAGATCATAGCCGGCGAGCGAAGACTCCTCGAATCGGCGCGCCACCGCCAAACTGACCTCCGGGGGAAGGTTTGGCGACGTTACCCCGATCGCGATCGCCCCGCCCGCTACGGCCGCGCCAAGCCGTACGTCCGAGGCGGCCACGTCATGCGGGGCGTAGAAGAGCGCCCGCGCTGCCCGCGCTGCGGCTCGGGCGCGCGCCAGCCGGGGTTCGTCAACGCCGGCAACGATGAGGGCGACTCCGGCCAAGTCCGAGGAACGCCAGCGGCGAGGGATAAGACGGGCCGGCGGCCCAAGCGCCGCCACGCTCGCCGACGGGGCCCGGTCAAAGACGCTCACGCCCGCCCCGCAATCGAGCAGCCGCCGGGCCAGCGGCGCGAGGCCCGCCTCGCCGGAGAGAAGGACCGCAGCCCTACCCGTGAGGTCGAGAAAGGCCGGCAGTAGCGGAAAGAGGCTCGACATGGCGTGAGCCTACCCTGCCTCGCGTCACTGTTAACCGTGCGCCTCGCCCATTCATGGAAAAAACCCCTACATGGAGTCCATGAGCACGCCTTACGCGCACAACTTCATCCGCGTCGCCGCCGCGACCCCGCGGGTTCGCGTCGCTGACCCGGCGGCGAACTTGGCCGAGACCCTCGCGCTGGCGGGGGCATGCGACGCCGACGGCGCGGCGCTGGTGGTGTTCCCGGAACTCGGCCTGACCGGCTACGCCGTCGATGACCTCCTCTTCCAGGACGCCTTGCTCGATCGGGTCGAGGTGGCGATCGGCGAACTGGCGGCATCGAGCGAATGTATCAGCGCATTGCTCATCGTTGGGGCGCCGTTGCGCTGGGGCGACCGCCTGTTCAACTGCGCGGTGGCGATCAAGGACGGCGCCGTGATCGGCGTGACGCCGAAGGTCTTTCTGCCGAACTATCGCGAGTTCTACGAGAAGCGGCACTTTGCGAGCGGCGCGGGTGTTTCCGGAGCGACAGTCCGCATTGGCGACGTCGAGGCCCCCTTCGGTGTCGATCTCCTGTTTGCAGCAGAGACCGTCCGAGACTTCGTCGTGCACGTCGAGATCTGCGAAGACCTCTGGGCGCCGCAGCAACCCAGCACGGCGGGCGCGCTCGCCGGAGCTAAAATTCTCGTCAACGTTTCCGCTTCCCCGTCAAATATCGGCAAGGCGCGCCATCGCGACATGCTGTGCGCCACACAATCAAGCCGGTGCCTCGCGGCCTACGTCTTCTCGGCGACCGGGCCGGGCGAGTCCACGACGGACCTCGCGTGGGACGGACAGGCGGTGATCTACGAAAACGGCGAGCGCCTCGAGGCGTCGGAGCGCTTCCCGACAAAGTCGCAGTATTGCATCGCCGACGTCGATCTCGATCTGCTGCGCCAAGAGCGTATGCGCCTTTCGACGTTCCGCGACGCGCAGGAGCTTTCGCACGCGAGATTCCGCACGATCACGTTTCCATTCACCGCGCCGAAGCAACCCATGAGGCTGGCGCGCCCGCTCGCGCGCTTTCCGTTCGTACCGGACGACCCTAGCCAACTCGATTCAGACTGCTTCGAAGCCTACGCCATCCAGGTGCGCGGACTGACGCAGCGACTCGAAGCGACGGGCACGAAAAAGGTCGTCATCGGCGTCTCCGGCGGCCTCGACTCTACGCAAGCGCTGATCGTGTGCGCGCAGGCGATGGATGCGCTTGAACTGCCCCGCGCCAACATCCTCGCTTTCACCATGCCAGGCTTCGCAACAAGCGACGGCACGAAGGCGAACGCCGCCGCACTCTCGAAAGCGCTTGGCGTCACCTTTGAAGAACTCGATATTCGCCCCGCCGCAAAGCAGCTCCTCGGCGACATCGGCCATCCGTTTGCCAAGGGCGAGGTCCTCCACGACATCACATTCGAGAACGTGCAGGCGGGCCTGCGCACGGACTACCTCTTCCGTCTCGCCAACCAGCGCGGCGGCATCGTCGTCGGCACTGGAGACCTATCCGAGCTTGCGCTCGGATGGGCCACCTACGGTGTGGGCGATCACATGTCGCACTACAACGTGAACGCCGGCGCGCCGAAGACGCTGATCCAGCACCTCATCCGCTGGAACGCGCGACGCGAGGCCTTCGGCGCCACTGCCTCGAAGGTTCTCTTCGACATCCTGGACAGCGAAATTTCGCCCGAACTCGTGCCGCCGGGTCCGGACGGCAAAGTCCAGAGCACCGAGGACACGATAGGTCCCTACGCGCTGCACGATTTCTTTCTGCATTACACATTGCGCGGCTTCTCGCCCGCCAAGATCGCCTACCTCGCGGAGAGTGCTTGGGGAGATGCATCAGCGGGCGCTTGGCCAGATGGCTTACCGGACAACGAAAAGCGCTCTTTTTCTCGTAGCGAAATCGTGAAGTGGCTTGGGGAATTCGCGCGGCGCTTCTTCGGCACGAGCCAGTTCAAGCGCTCCGCCATGCCGAACGGACCCAAGCTCTCTCCAGGCGGAGCGCTTTCGCCACGTGGCGACTGGCGGGCGCCGTCCGACTCGAGCGCACGCACATGGCTGGACGCCATCGCGGAACTGAAGTGAGGACGCGCGTTCTCTTGCTGAACGCCCGATGAATGTCTGTTCAGCTTCAACGAATACGCATTCAGCCACAGTTCAGCGCGCTTCGGAAATGATCTGACCCGGATGGACCCACCCGGTAGGTGGATCAAAAGTTCGCCGCCCGCGTTGGCGACCGGACAGTCAGAAAGGAGCACGCGATGAAACGTATTCTGATTGCTGCTGCGGCCGTGATGTCTTTCGCTGAGCCGCTGGCGCTTACCGGGGCGGCCCATGCCGACCCGCGCGGTCACGGGCGAGGCTACGACCGCGGATACGATCGTGACTATCGTGACTATCGTGACTATCGTGACTATCGTGACTATCGTGACTATCGTGACTATCGTGACGACCGCCGTGACGACCGCCGTGACGACCGCCGTGACGAACGGCGCGCCTATCGTGACGGATATCGCCAGGGACGTTGGGATGCACGACGTCACAACGGCTACTATCTCGGCAACCGCTGGCACTATGGCCCGCCGCCTCAGGCCTATTACACCCGTCGCGATTTCCGGGTCGACTATCGCCAGTGGCGCCGTGGCGAACGCCTGCCGGCCTACTACCGCCAGCACTACGCGCCGGTCGACTATCGTTATCACCGGCTGAGCCCGCCGCCGCGCGGCCATCACTGGGTGCGCGATGACCGTGGCGAGTATTTGCTGGTTGGCGTCGCGACCGGCTTGATCCTCGGGCTTGCCCTAGGCAACTAAGGCCTGAGCACGATCTGAAGTCAGCGCCGTCCCGCGCAGCGGGGCGGCGTTTTCTTATGCCGCGGGCACGCGCCCATTGTCGGCGCGCACGTGAAGCCTGGAATCGAGCGCGTCGCTGTCGACGCCAGAGATGACAACCCGCCCCCCAGCGCCAGCGACGATCGCGCAACCGCCCGCCACGTCCCACATCATGGCGCCAGTCTCGTGATACGAGTCAGCCCGACCGGCGCCGACATAGGCGAGCGCGCAGGCCGCCGACCCGATCATACGCACCTTGCGCCAGCGAGTGATGCGCGCCGCGAACGCGGCCATGGTATCAGCATCGGTCGCCGCGCGGGCGGGTATGCCGGTCATCAGCACGCCGCGTTGCGGATCGGTCACGTCCGACACTCTCATAGGTTGGCCGTTCAGCCACGCGCCCTGCCCCGCGATGCCGCTGAACACTTCGCCGAGCGCTGGGCAATCCACCACGCCGATCAGCGGCGCGCCGCCGGCGACCAGCGCAACGGAGACGCCCCAATGCGGAAAGCCCTGCGCGTAGTTCACGCTGCCATCGAGCGGATCGACGGCCCAAACCACATCTTCTGCGGCGCCGTCGACCCAGCCGATTTCTTCCGAGAGAATGCGATAGGGCGTCTCGGCGCGCAGCATATCGATGATAATCGCCTCGGCGTGACGATCCGCTTGAAGCTTCACCTCCCGCCCCTCTTCGGATTCCACCGCACGCCAAGCCGCGCGACTACCGAGCAGGGCTGCAGAGGCGCGGGCGGCGGCTTGCTGCGCTATCGCGAGAAGGTCTTGATTGTTCATGCCGCTCTCCTACCGCGGACTGAACGCGCTTGCACGATTTCCACGCCGCGGCGCTTGGCGATATCGCGAAGGTTTGCGTCAGCGCGCGCGGCTGGCGGGGGATGGAAAAGGGCGGCGCTTATGCAGGCGCGGCCGCTGAGGCCGCTTCGCTGGAGCGGCGTTTCGCCGTACGCCGTCGGGCGCGTGCCGTCGGCGCGGCGGGAGATCAAGGCGGTCGAGGAAGGTCAGCGCGGCAGCGACGCGTGGTCCGGAGGGCCGAAACGGAAGCGCTCAAGCGACACAAGGTTGGGCTAGGCGTGGGCTTGATCGTCGTCGTGCTCGTGACTCGCGGCGCCCTTGGCGATGCAGCGATGCAGCGATGCAGCGATACAATAGCGAACGCCCGCGCATGATTCGGATACCCTTTGCCTGCTCGACTAGCCCCCGCCCCTGCACACGCTGATCCTCGTCGACGCGACTGACCAGCTTAACGCGCGCCGCCAGAAGCGGCCAAATGGCGTCGTACAGCGCCGGCCCTGGCCGGTGACTGCGCCGGTGGACTCCCCGCCCCTTTCTTCGCAATCGCAGACGCAGCGCCCCCCGCAATCGGACTTGTTGCGGCAGCTCTTGCCCGCTTCGGCATAAGGAACGCGACACACCTGGCGCTGCATGCGCCCAGCCGTGTCGACCACGCCGCCTCGCGCGGCGGAGTTGGTCAGATCCGTGCTGTCCGATGCGAGGCCCGCAGCAGTCTACCCCGTGTTCGTTTCCGCAGTTTCCGCTTTCGGCGCGCATGCACATTGCAGGGCGAACCCGGCGGCGGCGCAAAGTTTCTGAAAGCTCATTTCGCACCCCTGAGAAAATTGATCATGCCGGAGAAATCCTTCTCCGCCCCGCCGTTGGCAGCGTACAGAGCGTAGAGCGCCTCCGCCTGTGCGCCGAGCGGCGTGGAGGCGCCTGCCTTCGCCGCCGCTTCCTGCGCGAGCTTCAGATCCTTTAGCATCATTGCGGTTGCAAAGCCCGGCGCATAGTCGCGGTTGGCTGGCGATGTCGGCACTGGACCCGGCACCGGGCAATAGCTCGTCATTGACCAGCTCTGTCCCGACGCCTTCGACGAGATGTCGAAGAACTTCTGCGGATCGAGTCCGAGCTTTTCGGCGAGCGCGAAAGCCTCACACGTGCCGATCATCGAAATGCCGAGCATCATGTTGTTGCAAATCTTAGCCGCCTGCCCCGCGCCGTGATCGCCGGCGCGGATGATCGCCTTGCCCATGCCGGAGAGCACGCTTTCCACTTCCGGAAAGAGCGCCTCCCCGCAGCCGACCATGAAGGTGAGCGTGCCGCCGTTCGCCGCCGCGATCCCGCCGCTCACCGGCGCGTCGGCGAAGCGAAAGCCTTGCGCCTCCATGTCCTTGCCCACGGCGCGCGCGGACTCCACGTCGATCGTCGAGCAGTCGATGAAGAGCGCGCCCTTTTTCGCAGCGGGCGCGACCTGCTCTCCATAGACGGCGCGCACATGCGGGCCTGCAGGCAGCATGGAGACGACGACGTCGGCATCGGCGACCGCAGCAACCACCGTGGCCGCAGGCATCGCGCCCGCCTCGCTCGCCCGCTTCAACGCGTCGGCGCTGAGATCGAACGCAGCGACCGCGTGCCCGGCCTTCACGAGGTTGGCGGCCATGCCGGCGCCCATATTGCCGAGGCCGATGAAGGCGATCGATGTCACGCTGCTCTCTCCCGATTATCCACAAGTCTTCCCCGCTTGATGACATTCTGTTCACGACCTCTCGCGGCGGGGGTCTGGCTCAATGTCCGACTCACCTTAGCCTGCCGGTTCGATAATGGCAGGGAGCGGAGCTCTTGAGTTTCTCTTGGCAAGGCGCCAGCGGTCGCTGGTACGAGTTCGAGGTGGCGCGCGCGAAGAGGGCGTGGGAGCCGGTCGGCGGCCTCTACATGTTCGTGAAACCGGGCGACCTGCCGACCATGGAAGCGGGCGGGCCGACCTGCCTCTTCCTGGCGCACACTGCGAGCTTCGCCGAAAGCCTGGCGCGCCATGACGCCTGGGGCGCGGCGCAGTCGCTGGGCGCGGCGGAGATCCATCTCCTCGTCGTGCACGATCCCGCCAAGCGCGCGCTGATCGAGCAGGACATCTACAAGTCCCACACGCCCGTGCTGAACCGCCAGCAGGCGCGTCCGGCGGCGATGCAGATGGGCGCGGTAAGCGGCGCAGCAGCGGTTTCGCCGCAACAGCCGTATCGCGGGTACGGCGGGGCGGTGGCTTAAGCCCCCCCTCTCCTCGAGCAGGGGCGCGGGGACCCCGTGTCAACGTGAGGCCCGCCCAGCGGCTGTGACGACAGACTCCGAAGAATCTCGCACGCTCATCAAATACAATGAACGCGGGCCATAGCCCCGCGCTCCTCTTTCAAAAGTCATGATGTGTCTGCCGCTTCGGCGGCAGGTGCGAAAGCACTCGTGCTCAGTGCAACCATCACGGCGATGACCGCGACGACAGCGCCGGGCGCGACGTCGAGCTTCGGCAGTGGTGCGATCGCCCACTTCACCACTTTTTCGAAATTCGACAATGCATCCCGCATGTCGCGGAGCGTGCGCAACGGAAAACCACGCGTGTAGATCTGCCGCCGGGGCGCGTTTCGGCGTTGAAAGCCGGCGATGCCGTAGGGTCAGCGTGTGAAGCTTCGCGTGCCGCGCCGGAACATCATGCGCGAGCGCAGGCTGAGGAAGATCAGCACGTGGATGTCGCGACGGGCTTTCCGGATTTCATCTTGAAAATCGAGGCGCAGGATGCGTGGCAGACGCACGCCAAGACCTGCAGTCGCCACGAAGGCAGCTCGCGCGCGTCGGTCACGTTAGGCTTCGCGGCGGTGACGTAACGGTCGAACGATCTGCATCTGGCTATCCTCGCCGTGGCGACCGAACCATCCGGACGCGCCGTGGGAGGAGTGTCTTTCAGCTTTCGGCCCGGTCGGATTGCTGTCGTCATTTTCTGCACCGGACCGCCAGCATGCTCGCCGGTTTCCATGTGCGCCAAGGGGAGTCACTTTGCCGTCGAGGCGCCGGCGGTCTTTGCAGCGAGGTATGGACGACTCCGCGGCCCCCTACCTTCCTCCAGCATTCCCGCGCTGCGCGAGTTTGAGCGCAGGCCTTACTTGCCTCGCTGTAGCTCGCCGTTGGCCCGGCTTAAGTCATCTCATCGTTCGGGCGGGCCAGCTCCCGTTTCGAGAGCGTCGTTTCGAAATCCACTTAGCGAGACTTGTAATTATCGACATTCCTAATTAGTTTTTGCCCTATGAACGAGGTCTTCAAGGCTCTGTCCCACCCCACGCGCCGCAAGGTGCTCGCCATGCTGCGGGAGCGACCAATGGCGTCGGGGGAAATCGCGGCCGCCTTCGACATCGCGTGGCCGACCATGACCACGCACCTCACCTCCCTGAAGGACGCCGGCCTCGTCACGGCCGAGCGGGAGGGCACAAGCATCCGCTACCGGGTCAACGCCTCCGTGATGGAGGAGGCCGTGGCGGCGCTGATGGAGTTGATGGGCGCGGGTAAGGACGCCGAGCCGTCCACGATCGAAAATGCGAAAGGAGAGAAATCATGATGCGCACGGGACTGATCTTTTCCGCCGCCGCCGTAACGGTCATGGCCGGCGCATCTTGGTGGATGGAGCAGAATATCCCGGCGGACGTCGCGCAGCTGCCGGTGCACTGGGGCGCAGACGGCAGGCCCGACCGCTTCCTCCCGCGCAACGAGGCGCTGCAGACCTATTGGCTGCTGCCCGGCGTCGCCGTCGTGCTGTCGATCCTTCTAGCCATCCTGCCGTCAATCGATCCGCTGAAAGCCAATATCCATCGCTCTTGGCGCGCCTATCTGACAGCGTGGATCGGTTCGATGGCGCTGCTGGCGCTCGTGTCCGTGGGCATCGCCCTCATGACCGCGCGGGCCGCGACCGGCGATGCGGACTCCGACCAGTTCGTGCGCTGGGTCATGGCGGGCATGGGCGTGCTGTTCATCTTCCTCGGCGACGCCATGCCGAAGACGCGGCCCAATTTCTTCGTCGGCGTGCGCACGCCGTGGACGCTCTCGAGCGATCTCGCCTGGCAGAAGACGCACCGCCTCGCGGGCTGGCTCTTCGTGCTGGCGGGGTTCTGGGCGATCGTGGCGGCGTTCACGCTGAACGGGATCGCGCTCGCCTTCGCCGCGACGGGGCCCGTGCTCCTCGCGACAGCCGTCAGCGCGATCTATTCCTGGATGGTATGGAAGGACGATCCCGACAAGCGCCAGTCCGTCCGCAACGGCGCGCATTGAGCCTTGGAAATTGACCCCGGCGGGCTCCTGCCGTAAGGAGTCCGCCATCGCGCCATGACTTGAAGCGCGCTTCGACCGGCCCACGTTCCCAGGAACCGGAGGCTGGCGAGGTCCCCCGCCCGACGTGATCGTCCGGCGGGGTGCTTTGCGTTGCGGTGTTTGGAGAGACCATGTTCGACGTCTTGCAGGAACGGCTTTCAGGGGTTTTCGACCGGCTCACCGGCCGCGGCGCCCTGACCGAAGCGGACGTGGATGCGGCGCTTCGCGAAGTCCGCGTGGCGCTGCTGGAAGCAGACGTCGCCCTCCCGGTGGTGAAGGACTTCATCGCCAAGGTACGCACCGAGGCCGTCGGCGAGGCGGTGATCCGCTCCGTCACGCCGGGCCAGATGATCATCAAGATCGTCCATGACGCGCTTGTCGATACCCTTGGCGGCAACGACCTGCCCGGCCTGCTGCGCATCGACGGCGAACCCCCGAACGTCATCATGATGGCGGGCCTGCAGGGCTCTGGGAAAACCACCACCTCAGGCAAGATCGCCAACCGGCTGAAGACGCTCGAGAAGAAGCGCGTGCTGATGGCCTCACTCGACGTGCGCCGCCCGGCGGCGATGGAGCAGCTGGCGATCCTCGGCAAATCCATCGGCGTCGACGTGCTGCCGATCGTGCAGGGCCAACCGCCCACAGAGATCACGAGGCGCGCCATCCAGGCCGCGAAGCTCGGCGGGCATGACGTCCTCATCCTCGACACCGCGGGCCGCACCACGCTCGACGAACAAATGATGAGCGAAGCCGCCGAGATTGCGAAGATCGCGAACCCCGGCGAAGTGCTGCTCGTCGCCGACAGCCTCACCGGCCAGGACGCGGTGGAAACCGCCAAGCGCTTTCACGAGCGCCTGCCGCTGACGGGCCTCGTGCTGACGCGCGCGGATGGCGATGGTCGCGGGGGCGCAGCGCTGTCGATGCGCGCCGTCACCGGCCTGCCGATCAAATTCCTCGGCGCGGGCGAAAAGCTCGATGCGCTCGAAGCCTTCGACGCGCGCCGCGTGGCGGGCCGCATTCTCGGCGCCGGCGACATCGTCTCCCTCGTCGAAAAGGCCGCCGCCAATGTCGATCGCGACGATGCGGAGAAGATGGCGAAGAAGCTCGCCAAGGGTCAGTTCGATCTCGACGATCTGGAAAAACAGCTCGGCCAGATGCTGCAGATGGGCGGCCTCAAGGGCCTGATGGGCATGCTGCCCGGCGTCGCGAAAATGAAGAAGCAGATGGAAGGCGCCAACCTCGACGACAAGCAGGTGCGCCGCCAGATCGCCGTGATCCGCTCGATGACGAAAGCGGAAAAGAAAAAGCCCGACCTGCTCAACGCCTCGCGCCGCAAGCGCATCGCGAAAGGCGCAGGCGTCGACGTGGCGGAAGTGAACCGGCTGCTGAAAATGCACCGCAACATGGCTGATATGGTGAAGTCCATGGGCAAGGGAAAGATGCCGGCCGCGCTCGCCGGCATGGGCGGTCAGCAAGGCGGCGGCATGCGCATGCCGTCCCCCGAGCAGATGAAAGCCATGCAGGCGCAAATGCAGAAAACCGGCGGCGGTCTGCCGGGACTGCCGGGTCTCCCCGGTCTGCCGGGCGCGAAGAAAGACAACTGAGTTCAACGAAAGACGCTTCGGCCCACGTCATCCCGGCCAAGCGACCCGAACCCGGGATGACATCGAAACTAAGAGAGAAGAGAAATGTCCCTGAAGATCCGTCTGGCCCGTGGCGGCGCCAAGAAGAAGCCGTTCTACTCGATCGTCATCGCCGACAGCCGCGCCCCGCGCGACGGCAAGTTCATCGAGAAGGTCGGCACGTACAATCCCGTGCTGGCGTCGACCGACGAAAAGCGCGTCGTACTGAAGGCCGAGCGCATCACCGAATGGCTCGGCAAGGGCGCGCTGCCGACCGACCGCGTCGCGCGCATGCTCGACGTCGCCGGCATCAAGCCGCGCGCTGCGCGCTCGAACCTCGAAAAGGCCAAGCCCGGCAAGAAGATGCAGGAACGCGCGGACGCCGCAGCCGCCGCCAGCGCGCCGGCGGAAGGCGCTGAGGGCTGATCCGCGCATGAGCGCCCTCACCTTGCTTGGCTGGGCGCTCATGGCTGTCGCGGTATTGTTGTGGCTCGCCCTCATCGCCGTCCCCTTCGCGCCGCAGCTCGAAGGCCGGCGCGTGGGGACGGCGCTGTTGCTGTGGCTGGGCGGGGAAACGCTCTTCGCGCTCGGAGCCCTGGCCGCCGCGCCCGCGCTGCTGAAATCGCACTGGCTCCGCAAGCTGCTGGGTCGTGACCGCAATGTCTGATCCCAAAGATCTGGTCCTCGTCGGCGCGATCGCCGGCGCGTTCGGCGTGCGCGGCGAGGTGCGGGTGCGGAGTTTTACCGCGGCGCCGGAGGGCGTTGTTTCCTATGGGCCGCTCTACGACGCCACGGGGCGGCTCGTGATGACGCCGAAGCGCTGGCGCGAGATCAATGACGGCCTCGCCGTCACCGCGCCCGAGATCAAGGATCGCGATGCGGCCGAAGCGCTGAAGAGCACGCCGCTGCACGTGCCGCGCAGCGCGCTGCCGCCCGCCGAGGAAGACGAATTCTACCACATCGACCTGATCGGCTGCCGCGTCGAAACGCTGGCGGGCGAAGCGGTGGGCGAGGTCATCGCCGTGCAGGACTTCGGCGCGGGCGATCTGCTGGAAGTGCGCGCCGGCGGCAAGACGATCTATTTTTCGTTCACGAAGGAAGGCGTCCCGCACGTGGACGTTGCGGCGCGTCGCGTCGTCGTCGCGCCGCCGACCGAAACCGAGATCGTGACGCAATGAGCTTCGCCGCCACCGTCCTCACGCTCTATCCCGAAGCCTTTCCCGGCGCGCTGGGCGTGTCGCTCCTCGGCAAAGCGCTGAGCGATAAACGCTGGTCCCTCGACACGGTACAAATCCGCGACTTCGGCGACGGCCCGCATCACAAGGTCGACGACGCGCCCGCGGGCGGCGGCGCGGGCCTAGTCATGCGCCCGGACGTGGCGGCGGCGGCGATCGACAGCGTGGCGCTGAGCGATCGCCCGCTTCTCTTCCCCAGCCCGCGCGGCAAACCCTTCACACAGGCCATGGCGCGGGAATGGGCCACCGGGCCCGGCCTCGTGATCTTCTGCGGCCGCTTCGAGGGCCTCGACGAGCGCGTCATCGACGCGCGCGGGATGATCGAGGTCTGCGTGGGCGACGCGGTGCTCATGGGCGGCGAAGTCGCGGCGCAACTCATACTTGAGGCCGCCGTGCGGCTCCTGCCGGGCGTGCTCGGCAACGAGCAATCGGCGCTAGAAGAGAGCTTCGAGGACGGCCTGCTGGAGCACCCGCAATACACCAAGCCCCGCCTCTGGGAGGGCCGGGATACCCCGGAGGTGCTGCTGTCGGGCGACCACGCGAAAGTCGCGGCGTGGCGGAAGTCGGAGCGGGTGCGGCTGACGAAGCTGCGGCGGCCGGATCTGTTGAGGGACTGACCCACCCGGCTCCCGCCAGCGGGAGCGGGAAAGGCGCGGCACGCGCCAGAGCACGCGCCAGAGCACGCGCCAGAGCACGCGCCAGAGCACGCGCCAGGGCGAGGGCCAGGGCCAGGGCGAGGGCGAGGGCGCGGTGGCGCACGATGAGTCCCGGTCTGCGAGACCGGGCCTTCACCGTGACCTCGGCTGGCGCCTTCGGTCTGTCCCTCCCCGTTGACGGGGGAGAGATTTCCCGTTTCCCGATCATCCGACGCCCCGATCATCCGCCGCTGGACAAAACCACCCTGCCCGCCTATACGCCGCGCTCTTTACGCACACTCATTCGGAAGCGGCGGGGAAACCCGGCTCGCTCGCGTGGCACATGAACCTGATCCAGACCCTCGAAAAAGAAGAAGTCGCCCGCGTCACGGTCGGCAAGAAGATACCCCACTTTTCCGCCGGCGACACGCTGCGCGTGAACGTGAAGATCAAGGAAGGCGAGCGCGAGCGGGTCCAGGCCTATGAAGGCGTCTGCATCGCACGCTCGGGCTCGGACCTGAACGCGAGCTTCACCGTCCGCAAGATCTCCTTCGGCGAAGGCGTGGAGCGCGTGTTCCCGCTGTTCTCGCCATCGCTGGATTCCATCGAAGTCGTGCGTCAGGGCAAGGTCCGCCGCGCGAAGCTGTATTACCTGCGCGATCGTCGCGGCAAATCCGCCCGCATCACCGAGCGCAAGGGCGGCGCCCGCGGCGAAGGCTACGAAGGCGAAGCGGCCCCGGCGCCGGAAGAAACCGCCGCCGAGTAATCGGATCCGTTTTCGAGTTTTGCAGGGCCCCGGCGCAAGTCGGGGCCTTGTTCGTTTTTGTCCCTTCTCTCCCGCGCGGGAGAGAAGGGTGCATCACCACTTCGCCTGTCCACCATCGATGTTCTGTGACAAACACCGCCCGTGACTGAAACCCTTCTCCCCGCACGCATCGCCGAAACCGTCGAGATCGTGACGCTCGGCTGCCGCCTGAACGTGGCGGAGAGCGACGCCATGCGCACGCATGCCCGCGACGCGGGGCTTTCCGATGCGGTGATCTTCAACACCTGCGCCGTAACCGCCGAAGCCGTGCGTCAGGCGCGGCAGGCCATCCGGCGCGCGCGGCGTGAACGCCCGGACGCCACGATCATCGTCACCGGCTGCGCGGCGCAAATCGATCCCACGTCATTCGCGACCATGCCTGAAGTGGATCGCGTGATCGGCAATACCGAGAAGCTGTCGCCAGCCGCCTTTGCCCCCGGCCCCGATGCCTTTGGGGGCGAGCGCGTGCTGGTGGCCGACATCATGACCGTACGCGAGACGACGCCGCATCTCGCGGACGGCTTCTCCTCGCGCACGCGCGCCTATGTGCAGGTGCAGAACGGCTGCGATCACCGCTGCACATTCTGCATCATCCCCTATGGCCGCGGAAATTCGCGCAGCGTGCCTGCGGGCGCGGTGATCGATCAGATCAACGCGCTCGTGGCGCGCGGCTGCCCGGAAGTGGTGCTGACGGGCGTCGATCTTACCTCGTGGGGCGCAGACCTTCCGGTGACGCCGCAACTGGGCAACCTCGTCGCACGCATCCTGAAGCTCGTCCCGGACCTGCCGATGCTGCGCCTCTCCTCGCTCGATGTGATCGAGATGGACGACGCGCTATTTGATCTCGTCACCAGCGAGCCGCGGATCGCGCCGCACCTGCACCTCTCGCTGCAGCACGGCCACGACATGATCCTGAAGCGCATGAAGCGCCGGCACGGTCGCGCCCAGTCGATCGATCTCTGTGCACGCCTGAAGGCGGCGCGGCCGGAAATGGCGCTCGGCGCCGATTTCATCGCCGGCTTCCCGACCGAAACCGAAGAGCACTTCCAGGGCACGCTCGATCTCGTGGCGGACTGCGATCTCTCTTATCTCCACGTCTTCCCGTTCAGCCCACGCGAAGGCACGCCCGCCGCGCGCATGCCGCAACTGCAGCGTCCGCTGATCAAGGCGCGCGCGGCGCGATTGCGGGACTTGGGCGCGCAGGTGCTGGCGCGGCACCTCGATCGCTGGGTGGGGCGGGATGTGGTCGCGCTGGTGGAAGAGGATGGCAGCGCGCGGCTTTCGGACTTCACGCGCGTGCGCCTCACTGTTGGCGATGACCGGGCGGGTGACTACATCCGCGTCCGCGCCGATGCACATGACGGCGAAGCACTGATCGGCACGGTTCTCTGATGGGCGGCTTTCTCGGGTTCGGAAAGAAGAAGGACGCAGCGCCGGAAACGCCGCAGCCGGAGAAGAAGGATTTCTTCACACGTCTGTTCGACGGGCTGTCGAAGTCCTCCGCGAAGCTCACCGAAGACGTCACGGGCGTCTTCACCAAGAAGCTGCTCGACCAGCAGACGCTCGACGATCTCGAGGAAATGCTGATCCGCGCCGACATGGGGCCACAGGCGGCGTCGCGGATCGTGGCGATGATCTCAAAGGACCGCTTCAACCGCGAGATGGGCGACAATGAGGTGCGCCTCGCGCTCGCCGACGCCGTCACCGAAGTGATGAAGCCGCGCGAACGCCCGCTCGATCTCACCGATAGCGTTCGGCCGCGCGTGGTGCTCGTCGTCGGCGTGAACGGCTCGGGCAAGACGACCACGATCGGTAAGCTCTGCTGGCGCTTGTCGCAGAGCGGCGCAAAGGTCGTGGTCGGCGCGGCGGACACGTTTCGTGCAGCGGCGATCGAACAGCTCGGCGTGTGGGCGGAACGCTCGGGCGCGACGTTCGTGGCGAAGGGTCAGGGCGCCGATGCGGCGGGCGTTGCGTATGAAGCGGCCGCGCTCGGCAAGGCGCAGGGCGCCGATGTCGTGCTCATCGACACAGCCGGCCGGCTGCAGAACCGCGCGGAACTGATGGGCGAACTCGACAAGATCATGCGCGCGATCCGCAAGGTCGACGACGACTTCCCGCATGAGACGCTGCTGGTGCTCGACGCCACCGTCGGCCAGAACGCGCTCTCGCAACTGGAAGCGTTCCGCACCACCGCCGACATCACCGGCCTCGTGATGACCAAGCTCGACGGCACGGCGAAAGGCGGCGTGCTTGTCGCGATTGCCGATCTGCACGCGCTGCCCATCCACTTCATTGGCGTTGGTGAGAGCGCCGAAGACCTCCAGCCCTTCAATGCCGCCGCCTACGGGCGCGCGCTTGCGGGCGTGAAAAGCTGAGACAATGCTGCAGTTTGAAGATCTCACCTACCGCATCGGCGGCCGGCCCCTGTTCGACGGCGCGAGCGCTTTCATCGCCGACGGGTGGAAGGTCGGCCTGATCGGGCGCAACGGCACGGGCAAGTCCACGCTGCTCCGCCTCATCCGCGAAGAAGCGGGAAAGGGCGACGGCTCGATCCGCATCAAGCGCGGCGCGCGCATGGGTTTCGTGGCGCAGGAAGTCGCAGCGACCGACGAGCCATTGCTGGAAGTCGTGCTGGCGGCGGACGAAGAGCGTCACGCGCTGATGCAGGAGGCCGACACCGCCACCGATCCCCACCGCATCGCCGAAATTCACATGCGACTCTTCGACATTGATGCGCATTCGGCGGAAGCGCGCGCGGCGGAAATCCTCGTCGGCCTGGGGTTCGAGCAGGGCGATCTCACCCGCGCGACGCGCGAGTTCTCGGGCGGCTGGCGCATGCGCGCGGCGCTTGCGGGCGTGCTGTTCTCGACGCCGGATCTGCTGATCCTGGACGAACCGACCAACTATCTCGATCTCGAGGGCGCCGCATGGCTTGAGAGCTATCTCAAGAAATATCCCAACACCGTGGTGGTGGTGAGCCACGACCGCGAAATGCTGAACCGTTCGGTGACGCACATTCTCGCGCTTGCGGATCTGAAACTCGAAATCCATCCAGGCGGCTACGACACCTACCTGCGCAAGCGCGCCGAGCGTATGGCCGGGCTCGCCGCACAGAAGGCCAAGCAGGACGCCGAACGCGCGCACCTGCAGGCTTTCGTCGATCGCTTCCGCGCGAAGGCGTCAAAAGCGCGCCAGGCCCAGAGCCGCGTTAAGATGATCGAGAAGATGACGGAGATCACCGTCCCGCTCGCGGACCGCGCGACGCCGTTCAAGTTCGAGGACCCACAGGAACTCGCTGATCCGCTGCTGCAGCTCGAGGACGCCGATCTCGGCTATGTCGAGGGCGTGCCGGTTCTGCGGAACGTGAACTTCCGGCTCGATCACGACGACCGCATCGTCATCATCGGCCCGAACGGTCAGGGCAAGACGACGCTTGTGAAGTCCATCGGCGCGCGTCTGCAGTTGTTGAAGGGCGCCCGGCGCGCGGCCAAGGCTGTGAAGATCGGCTATTTCAGCCAGGATCAGTTGGACGAACTGCACGCAGGGCAAACGCCGCTTGATCACATCCGTGACCTCGCGCCTAATCTTAGCCCCGCACAGCATCGCAGCATCGCCGCGCAGATGGGCTTCGGGCACGAGAAGATCCAGACGCCTGTGGAGAAGCTCTCCGGCGGCGAGAAGGTGCGCTTGCTGCTCGGCCTCATGGCCTACAGCAAGCCGCACGTGCTGATCCTCGACGAACCGACGAGCCACCTCGACATCGACAGCCGCGAAGCGCTGATCCACGCACTGAACGACTACAACGGCGCGGTGCTGTTGATCACGCACGATGTCTATCTCGCCGAAGCCTGCGCGGATCGTCTGTGGCTCGTCCACAACGGGCGCGCGAAGCAATATGACGGCGATCTCTCCGATTATCGCGCGCTGGTGCTCAGCGCCGATCGCCCCGCAACGAGCGGCGCCGCGAAGGGCCAGTCGACGAAGCCGCTGTCACCGGCGGCGGAAGACGCGGCGAAGAAGCCATCTCTTAGCACGCTCAAGCACAAGGTCGCCGAGTTCGAGAAGGAAATGGACACTTTCCAGCGCGACATCGCGCGCATCGACGTCGCCATCGCGGCCCCCGGCCTCTTTGAACGCGATCCCGCGCGGGGTGCGGCGCTAAGCAAGGACCGCGCGGCGCTGACGCAGCATCTGCAGCAGGCCGAGGAACGCTGGCTTGAGGCAAGCGAAGCGCTCGAAGCCGCGATGAAGGCCGGCGCGTGAGCGAGACATCGCCGCCGCCCGTCATTTATGTCGATGCGGACGCGTGCCCGGTGAAGGAAGAAATCTATCGCGTGGCGCTGCGCTGCGCTCTGCCGGTGTTCGTCGTCGCAAACAGTTTCATGCGCGTGCCGCAGCACCCGCTCATCAAGATCAATGTCGTTGAAGCGGGGCCTGACGTTGCCGACGACTGGATCGCCGAACGCGCCGTGGCGGGCGATATCGTCATCACCAACGACATCCCGCTCGCCGCGCGCTGCCTCGAACACAACGCCGAAGTACTGGCGCCGACGGGCAAGCCCTTCACCGACGCATCCATCGGCGCCGCGCTCGCGCAGCGGGAACTGATGGAACATCTACGCTCCTTCGGCGAAGGCCAGGGCGGGCCGAAACCCTTCTCACAACAGGATCGCTCGCGGTTCCTCTCGGCGCTCGACGCCGCCGTGACGCGCGCACGGCGTCTCAAGCGATAACATTCCCGTCAGCCGAGATCGCGTCGACAATCGCGGGGTGAATATTTGCGGTTCGCAACTACTTCGAGTTTTGTCGCGTACGGTCCGTGTGCGACTATCCTGAAATTCTGCATGCGGCTACGTTCCAGCGACGCATGGAAAAATACGCCCTCATTTCCACAATCTGCGCCGGCCTCGTGCTGGCGTTCATCTTCGGCTTCGCGGCGCGCAAGCTGAAGCTGTCCCCGATCGTCGGCTACCTGATCGCCGGTGTCTGCGTGGGACCTTATACTCCAGGATTTGTCGGCGACGCTGGTCTCGCCATGCAACTGGCGGAAATCGGCGTCATCCTGCTGATGTTCGGGGTGGGCATGAAGTTTTCTCTTCAGGACCTCTGGGCCGTGAAGGGCGTGGCGCTTCCGGGCGCCCTGGTGCAGATGGCCACGGCGACCGCTCTGGGCTACGGCGTCGGCTACTTGATGGGCATGTCGTCTGCAGAAAGCCTCATGCTCGGCTTCTCGCTATCGGTGGCGAGCACGGTCGTGCTGCTGCGCGCGCTCGAAGACCGCCATATCCTGAAAAGCGACAACGGCCGCATCAGCGTCGGCTGGCTGGTCATCGAGGATATCGCCATAGTGCTGGCCATCGTGCTGCTGCCGTCGCTCGTCGCCCTCGCGCAGGGCGGGACTCTGGCGCCCATGCAGGTGGCGTCCGCCTTCGGCGTGACGTTTTTGAAGATCGGCGTGTTCGTCGCGCTTATGCTCATTGTCGGCGCACGGGTATTTCCGTGGCTCATCGTCAGCGTGGCGCATACCAAGTCGCGGGAACTCCTTTCGCTGGGAACCATCGCCTTGGCGCTCGGCGTGGCCTATGCGGCGTACGCTTTCTTCGACGCCTCCTTCGCCCTCGGCGCGTTCCTCGCAGGCGTGATGCTCAACGGCACGAAGTTCACGCAGAAGGTGGCGGAAGATTCCCAGCCTCTGAGGGACACCTTCGCGGTGCTGTTCTTCGTCTCCGTCGGCATGCTGTTCGACCCGGCGACGCTGATCGACCATCCGCTCGGCGTGCTGGCGGTGGTGGCGATCATCGTGCTTGGCAAGGGTGCGGCGGCGCTTGCGATCACCTCTCTCTTCAAGCTGCCGTTGAAGTCAGGCATGCTGGTCGCCGTCGCTCTGGCGCAGATCGGGGAGTTCTCTTTTGTCCTCGCCGGCATGGGCCGAGACCTCGGCGTGATGACTGAAGCGACCTACAACCTTGTTTTGGGCGGGGCGCTCATCTCCATCACGCTGAACCCCTTCCTCTTCTCGCTGGCGGATCGGTTCAACGTGGAAAAGGCGTCCTCAGAGGCCGCGGCGGCATAAGTCTCTGGTCCAGACGGCGTCCGGTATCGTAAGGCGTGCGCATGAGCGATGAAGCCTCCCCCAAGACCGAAGCCAGAGCCGCCAAGCGCGGCGGGGGCCAGATCATCGTCGATCTTGGCCCGGTCATCATCTTCATGCTGACCTACAACCTCTCGCGCGGCCGCGTCGCCGAAGGCGAGGAAATCTATCTGGCGACCGCCGTTTTCCTGGTCGCAACCGCGATCGCGCTCGCCTACGCCTGGCTCAAGCAGAAGCGGCTGCCGCCCATGCTGATCGTCACCGCCGTGGTTGTGGGCGTGTTCGGGGGGCTGACGCTGGCGCTGCGCGATCCGGTCTTCATCAAGATGAAGCCGACCATCGTGAACCTTCTCTACGCTGCGGTGATCCTCGGCGGACTGCTGGTGAAGCAGAACGTCTGGAAGATGCTATTCCAGAGCGCTTTTCCCGCTCTCCCGGAAAAGGTATGGACCACTTTTGCGTTGCGCTGGGGCCTCTTCTTCATCTTTCTAGCGGGTCTCAACGAATTCATCTGGCGCAGCTACTCCGAGGCGTTCTGGGCAAACTTCAAGGTCTTCGGCGTAATGCCGCTGACCTTTTTATTCATGCTCGCGAACATGCCGCTGCTGATGAAGCACATGCCGAAGGACGAGACGCCCTCATCCTGAGAGTTCCCCTCTCGGGAGTATGCAGGCCCGTCTCAGACACGGCGCGAGCGAACCTGGTCCCTCCGCGAAACGCCGGACGCGCGCGGCGCGGCGAGCCCTTCGGCATGACAAAACTGTGACCCGGCCACACAGGCGGGTTAAAGCATCGGCGCAATCAACCGGTTGTGGCCCTGTGGCGCTCGCTTTTGGTACGCTGGCGGCCATCGGGCCGCTGGATGGCGGCGGGAAGGACCCGGGCGATGAACGATTCCGACGCTCCAAAGCCGTTCACGCTTGCCCGTTCGCCGGGCCATTTGCTGCACCGCGCACAGCAGCGCGCAGAAGAAGTATTCACCGCCTCGCTCGGCGACGACAACGTCACGCTCCGTCAGTTCGCCGTCCTTGCCGCTGTCTCGGAAAAGACGGGGCGCACGCAGACCGAGCTCGTACGGATCACTGGCATAGACCGCTCCACCCTCGCCGACATGATGGACCGACTGGAAAAAAAGGGTCTCATCTCGCGGGAGAAATCCGACACCGACAAGCGGGCGAAAATCGTGCGCCTCACCGGCAAGGGTCGAGCACGCCTCGCCGAGGCCGCGCCGCATGCCTGCGCCGCCGACGCCGCAATCCTCGATGCGCTGCCGAAGAACAAGCGGCGCTCGTTCCTCGGCACGCTGGAGGGACTTGTCATCGCCATCGATGCAGCCGCTTCTGAGGCAGACGCGCGCGCTGCGGTGAAGGACAAGCGGAGCAAGAAGGAACGCAAACCCGCGAAGGAAGAGCGCAAGAAGTTGAAGCGGTAAATTCGCAACCCTTCTCGCCCGCGAGGGGGAGAAGGGTTGCGATCAACCTACGCCGCCTTCGCGAGATTCCGCAGCACATAGTGCAAGATCCCGCCGTTACGGAAGTAATCCAGCTCGTTCTCCGTATCGATGCGGCACAACACTGGCGCGCTTTTCGTCGAGCTGTCCGCCGCCGTGATCGACACACTCATGCGCTGACGCGGCTTGATCGTGGTGATGCCGGGAATATCGACAATCTCGTCGCCGACGAGACCGAGCGAGGCCCAGGTGACGCCATCCTGCAGCTGCAGCGGCACAACCCCCATGCCGATGAGGTTCGAACGGTGGATGCGCTCGAAGCTTTCAGCGATCACCGCGCGCACGCCGAGAAGGCGCGTGCCCTTCGCCGCCCAGTCGCGCGACGAACCTGTTCCGTATTCCTTGCCCGCGAAGATCACCAGCGGGCGGCCCTCGGCGATGTACTTCATGGCCGCATCGTAGATCGGTTGCACCGTCCCGTCGGGGAAGTGCTTCGTCACGCCGCCTTCGACGCCGGGCGTCATGTGGTTCTTGATACGGATATTGGCGAACGTGCCGCGCATCATCACTTCATGGTTTCCACGACGCGCGCCGTAGGAGTTGAAATCGATCTTGGTGACGCCGTGTTCCTGCAGGTAATCCCCTGCCGGCGACGCCGCCTTGATGTCGCCTGCGGGCGAGATGTGATCGGTGGTTATGCTATCTCCGAACAGCGCGAGGATACGCGCCTGCGCGATGTCCGTCGGCGGCGTCGGCGTCATCGACATGGCTTCGAAATAGGGCGGGTTCTGCACGTAGGTGCTCTGGGAATCCCAGCCGTACGTCTGGCCCGTGCCGGTCTTGATGCCCTGCCAGTGCGCGTCGCCCTTGAACACGTCGGCGTAGCGCGTGGCAAACATCTCCGGCGTGACGCTGGTGCGTATCGCTTCAGCGATATCCTGCGGGCTCGGCCAGATATCGGCGAGATAGACGGGCTTGCCGTCACTGCCTGTGCCGATCGGGTCTTTCGTGATGTCGATGCTCATGTCGCCCGCGAGCGCATAGGCGACGACAAGCGGCGGCGAGGCGAGATAATTCGCGCGCGTATCGGGATTCACGCGGCCTTCGAAGTTGCGATTGCCGGAGAGCACTGACGTGGCAACCAGATTGCCGCCCTTGATCGCGGCAATGACTTCATCGGCCAGCGGGCCAGAATTGCCGATGCACGTCGTGCAGCCGTAGCCGACGAGGTTGAATCCCAGCGCATCGAGATCGGCCTGCACGCCGGCCTTCGCAAGATAGTCGGTGACCACCTGCGAGCCGGGGGCGAGCGAGGTCTTCACCCATGGCTTCGTGGTAAGGCCCTTTTTGCGGGCGTTACGGGCGAGCAGCCCCGCGCCAAGCATCACGCTCGGGTTCGACGTATTGGTGCAACTCGTGATTGCCGCGATAACAACCGAACCGTGCTTCAGCGCGAAGTTGCGGCCCTCGACGGGCGCGGTGTCATTGGCCTTGTCCGCCGTGACGCCGAATTCCTTTTCGAGACCGCCGGTGAACGCGGCCGCGGCGGTCGCCAGCGGCACGCGATCCTGCGGACGCTTCGGTCCGGCGAGCGAGGGTTCGACCGTGGTGAGATCGAGTTCGATCGTGTCGGTGAACACCGGCTCCGGCAGATCCGGACGCCACATCAGGTTCGCCTTTGCGTAAGCTTCCACGAGCGCGACGCGATCGGCCGTGCGGCCAGACGTCCTCAAATAGGTGATGGTGTCGCCGTCGATCGGGAAGAAGCCGCAGGTCGCGCCGTATTCCGGCGCCATGTTGGCGATCGTCGCGCGATCTTCCAGCGACATGGAATCGAGGCCAGGGCCGTAAAACTCCACGAACTTGCCGACCACGCCCTTCTTGCGCAGCATCTGCGTGACGGTGAGCACGAGATCGGTCGCCGTGGCGCCCGCCGGGATCTTGCCGTTCAGCTTGAAGCCGATGACTTCCGGAACAAGCATCGAGATCGGCTGGCCGAGCATCGCTGCTTCCGCTTCGATGCCGCCCACGCCCCATCCAAGCACGGCAAGGCCGTTTATCATGGTCGTGTGGCTATCGGTGCCGACGACGGTATCGGGATAGGCGACGGTGTCGGCGCCGTCCGCGGCGGTCCACACGGTCTGCGCGAGATATTCGAGGTTCACCTGGTGGCAGATGCCCGTGCCCGGCGGCACGACGCGGAAGTTGTCAAACGCGGACGCGCCCCAGCGCAGGAATTGGTAGCGCTCGAGATTGCGCTTGTACTCCACGTCGACGTTCTTCGCGAAGCTGTCGCCTTGGCCGAAATAGTCCACCATCACCGAGTGATCGATCACGAGATCGACCGGCACGAGCGGATTGACCTTCTGCGGATCGGCGCCGAGCTTCGTCGTGGCGTCGCGCATCGCCGCGAGGTCCACGACGGCGGGCACGCCGGTGAAATCCTGCATCAGCACGCGCGCGGGCGTAAATCCGATTTCGTGTTCGACGCCGCCCTTGTTCGTCAGCCAGTTCGCGACGGCCTGGATGTCTTCCTTCTTGATCGCCCAGCCGTCTTCCTTCCGCAGAAGGTTTTCGAGCAGCACCTTGAGCGAGACCGGCAGGCGCGAAATATCGCCGAGGCCGTTCTTCGAGGCCGCTTCGAGGGAGTAGTAGACATAGGTTTTCCCGCCGGCGGTCAGTTCGCGGCGTGAGCTGAAACTGTCGATGCTGGTCATGAGCGATCGTCCTTCAAAAAGGGTTTGGGGATCGCAAGCGCGTCGGGGGGCGCCCCTTTGCCGGATTCGGACCGGCTGCGCGCGGCGTAGTGGAGATACGCCGCGTCGGTCATGGGTTCAATCGGGAGTCGCGCCGCATTGCGTGAAATCGTCCTTGTTGCAAGCGCTTCGCAACTGACTGCCGCGCGCGCCTTGACTCAGCATGACGGCGCAGCGGACGAGTGCGCCATGCGCGTCGATGTCGAAAGCCTCGCGATCGAGCGGGGCGGTCTGCGCCTCTTCGAGAACCTCTCCTTTGCCGCCGCCGCCGGCGCGCATGTGGCGCTGACCGGCGCGAACGGCACGGGCAAGACGAGCCTCCTGCGCGCACTCGCGGGCTTTCTCGCGCCGAGCGCCGGGCGCATCCGTTTCGATGCCGAAGAGCCTGCGGCGCAGACGCATTTCCTTGGCCACCGCGACGGACTCAAAGGCGCGCTCGAAGTACGCGAGCACGTTGCTTTTTGGCGCGACCTCATGGGCGGGAGGGGCGACCCGAAGTCGGCGCTCGAACGCGTCGGTCTCACGCGCGTGATTGACCTGCCTGCGCGCGCGTTATCTGCGGGCCAGAGCCGACGCCTCTCCCTGGCGCGCTTGCTCGTGGCGGAACGTCACCTCTGGCTCCTCGATGAGCCAGCCGCGGGCCTCGACACGGCGGGCAAGACCCTGCTTGCCGATCTCATCTCCGCGCACCGGGCCTCCGGCGGCATAGTGATAGCAGCGGTGCACGAGCCTCTCGGATCACCCGATGTCGATGTGCGGCTGGGCGTATGACGATGTGGCAAAGCGTGTCCGCCGTCTTCCGACGCGACCTGCGCCTCGCCTGGGCAGGCGGCGGCGCAGCGGCGCCGCTTGGATTTTTCGCGGGCGCGACAACGCTTGTTCCGCTCGCCGTGGGGCCGGACCTCAAGACGCTCGCGCTCATCGGCCCGCCGCTGCTGTGGGTGACGGTGTCGCTGGCGGCGTTGATGATCCTCGAGCGCCTCTTCCAGGCGGATCTCGAGGACGGCAGCCTTGACCAGCTGCATCTCGTCGATGCGCCGCTGGAGTTCATCGTCGCCGCAAAGGGCGCAGCGCTCTGGATGGCGATCGGCCTGCCGCTGGCGCTCGCGTCCCTGCCTGCGGCGCTTGCGCTGCAGACGCCGCCGCACGCCACCATTGCCGTCGCCGTTGGGCTCCTGGTCGGACTGGGAGCCTTCATCGGCTTCGGACTTTTCGGCGCGGCGCTTGCGGCAGGAGTGCGACGCGGGGGCGTGCTGATCGCCATCCTCGTCCTGCCCTTCTTCGCACCGCCGATCATTTTCGGCGCGGCGGCGGCCTCGAAGGCGGCGAGCGACGGCCTCGGCGCACCGGGTTTCCTGTTGCTATGCGGTTGCGCGCTGGCGGGCGTGGCGCTCGGCCCAATCGGGGCGGCTGCGGCGCTGCGCCAGCAGACGGGGTGACGCATTGCGTACCTCACGGACGCGTCCTACCCCTGCGCCCGTGTTTGCATGGTTTGCCAATCCCGACCGCGTCATGCGGCTGAGCGCGTGGGCGCTGCCGATCGCGGCGGCTATCGCGGTGCTGCTCTTCCTGATCGGGCTGCCGTGGTCGTTCCTCTTTGCGCCGGCGGATTTCCGCCAGGGCGAGAGCGTGCGGATCATGTTCATCCACGTGCCGGCGGCTTGGTGGGCGCTGGGCATTTATGTCTTCATGGGCGTCGCCAGTCTCATGGGCCTTGTGTGGAGGCACGCGCTGGCGGACGTGGCGGCGCGCGCCGCCGCGCCGATCGGCGCCGCCTACGCTGCGCTTTGCCTCATCACCGGATCATTCTGGGGCGCGACCACATGGGGCACGTGGTGGGAATGGGACGCGCGCCTGACATCAATGCTCGTCCTGTTCCTTACCTATCTCGGCTACATCGCGCTCTGGGCCGCGATCGAGGATGAGCAGCGCGCGGCGCGCCTGACGGCCATCCTGTGCCTCGGCGGCCTGATCAACATTCCGATCGTCCACTTCTCCGTCGACTGGTGGAACAGCCTGCATCAGCCCGCGAGCATCCTGCGCAGCGGCGGATCGGCGATGGACACGAGCATGATGCAGCCGTTATTTGTCATGGCCTTCGCCTATCTCTTCGCCTTCGTCGCATTGCTGTTCGCCGGCATGCGCACGCATGTCTATCGCCGCCGTGCGCTCGCTGCCGCCCTGCGTCGGGCGCGCGCTACATGAACGACGCACTCAATGAGATGATGGCGAGCGAACACTGGCCGTATATCTGGCCCTGTTACGTGCTTGCGATTGCCGTGTTCGCAGGACTAGCGGTGCGCGCTGTGGCGAAGCTCAATCACTGGAAGAGGCGCGCCGACGATGAGCGCTGATCGTCCGCCGATGGCGCGTCGCCTCATGGCCCTTGCGCCGTTCTTCGCTTTCGCAGGCATCCTTGTGGCGGTGTGGGTGACGCTTGCGTCGGGCGGCGCCCGCAACGACTCTACGCCCGGCCTGATTGGCCGCGCCGCGCCAGCCTACGAACTCCCGGCGCTCGCCGGAGAAACGCCTGTCACGCCGGCTGCGTTTGCAGGCAAGCGCTACGTGGTGAATTTCTTCGCGTCGTGGTGCGTGCCGTGCCGCTACGAGCACCCGTGGCTGATGGACCTCAAGGCGCGCGGCGTGGCGATCGTCGGGGTCGCCTACAAGGACGCACCGGAAAAGACGGCTGCATTTCTCGCGCGTGACGGCGATCCCTATGCTGCAATTGGGCAGGACCCTGCCGGGCGCTTCGGCCTCGAACTCGGCATCGAAGGCGTGCCGGAGACGTTCGTCATCGACAATGACGGCACGATCATAGCGGTCCATCGCGGCCCAGTTACCGAAGAGGTGATGCGCGACCGCATCCTGCCCGCACTCGGTCTGCGCTGAGAGTCAGGGTGCAGGACCAAGCTGTGCCGACACAAGTCTGGAAAGCGGCGGTGCGAGATCCTCGTAGTCGTCCGGCCGCAGGCCATAGGCCCACGGCGCGGCGCGCAAATTGATCCTCGCCGCCTCTTCTTCACGGGACGGCTCTTCGGCGCGCGCGATCAGTTTCACCCAGTACCTGTCACCCCCTTCGGCGAAGAGATCGGCCTCGATCAGAAGCCCGTCAAACGTGCGCGTCAGCACCCGTGCCGCCGGCGCGCCGCCGATGGCCGCGGCCTGACGCACATCGATAGGCTGCAAGCGCGCGATGCCCGATGCGGCCGCCGAAATGGTAGCCGGGGCAACGACGTCGCGCGTGTTGTTCGGCGGCGCGAGCGCGAAGCCGTCGCTGTCTGTTGCGCGCGTGACGCCATAGGCGGGGCCGACAGCGAACTGAAGGTCGGCGCTCTTGATGCGCGCGCGATCGAGTTCGAACGGTACGAGATCGAGCCACTCTGCCGGATCGCTCAGCGACGGCAGGTCGCCGCGTACCTGCCATGTCTGCGCCTCGTCAGGTTTTCGCAGGAAAACGGCTCCGCCAGGTTCGGCGCCGATGATGAGATCGGCGAAGCGCGCGCCGCGCGCATCTTCCACCTGCACCAGAACGCCAGAGCCGCCCTTGGTAGGATCGCCAAGACCGAGGCGGTCATGACGCTCGGGGTCGCGCGTCATCGGCCGCAGATACGCCAGCGATTCCAGACCGCGCGTGAACTGCCCCAGACGCTCGCGGCGCACCGGATAATTGCCGCGGTCCTTCAGGGCCCAGCCCTTCTCTGTGCGCAGTATCTCGTAGCGTGCGTCTTTCGAAACGATGGTGATGCGGCTGGCGTCCCGGGCCTTCTGCGAAAATGCAGGCAGCACGAGTCCGGACGCCGCCTGTGCATCGCGTGAACGCGCCTGGATGCCGACGGTGATGCCGGCTAACGCCGCGACTGCAACCGCAAGGCCGACGATCCAGCTGGCGCGGCGGGCGCGGGCGGTAGCGAGTTCCGTCGTCATGCCGCATCTCCCTTTGCGTCTGCTTCAGCCGCAAGGTCGGCGAGCTTGACCTCCGTCGTGCGGCGCTGACGCCGCAGCATCATGTAGACGCCAGCGACGGCGACAAGGATCGGCGCGAGCCACACGTTCAGCACGATCAGCCAGCCTTCGAGCTTATCGAGTTCGGTGCGGAAGCCGCGCTCCACGGCGCGCAGTTGCTTGCGCACATCGACAGTCTTTGCGCGGAACCGCTCGATCTGCGCGCGCTCCTCGCTCGTGAGCTCGGCGCCGAGATTGCCGGAGAAGAAGCCCGAGCCCTGCCCCTTGGCTTCCAGTGCGCGCAGTTCCTGCTCGGTCTCGGCCAGTTCGGCCTGCAACTCTTCCTGCGTTTCCACCATCCGCGCCTGCGCGTTGTTGCGAATGCCTTCCACGACATCCATGCGACGCATGCTGGGCGCACGCGACCGCAGCGACACAAGGGCATCGCTGCCGCCGAGCTGGTCTATGGCGTTCAGGACGAAGGCGCCGTTGTCGAGCAGCGGCTGGCCCCGCGGTCCATTGAGGTAGAAGTTGTCGTCGAGCAGATCGACGTCGCTGACGAGGATGATGGTTGCTTCGCCGCTCGCGGCAACGAGATGCGCCTCGTTGGGCGGCGCGACAACGGTGGCAGGCCGGACGGGGAAGACCGACGCGAGCTTACCCGAAATGCGCAGCGCGATCGTTTCCTGACGGGCGGCGGGCACATACTGCTGCAGAAGCATGGTGGGGTCAGGCCGGGCCAGCGCCATGTCGGGCCGGATGCGCATGGTCTCACCCGAGGTGCGCGCCAGCGGCGTGATGGTGACGCCAGGCGTGTCCGTCCACGTAAGCCCACCGGGCGCGCCGACATTCATGCCGCGCACGAGACTGGCGGTAACGAGGTCATCGCGGCTGAGCTGATGGGCCGGAATTTCGAAGAACAGCGGCTGCGGCATGATCACCGGCTGCCCGGAAGGGCCCATCGTCTGGATTGGCAGTGCGTGCGCGCGGTCGATGATCGCCTCTTGGCTCATCGCCACGCCCCACTTCTGCAGCAAGAGCGGCAGGCTCGACCTCGCGGCCATCGGATCGGACGGCATGACGAACGGCCCGGGCGCCTGCGCGGCCATCACGGCGGCGGGATCGAGCGCGATGAACGCGCGGCCTTTCAACATCAGGAACTGGTCGATGACGTAGAGCTGCTGCTCGCTCAGCGCCCATGGATGGATGATGGCGAGCAGATCGGTGTCGGGATCTATGCCGGTGAAGTCGGGTTGCAGCTTCTGTACATTCGCCATGCGGACGAGTTCGTTGAGCACATAGGGCTGCCCCGCCCGGCCGCCGGCCTCTTCGGTCGCCATGTCGGGCTCCCACGCGAGCGCGGTGATTAGCGCGATCTTCTTGCGATCGGCGTTCTGCAGTTCCGCAATGAGGCGCGTGAGTTCGTATTCCAGGAACGGCTCGCGGTCCCAGGCGAGTTGCGGGATGGCGACTTTCTCGTCCACTGCGTTGACGCCGTATATGCCGAAATAGATCGGGTCCGCGCCGCGCTCGACGTTGAGCGGCTCGATGCCGACGGCGACGGCCTGGTCTTCGGCTTCGGTGAAGCGGACGGGATCGACCTCCAGCACGCGCACCTTGCCGTTGGAAACGCGCGCATAGGACTGCAGAAGTTCACGCACGCGCGATCCATAAGTGCGGACCTGCGGATACTGCGCGGCGGCGGCGCGCGAATAGAAGAAGGTGAGCGTGATCGGCTCGTTCAGCTCCTTCAGCGTGCGCTTGGTGCCTTTCGAGAGCGAGTAGAGGCTGTTCTCCGTCAGATCGAGACGTGCTGCGGAGAAAATGCTGGACACGAAGATGTTGCCAGCAAGGAAAATTACCGCAAGCGCGGCGAAGACGATGAGGGCGTAGCGACGGGCGGACATGCGATCAGCCTCCGCGCCGGGCATCGACGGCGAGCATGGAGCCCGTGAGCGCCAGCGCAATCAGCGACAGGAAATAAACGAGAGAGCGCAGTTCGATCACGCCGCGCTGGGCGGCGTCGAAGTGCTGCAGGATCGATAGTGAGCCAATGCCTTCCGCGATGCCGCCGCCAATGGCGCCTTTCAGGAAGTCGAGCACCAGCGGCAGGCCCGCCGCCGTCGCCACGAAGCAGACAAGCACCGCGAGCACGAAAGCGACGACTTGCGTGGATGTCAGCGCTGAGAGCGCCTCGCCGATGGCGATATAGGCGCCGGCCATCAGGAAGCTCGCGAGGTAGCCGACGAAGATCGCCGCGTTGTCGGGATCACCGAGATAATTGACCGTCATCCAGATCGGGAAGGTCAGCACCAGCGCGATGCCCGCAACGCTCCACGCCGCCAGAAATTTGCCGAGCACCAGCGACCATGTCGGCGCAGGCAACGTCAGCAGCAATTCGATGGCGCCGGAGCGCGCTTCATCCGACCACAGCCGCATGGCGATCGCCGGCATGAAGACGATGAAGAGCCACGGATGGAACGCGAAGAACGCGGCGAGATCGGCGCGGCCCTGCTCGAAGAACTCGCCCACCTGGAAGGTGAATGTGCCGACAGCGATAAGGAACACCGCAACGAACACATAGGCGAGCGGCGTCGTCAGGTAGGACAGGATTTCGCGGCGGTAGACGGCGATGAGACTCTTCACAGCCCTTCCTCCCCGCCGGTGAGCGCGCGGAACGCCGCTTCGAGATCGCCGTGTTGGGCGACGAGATCGGCAGGCCTGGCGTCGATGACCATCTTGCCCTTGTTGATGACGATGGCGCGGGTGCAGACCGCCTCGACTTCCTCAAGGCTGTGCGTGGACAGGATCACGCCGCGCTCGGCGCCGAGGCGGCGGATGAGATCGCGCACGGACTGGCGCTGATTGGGATCGAGACCGTCTGTCGGCTCGTCGAGGATGAGCAGCATCGGATCATGCACGAGCGCAGCGGCGAGACCGACGCGACGGCGATAGCCCTTCGACAGCGTCTCGATCGGTCGCCCGATGGCTTCGCCGAGTTGGGTGTCATGCGCGGCGCGGATCACGGCGTGACGTGCAGCGTCGCGCGCCATGCCCCGCGTTTCAGCGATGAAGCGCAGGAAGGTCCACGGCGTCATCTCACCGTAGAGCGGCGCACCTTCCGGAAGGTATCCCACGCGCTCCTGCGCGCGGCGGCGATCCTGCGCGACGTCGATGTTGAAGATCTTTGCCGTGCCGTCGTCGGGTTCGAGATAGCCGGCGATCATGCGCATGGTCGTGGTCTTGCCGGCGCCGTTGGGGCCAAGAAAGCCCACCACTTCGCCGACATCGATGGAAAAGGTGACATTGTCGACGGCGACCCGGCGACCGAAACCTTTCCGCAAGCCTTCCACTTGCAGCAGCATGTCCGTTCCTTCGGAAATCGTTCAAGCGGCGGGGGTCTATCGCCAGTCGCGGGGGTTGTCATCCTGCGACGTAGACGCGTTCAGACACGCAGCGTGAGCCCGCCGTCCACCGCCAGGCCCTGCCCGGTGACGAACCCGCCGTCGTCCGATGCAAGGAACAGCGCCGCGCGCGCCAGATCGATCGGCTCGCCAAGGCGCCGCAGCGCAGCCTTCTTCGCCCAAATGTCGGCGACTTCCGGACGCGCGTCCCAGAGCGGACCGGTCATGCCGGTGCGGATCGCACCGGGCATCAGGTAGTTCGCAGTGATCCCGTACTTTCCGAGTTCCAGTGCGAAACTCCGCGTAATGCCCGCGACGCCCGCCTTAGCGGCGCAATAGGCGGCGAGTCCGTAATCCGCGCCCTCCGCCATGACGGACGCCGTGTTGATCACTCGACCGGCTGATGACGTCACGAGGTGCGGAATCGCGGCGCGTGTCAGGCGGAACACGGACCGCAGATTCACCTCCACCACGCGGTCGAACGCTTCGTCCGTCATGTCCTTGGCGAGCGCGTTGTTGGAAATGCCAGCGTTGTTGAAAAGGATGTCGATGCCGCCCAGCTTCGCAACGGCCGCAGCGATGATGCGGGCCGGCGCATCGGCCTCGGAGATGTCGATTTCGAACGCGGTCACGCCCCTCACGGCATCGCCCTTGAACTTGCCGGGCAGATCGACGGCCAGAACCTGCGCACCCTCTGACGCGAAGAGCGCTGCGCTCGCTTCGCCGATCCCAGGCGCCGCGCCCGTGACGACCGCCGCGCGTGATGCAAGTCTTTCGGCCATCGCGCGCATCTCCGATATCAATTCCCGGCGGACTTTCGCTCCCGCCTGCATCCGCGTCCACGGAGACGTTGCGGCAAGTGTGCGCGAAAAAACACATTATCGCGCAGACAACAAAAAACACGCCGATGGCGCGTTGCTGACAGACTTCGGTTTTGGGAGGGTAGGTTGGTCGGCTGGCCAGAGATCAACACTGCTGATCAGGGGGCTGGGGGGGCTGATGGATCTGACCCGCAAGGCCATTCCCTGTCCAACCGACCGCCGCTAAGGTCACCCGGATATGAGGCGCTTACAAGGCGACTCTTGGTAATGTTAGCCACCATGGCGCCCCGGTCTGTGAGTAACGGGCCGTTCTCCGGGGGATAAAGATCGTTGGGTCCTTCTCAGCCAACATACTCATCCGCGCAGCACCCCGTTCGGCGCATTTTCTTCGAGCGGCGCGAGCTAATGACCATCCTTTCCACCTACGGACGCGGCGTCGCACAGGGTGACTGGAAGGACTACGCGATGGACGCGCTGAGCGACCGGGCGCTCTTCTCCATCTTCAAACGCGCCAGCGAGGCGCCGCTCTACCAGATTGAAAAGAGACCGGATTTGGCGCGCAAGCAGGGCGCATGGGCGATCCTTTCGGCCCAAGGTCTCGTCCTCAAGCGCGGCCACGATCTCGAAGCGCTGCTGCGATTCTTCGACCGGAAACGATTCGCGCTGGTGACCGACTGAGGTGGCGCATGCGATTCGCACCGAATGCGCGATCGCCGCGCCGCCGGCCAGAGTCTGGGCGGTTCTCGCGGACTTCGCGTCGTGGCCTGCCTGGAACCCGCTGAACCTCGAGGCTCATGGCGAAGCGAAACTTGGTGCGCATGTGTCGATGGTGTTTCGCGACCTGCCGAAAGGACAACCCGACGCGGTGATTCGCCAGACGGTGACGATCGTCGCCGCAGAGCCGGGACATGAGCTGGCTTGGGCGGGCCATGTGCCGATCATCTTCAAGGGCCGCCACGGCTTCCTGCTGACCCCGCAGGATGGCGGCACGCATGTCCTGCACACCGAGACGCTTTCCGGCCTGCTGCCGGCGACCTGGAGCGCAGAGAAGATCGCGAAGGACTTCGTCCCCGCCTATGAGGCGGTGAACGTGGCGCTGGCGGCGCGGGTCGCGGCGTTGACCTGACCTCCAAAAATAAAGCGCCCCGGTTGCCCGGGGCGCTCCATTCTTCGCGACTGCAGACTTTCGCAGTTCGTCCAGTTCCATCAGTCGTTGGGTTAGTCTCGGGGCGAGATGAGCGACAGGATGAAGCGGAAGAGGTTGATGAACGTGATGTAGAGGTTCAGCGCGCCATAGGTCGTCGCCACCGCCAGACCTCGCGCATCGCCCGCAAGTTGATAGTAGGAGTACTTGAGCTGCTGCGTTTCCCACGCCGTGAGGGCTGAGAAGAGCAGCACGCCGACGATCGAGATGATGAAGCTGAAGCCAGCGATCGGTTGGCCGGTGAAGGCTGCGACCCCTAAGTTCACAAGCGACGCAATGATCATGCCGAAGATGCCCATGATCAGGAAAGAACCCCAACCACTGATATCCTTCTTCGTCGTGTAGCCCCAAAGGCTCAACGATCCGAAGGCCGCCGCCGTGATGAAGAACGCCTTGGCGATATCCATCATACCGCCGGGCTGGCCGCCATAGACCATCAGCGTGACGCCGAGGCCGGTGCCCATCAGGAAGACGATCGACCAGTAGAGCAGATTGGCGCCCGTCGGGGATGGGTTTTTCATCGTGAACATGGAGATGAGCAGCAGCGCGAGCGGGCCGAACATCACCGCATACACGACGGGCGGCGCCAGCACGACATTGCGGATGGGCTCGACGGTTGCGGCCACGTAAGCCAGCGCACCTGAGATCACGAGGCCCAGCGCCATCTTGTTGTAGACGCCGAGCATGAATGACCGGAGACCGGCGTCCACCGCCATGTCGGCGCGGCCGACCGGGATCGAGCCCGCCTGTTGCCGCGAAAAGTCGTTCATCAGTATAACCTCCATGGTCCCGTCTTGGCTCCCACATATGGGAGACCCACGGCAGGACTGGAATATGGAGATCGTCGCCTTGTGCGGCAAGCGCTCCGCAGCGGGCGCGCGCTCGTGATCACGAGGGATTGAGCGACACCCGCCGCCGCTACACGACTGTCTTTCCCCATCGACGGGAGACCTCTAATGTCGCTGGGCACGATTCGAGAGGATACCGGGTGGCTGACCCGCACGACCCGAGCGCTTCCGACCCCAGACCGCCAGCCGCCGCGCCTTCGAGCCCGGCGCCTGCGGAGGATGGCGACTGGCGACTCGAGGAACGTCGGGGCAGCAATGGGCTTGCCGAGTTGCGGGCCATGGCCGCCAAGGGCTGGAGAACGTTTCTCAGGTACTTCCTGGCCTCTGGCGAGGTGCTGCAGGACTGCATCAGCTTCGCCGGGCGCCTGCTGAAAGCGGGGGTCGCAAGCAGCGGACGATCGATCCGCTACGGCGTGATGGGTGTCCTTAACTGGCGACCCGGGCGGGGTGACAATCGCCCCGTCACCTGGCGGCGGGCCGCGATCTGGGCAGGCTGGGGCGCCGGCGCCCTGACTGCGACGATCATCGGCTTCCTGATGTTCATATTCATGGGCATGCCCTCCACAGCAGACCTGTGGGCGGCCAAGGACAGTCCTTCGATCACGATTCAGGATCGCTATGGGCGCGTGGTGCTGCGGGAGCAAGCTCAGAACGCCCCGCCCGTGAACATCGACGCGCTGCCGCTGCATGTCGGTCAGGCCGTCATCGCGATTGAGGACAAGCGCTTCTACGATCACATGGGCGTGGACCTTGAAGGCCTCATGCGCGCGCTCATGGAGAACGCCAAAGAGGGGCGCGTGGTCCAGGGCGGATCGACGATCACCCAGCAGCTCGCGAAGAACCTCTTCCTGACCAACGAGCGAACCCTGCGCCGCAAGTTGCAGGAAGTGGCGATGGCGCTATGGCTGGAGAGCAAGTTCACGAAGAAGCAGATCCTCGCACTCTATCTCAGCCGCGTTTACTTCGGCGCTAGCGCATGGGGCGTGGAGGCGGCGTCGGAGCGTTACTTCGACAAGCCCGCGCGCGATCTCACGCTTGCCGAAGCCGCCCTTCTCGCGGGTCTTCTCAAAGCGCCTTCGCGCATGAACCCCGCCAACGAGGACACCGCCGCCAAAGCGCGCGCGCTGGTCGTGCTCAACGAAATGGTGGCGGAAAACTTCATCACCGTTGCGCAGCGTGATGCAGCAGCGGACTCCAAGCTGCCAATCAACCGGCGTAATCCTGCGGGCAACCTGGGCTATTTCCGAGACTGGATCGACCCGACCCTCAACCGCATCATCGGCATTCAGCGCGACCACTTCGTCATTGAGACGACGCTGGACCTTGAGGCGCAGCGCGCCGGCGAAGCCGCGCTGAACAAAACGCTCGACGAGCAGGGCGAAGCCATGGGCGTGTCCCAGGGCGGATTGATCTCGCTGGACGCGCAGGGCGGCGTGCGCGCCATGGTGGGCGGCCGCGGCTACACTGACAGCCAGTTCAATCGCACGACGCAGGCGCGCCGTCAGCCGGGCTCCGCGTTCAAGTACTTCATCTACCTCGCCGCCATGGAACGCCCCAGCTTCTCCCCGTGGTCGGTGCGCGTCGATGCGCCGATCACGATCGGCGACTGGTCGCCCGGCAACTATGAGGACGAGTACTACGGCCCGGTGACTATGACGCAGGCTTTCGCCCGCTCCATGAACATGGTGGCGATTTCAGTGGCCAATGAAATCGGACACAACAACATCATCGACACCGCCAGCCGCCTCGGCGTGCGCACGAAGCTACATAACTACCGCTCGCTCGCGCTCGGCGCGCAGGAACTGCCGATGATCGAGATGGCGCAGGCTTATGGCGCGATGGCCAGCGGCGGCTTCCGCGTCGAACCGCACGGCGTGTCGCGCGTGAGCCGCGCCAGCGGCAACGTGATCTGGTCCTGGCGGCCCGCCAGCGCCGAACGCGTCATCAACGACCGGGCGTTGCGTTCGATGAACCTGCTGATGAACCGGGTCGTGGAGGGCGGGACCGGCACACGCGCGCGCATTGAGGGACGCCAGATCGGCGGCAAGACGGGCACCGGCAACGACTATCGCGACGCCTGGTTCGTCGGCTTCACCTCGGGCATCACCACCGCCGTGTGGGTTGGCAACGACAACTACGCGAAGACCAACCGGGTCACGGGCGGTGCGCTGCCGGCCAGCATCTGGCGCGACTACATGGTCGTCGCACTGCGCGATACGCCCGCCACGCCGCTCGCCATGCCAAAGCAGGAAGACTATGCGCCCGAGCCGCTGCCGGCCAACATGGCGGCGCACGATCCAAGTGCGGCGGACGTTTCCGGCGCGCCGCTTATTTCCTCCGGCGGAGAAAGGGAACCGCCGACGGAAGGCCCGATGCTGGATGGCCCCGAGGGGTAAGCGCAGAACCGCTGCGGCTGCGCGGGGACAGTGCAATTGCGGCGCACTGGGATTTGAGATCGACGGCGACCTTGATCATGTTTTTTTGTATGTCACTGCTCGATTTGCCGGTGGCGCACGGGCGCTAAAGGCATCGCGGTGGTTTCAGTCGAAACACCGCGTTTGAATGGCGGACGGGTGGGGACCGCATACCGCCTTGCAAAAGACGGATGCGGAATGGGATGAGATCGGCGATCTCGGTCAGCGTCACCACCGAGCTTTCCGAGATTCTTCAGGTGACTAAAGCCGTTTCAGAGAAAACCGAGTTGGGATTCACCGGCGCGACGAATGCTGATTCTTGATCTGTCGTTTCGACGATGGAGCTTGGCGGCGATGGCTAAGGCCTATGATCGGGATTTGCGGTTCGGATTGTGGCGTCGGTTGAGGCGAGCGCCACCACGGAAGAAGCGGCAAAGCGCTTGAGGATCGCCAAAGCGACCGCCAGGCCCCAGGGCCAGCCGCCAGGGCCAGCCGCCAGGCTCAAAACTAGATCCGCATTCGGACTTTATCTTCAGCCTGGTCGAAGAACGCAGCGAGATCTTCCCGGCTGAAATCGCTTAGCGCCTGAAGGCCGAGCGCGGCGTGCGGGCGGCTCCCGCCACGATCTGGTATTGTTTTTATGAGCGCGATTGGACGTTTAGAAAAGGACAGCCCACGCCAGCGTGCCGCAAGGTCACTGGAAAACCACGACCTTTGTCGCGGGCCTGCGCCTCACAGGGTTCGACGCAACCATGTTGCTCGGCGGCCCCGGGAACGGTGAGGGCTTTCGCGCCTACATCGCTCACGTCCCCGTCCCCGAGCTCACGCCCGGCGATGTGGCGGTGATGGAGAATTTGCCCGCGCATAAGGTCGATGGCGTGCGCCAAGCGATCGAAGCGGCGGGCGCGCGGATACTCTACCTGCCGCCCTACAGCCCCGACTTCAACCCGATCGAAATGGCCTTCTCCAACCTCAAAGTGCTGTTGCGCCAAGCGGCAAAACGCACCGTCGAAGGCCTCTGGCACGCAGTCGCCGAAGCGCTCAAGGCCTTCACGCCGCAAGAGTGCGCCAAAATGCTCGCTCACGCCGGCTACGACTTGGATTATTCCTAGCCTCTGGGCGCAATGGCGTGCAGCGCCGCGCCATGCTTGCGCAGCCAGTCTTCCGCCTTGTCGTAGTCCGGGAACACGCGCTTCACCTGCGCCCAGTAGCGACGGGAGTGGTTGAGTTCTCGCAGGTGCGCGGTTTCATGAGCGGCGAGATAGTCAAGAATCTGCGGCGGCGCCAGCACGACACGCCACGAGAACGATAGCGCGCCGTTCTCGGTGCAGGAGCCCCAGCGGCTTGTGGTGTCCTTCACGGTCAGCGAATTCCAGCTCACGCCAAGCACTTTGGCGTGAGCTGTCACGCGCGCGAGCAAGTCGGCCCTGGCCTCTGCGACGAGGAAGCGGCGCACACGCGCTGAAAAAGCCTCCGCGTCCGGCGCGCCGGCGACGATGCACGCAGGCTCTTGCCCACGGGCGGCGATGATGTGCGTCGCCACGCGGCCCCGCGTCATCACGAGGTGATGCGCCGCGCCACGCAGCGGGATGATCGCGCCCGGCGTGAGATGCACGGTGCGCGGGAGCTTGTTGAGCTGCATCGCGATCCAGCCAGCGCGATCGATGGCGAAGGCCGCAGCCTTCGGCGCAAGGCCCTGGGTCGGCGCGACTGCAACCGCTTCCCGACGCGCGGCGTCCAGGCGAAGGCCGATGCGCTTGGCGCGAGGATTGACCACCACGCGCAACGGCACAACGCGGCCATCGAGCAGCACGACGCTTTCCGGCAGCTTCTTCGGCTGCGTGACGCGCGCCACGATCGCGCGGACCGCACTCTTCTCGGCAACCTTTTTCGCGGAAGTCCCGGTCGGCTTTTTCTGAGGCGACTTTGCGGGACGTGCGGGCATGGTCGAACCCTAGGCTGCGTCGGCGTTCGCACGCAACGACTTGCGCGACCGCGACTGGTGGGTGCGGATGAACTCCCGCATGCGTGGATAAATCTCGGTTCGGAAGCGGCGTCCATTGAACACGCCGTAATGCCCGACGCCCGCTTGCAGATGATCGATGCGCATCACCGCAGGCACATTTCCGCAGATGTCGTGGGCCGCCTGGGTCTGCCCAATACCGGAGATGTCGTCGAACTCCCCTTCCACGGTCATGAGCGCCACGTTGCGGATTGCGCCCGGCTTCACGGGCTTGCCGTGATGCATGAAAAGGCCGCGCGGCAGAAGGTGTTCCTGAAACACATCGCGGATGGTCTGGAGATAGAACTCTTCGGTGAGATCGAGGACAGAGAGATACTCGTCATAGAACTCGCGGTGCTTGTCGGCGCTCTCGTCATCGCCTTTGGTGAGGCTCTTGAAGAACTCGTGATGCGCATCGACGTGCTTGTTCAGATTCATACCCATGAACGAAGCGAGCTGGATGAAGCCCGGATAAACCCGCCGGAAAGCGCCGGGGTAGATCATCGGCACGGTGTGGATCATGTTCTGCTCGAACCACGAGAACTCGCGTTCCTCGGCAAGCTTGTTCGGCACCGTCGGCGATTTCCGCGCATCAATGGGCGAGCCCATGAACGTCATGCTCGCCGGCATCGCAGGATCATTGGCCTCAGACATTAGCGAGATCGCTGCGAGGACCGCAGGACCCGGCTGGCACACCGCCGCCACATGCGCGCCCGGACCGACGGCGCGAATCATCTCAAGGATGTGATCGACGAAGTCATTGAGATCGAAGCGGCCTGCAAACAGCGGCGCCATGCGCGCGTCCGTCCAGTCCGTGATATAGACCTCATGCTCTGGCAGGAACGCTTCCACCGTGCCGCGCAGCAGCGTCGCATAGTGTCCCGACAGGGGTGCAACAATCAGAACGGCGGGATCCTTGCTATCGCCCCGCGCGCGCTTGAGTTGTTCGGCGTCCCGCTCGAAGTGCACAAGATTGCACCATGTGCTGGACCAGACGTTCTTCGGCGTCACGTCCACCGAAACAGCGTTGACGCGCGTGGTGGGCAGGTTCCAGTCGGGCTTGCGATATCGGCGCGTGACAGCCTCGAACACGTCGGTCGCGGCTGTCACTGTGCGGACGAACTCGCTGTCGCTCGCGGGGTTGAATGGAGAGCGCAGAAACGCTGATTGCGCCATGGCCGCGGCCCGGACGGGCGCCACCGCGAAATGGGTCATCTCATAGAGCGAATACAACATCTTGCGGACCTGTTCGTGTTGCGCTGCACAATAGCGGACCGATTGTTCATCATTAAGCAGGGTCCGTTGCAATCCCATTAACCGGCAATGCGCGGAACGTGCGTGATGGGCCATGGGGGCCATGGGGCAGGGAGAGTGAAGCGGCAACGCCCAGCGACCGAAAGCGATTTCCCGTGCGGCGCGTCTCGTTCGCCGCAATGCGGAATCAGGCCTTTACGCCACCCATCGCGGCATCGAGGCACGCGCCCATGTCCGCCGGGCTCATTTCGCTCGGGAAGATGGCTATCGGCTTCCAGCTGCGGTCCATGACGTAAAACAGCGACGAATGGTCAATGACGTAACCGACCGCCGACCCCTGCTCTTCCCGCTTCTGGTGCAACACCTTGAAGGCCGAAGCGGCGGCGTCGATCTGGCCAGGCGTTCCTGTGAGCCCCCTGAGCCCCTTGGGGAAGGCCTCGCTGGACACGTAGCGCGCCAAAATCTCTGAAGTATCGCGCTCGGGATCGAGCGTCACCAGCGCCACATTCACGTCCGGCGCCCCGCCCTGCCGTGCGTCAAAGGCCGCCCGCAGGGTCTGCAGCGAGGTTGGGCAGATGTCGGGGCAGTTGGCGAAACCGAAATAGAGCACCGTCGGGCGATCGGCGAAGTCGGCTTCCGTCACGGTGCGGCCGGTCTGGTCGACGAGCGAGATCGGGCCGCCGACGCGCTGAATGCCGCTGGTTGCACATCGGGCCGGCGGCACCTTGGCGGCGGGCGCGCAAGCGACAGGAAACAGCGAGACGAGCGCCACAACGGCGGCGAGACGCAAAGACGAGGGCGACCACTTCATGCGCCGATCTAGTCGTCCTTGGACAACAAAGTCGACTGCCGCATGGTCGCGGGTCATGCGACGGTGGAGGAAACTCGCGACGCCTGCGTGATCCACCTCTCGACCATGGCCACCGAGGGCATCCGCACCTTTTTGGGGTTGCGCGCCTTGCGTTTGGCTTCCGCCAGCCGCGTCATGAGCGCATCTACCTGGACGGCGCGCATATGCTCGATCGAGTGTATGCCTGCCGCGCACAGCAGGTTGAGGTAGCCCTTGCCGAGTTCCGGCAGGCGCAACAGGTCCGCCAGCAACACCCAGCGCAACAGGTCCGACTCTTTCAATCCTGTGATCCGGGCAAGTTCGGCGCGCCCTTTGGCGGTCTCGCAGCGCCTGAAGAGCTGATTGGTGTTGGTGATCCCCTTCGCGGCGAGAGCTTCCCTACAGCTCTCCCCGATCGTATCGATCTCATCGATCCCGCAACTCAATGGACCGTCCCCCTATGACGCCAAACCGACAGAATGTTTGTCCTGCACCGGACACACGCAAGCGGGGACTGCAGTAGTGTCGGGGTTCCTGGCCAACGCCATCGTCGGGGGCGGAGCGACTGGACGGGTGCGTTTGCGCACATTGGTGCTGCTGCGCTGGATGGCGGTCGCGGGTCAGACCGCAGCGCTTGTTTACGTCCACTTCGGGCTTGGCTTCGATACACCGCTGGCGGCGGGCCTGGGCGCCATCGCCGTCAGCGCGTGGGTGAACATTTTCCTTATGATCGCGCGGCCTTCCCAGGGCGTGGTGCGGGACCGGGAAGCGGCGGCGCAACTGGCCTACGACGTGCTGCAACTCGCGGTGCTGCTCGCGCTGACAGGGGGTGTGGCGAACCCGTTCCTGTTGCTCTTCATCGCGCCGGTGGCGGTGTCGGCGATCGTGCTCCGCCCGGCCGTGACAGTGGCGCTTGCTGGGCTGACCTATGTTTGCATCGCAGCGCTCGCTGTGTGGCACTTGCCCCTGCCCTGGCGCCCCGGCGACGGCTACGAACCCCCGATGATTTATCAGCTCGGCCTCGCGACTGCGGTGCTCATTGGTCTTGGGTTCACAAGCGTATATGCGTGGCGGGTGGCGGCTGAGGAAGAACGTTTGAGCGCAGCCCTATCGGAAGTGCAGAACGTGCTGGCGCGCGAGCAGAAGATGTCAGCGCTCGGCGGACTTGCAGCGGCGGCGGCGCACGAGCTTGGCACGCCGCTGGCGACCATCCATCTCGTAGCAAAGGAAATGGAGCGCGGCATGGCCGCAGACTCTGCGCTCCTGGAGGACGTGCAGCTTCTCGTATCGCAAAGCGAGCGATGCCGCGCGATACTGAAGCAGCTGACCAATCGCAAGGATCAGGGAGACGCCGTGCACGAGCGGTTTTCGTTACAGGCGTTGCTCGATGACGCCGCCGGCCGGCACAGCGATCTGGGTCGAACGGTCAGCATCACGGTCGAGAACGATGCGACGGAAAGCGGGCGGGCGCCGGAAATTCGTCGGCTGCCGGAAATGATACACGGCCTCGGCAACCTCATCGAGAACGCGGTAGGCTTCGCCGCCGAAAAGGTGGATGTGGCCGCGAAGTGGACGCCCGACGAGATCACCATCATGATTCGCGACGATGGACCGGGCTTCCCGCCACAGGTGCTTGCCAGGCTGGGCGAACCCTATGTGAGCGAGCGCACTTCCGGTGATCGCGGCGGGGGCCTTGGGCTCGGCTTTTTCATCGCCAAGACGCTCCTTGAGCGAACTGGCGCGAGAATCGAGGCTCACAATCGCACCCTCCCGCGGACGGGAGCAGTGGTTCGCGCCACTTGGCCCCGCGCCGCTATCGAAGCGCCGCCAATGGTCGGTGTGTGACGACAGGCGTGACAGTTGGTCCGCTGCGGCGAAGTGTGGCAGTTTGCTCTCAGAGAAATAACGCCAGATCAGGCACATCATGAACACCGTCCCCATCGAATCCCCCGGCGAGAAGACCCTTCTCGTTCTTGACGACGACGCTCCCTTCCGCACACGCCTTGCGCGCGCGCTAGAAGGACGCGGCTTTGAGGTCGTCGCCGTCGGCAGCGTCAACGAGGCCATTGAGATCGCGCGCCAGAAGCCTCCGCAGTACGCGGTGCTCGATCTTCGGCTCGAAGACGGTACCGGCCTCTCGGTCGTCGAGGAGCTTCATCGGCGGCGCGCGGACTGCAAGGTCGTCATGCTGACTGGCTACGGCAACATAGCGACGGCCGTCGCTGCGGTGAAAGCTGGCGCGCTCGATTATCTCGCCAAGCCCGCCGACCCCGACGATGTCGTGAAGGCGCTGCTTGCGCTGCCAAACGACAAGCCTGCGCCCCCAGAAAACCCGATGAGTGCGGACCGCGTGCGCTGGGAGCATATCCAGCGCGTGTACGAATTGTGCGGTCACAATGTCAGCGAAACGGCGCGTCGCCTGAACATGCACCGCCGCACGCTGCAGCGGATCTTGGCCAAGCGCGCGCCGCGTTAGATCACGCGACGCGGCACTGGAAGCAGCCATACGCCGCTGCGCGGATGTGCACTTATTTTACGCAATCGCTGGTGAATGCCCGTTTGATGGCGGCGGCGCAATGGCCTCCCGGAACAACGTCGGCATGCGCGATTGACGTGAAGTCGTCGTAATCGCGCACGACGACCTGCGGGATGACCGAGACATAGGCAGCTCGTCGACCTCGAGAACCTTCGGCGCACCGAACGTGCGCGAACAATGGACCCTATTCGGCAAAAGCCGACGCGGCGTTAAGAGGTTGTGCTTGAAGAGCAAAACCTTCTCGCCGGGCTGCGCTCAGGCCAGCGTGACACGGCACGGGAAACCAACGGGCGCAGTCACGTCGACGATGCGCACCTCTGGGTCTTCATGTTCGGATCGCGCCGCTGCAGCGGCGACGTGTCGAGTATCGGGCGGGCGGTCGATAAATGCAGTCATGAAATGATCCTGTTTCACGAGCACATTCGTAGCGGCGACTGACCACGCCTACCGGCCATTTCGGACGATGTTCTCAGACGATCCAACGCTGTTCGCATCGCCCCGAAGTCGCTAGACTTCTTCCGTGTTTCACTCAGGCTTTGTCCTCTTTCCGAACCTCACGCAGCTCGATTTCACCGGGCCGCTGCAGGTGCTGCACCGCCTCCCCGGCGCGAAGACCCACATTATCGCCAGGACGCTTGAGCCCGTTCCGTCCGACTGCGGGCTCTCGCTCCTGCCCACGACGACCTTCGCAGACTGCCCGCCGCTCGATCTGATCTGCATTCCCGGCGGGTTCGGCGTCGATCAGGCGATGGCGGACTTAGAGGCGGTCGACTTCGTGCGCCGGCAGGGCGCCACGGCGAAGTACGTCACGAGCGTCTGCACCGGCGCTTTCATTCTGGGAGCTGCCGGGTTGTTGCAGGGCAAGCGCGCGACGACACACTGGGCGTACCACGACTTCCTGCGACTGGTCGGGGCCACGCCGGAGCACGCGCGCGTCGTACGCGACGGCCGTACAATCACCGGCGGCGGCGTGACGGCGGGGATCGACTTTGCGTTAACCGTCGCCGCAGAAATTGCCGGGGCCGAGATCGCCCAGACAATCCAACTCGCGATCGAATACGATCCGGCGCCTCCGTTTGACTCAGGATCGCCCTCACGCGCGCCGACCAACGTGCGTGAGGAGATGACCAACCGCTATGCGAAGCGGCAGGAGGCGTTCAAGATCGCGCTCCTCGCCGCGACGCGTCCCTCGTCCCTCGTCCCTAGTCCCTAGTCTTCTTCGACTTCGATCTCGATGTCGGCCGCCCAATACACGTAGTCGCCCACGACCGCGCGCACTTCGCAATCATCGGTCTGCGGCGGCTCGATGAGCGCCGCACCGTGATCAGCGATTTCCTTGTCGATCGCCGCGCGATCGATTTTCGTAACAAGCAGTACGGTCCGGACTTCCGACGATGACATGGCTCGCACTCCTTCGTGACGCGTGCCCTGGCGAGATCGGTTGAGTCGGGCTCCAAGTCCATGACCTGACGGAGAATTTCATCTTGGCGTCAAAACTTCCGGCAGTGGCGCGCCGAACAGTCGCGAGGCTGCGACTCGCGCGAATGCTAGCGTGATCGCCTTGCGACGGGCGCCCGCCAGCGGAAGCCGGGGCGCCTCACGGATGATTTCACCGCCGAAACCGTCCGCGATGATGAGCCCGGCGTCTTCCGGGATCATCACGTGGGGAAATTCCTCGGTCACGGCGAAATAGAAGGCGTCGCAGTAGTCTCGGTACGCCGGCCACTTGAAGTCGTCCAAGTAGTCTTCGACGCCGGATTTCGTCTCCACGATGACGATGTCGCCCCTCGGGCCAAGTGCGGCGACGTCCGCCCGGCGTCCGTTGCCGAGGGTGAGTTCCAGGATAGGTGCGTAATTCCGGTCGAGCAGCAGGCGTTGGACGCCCCGGGCAAGCGTCCGGGTGATCTCGGGGCGGCTCGGGCAGGCTTCCCCTGCGTGGGGCGGAACGTCGGACATGGCTCCACTATCGGCCCCTGCGGCTGGGCCCTTCAACCCGCTGACCCGATTTCCGAAGCCGCCGCGCTTCCGGCTCAGAGGGGTCGATCCATGGACGTCGTCAGAGTCACGCAAGCCGAGACACGCGCCGAACAGCGGCTGACGATCCACATGTGGATCACGGGCGTCTGTTTTTTGCTGATCATGTTCTTTGGCTCGCAGCTGGTTTCGGCGCAGTCGAACCCGCTGGCGCAGACCCCGGTGCTCGCGCCGGTGGCCGGGCAGATCGCGAAAACCGAAGTCGACATGTGCGCCTACAAGACCGGCGCGGTGCTCGGCATGGGCGGGACTTGCGGCGCTGGCGTGAAGTTCTGGATCGCCGACAGCAACGACGCCCTTGTAGCGACCACGCGGGCCGCGCCGATGTTGCAGCCGCAGTTCATACAGCCGGGCGGCTTTGCGATGGGCATGGTGGCTCCGCCTTCGTTAGACGGCGCGCGCGAAGCCTACATGCTCAGCATCGATGGGAATCCGATCATCCCGTATGGCGCGTTGACGTCGCCGGACACGTCCGCGGACGCGCTGGCGTTCACTCTTCTGCTCAGCTTGCCCGTGCTGCTGTTCCCGGTGCACCTGATGATGCGCAGCGCCGCGCGGACGAGGGCGGAGGCCGAGGTTTCCAAGGCAGCGACATGGGGCCAGTCGTGACAGCCAGAGGCCTCTGGCGCCAGGTCGTGGAATCGTTCGCGCGCCTGAATTTCTTCACGCACGCCGTCGGCGCCGTCATCGCGGTCCTGATGCTCCCCGTTCTGCTCTACTTTTCCGTAGCGCCGTCCAAGGCCCCGATGGCGAACAGGGTCGCCGTACGCGGCGCCATCGAGAGTGCGCGCACGGCGCCTTGCCTCGATCGTCTCCGCAAGACCGTGTTCAGTCCGCGAGGCTGCGTGGACGGAAACGTCGTAACGTATCGCGACGCGAACGGCCTGATGCAATCGGCCGTTTTTCATCTGCCGGGCTACGCCCCGTTCGACTCAACACTCTATCCACGCGGCGGCGTGTTCGACGTCGTCATTCACGAAGAAAGCCTGAGGTCGGCGCGCAATCAGCACGCTTATGCAGTGGCGGTAAACGGCGCGGTGCTGAAGCCGCTGAAAAAGGAAGGCCTCGCGGATCGCCTCGCGATCATCGCCTTTGCGCTGCTCATGGCGCTGATTCTCGCGACCTTCATCGGGCGACTGCAACTCAAATTGGAGAGTCGCGCCAAGGCGAAAGCGTTACAAAAAAGCGGCCCCGATGTTTCCATCGAGGCCGCCGGCTAATCCGGTGATGTCTTCTATTCGGCAGCGATCTTCGCGAGCGCCGCGCTGTCAACGCCGAAATTTATCGTCTGCAGATATTTGATGCCGTCCTCGGCGATGTCGTCGCCGACCATGCGGTCGCCTTCGGACTTCAGTTCATCGAGATCGACGTACATGGCGTAGAACGCCTTAGTCCGATCTGTGATGATGCCCGCGTTGAGCAGGGTCTTCACGAGCACGCGGAAGATGTTGGTCGATTCCTTCATCTGCTCGCGACGCGCTTCGTCGGTGGCGATTTCCTGGAACGCGGCCATCACCTTGTCCGGGTCGAGACCGAAGCTCGCGTAGATGTCGCGCATCTGGTGCGGGGCGACGAGGTTGAAGAGCAGCGTCTGGAAGCAATGCGCGGCCCAGTTCTCGACGATCTCATGTTCTTCCGGCGTCAGCTTCGGGATCGTGCGATCTGCCCAGATTTTCCCGAATTTATGGTGGAAGGCTTCGTCCGTCATCACCAGCTGCATCAGCTTCTTGGCGAGCGGATCGTTCGTTCGCTGATAGAACGTCGCGAAGGCGCCCATGGCGAGGCCTTCGACCAGCATCTGCATGCCGACGATCTTTTTGTAGACTTCCGGCGCATGCACGATCTCGACGAGCAGGTCCTTCAGCACCTGGCCGCACGGCAGCGGCGAGCCCCAGCGCGTCTTGATGTACTTCGCGAACGCCGTGACGTGACGGCCCTCTTCGCGCGTCTGGTTGGCGGCATACTCCTGCGCGCCCGGATCGCGTAGCACGTGGCAAAGCGAAGCAGAAAGGTTGAGCGCGCCCTGCTCGCCATGCAGAATCGCCGAGAGCTGCCAGCGCATCATCTCGTTCTTGAAGCGCGTGCGTTCACGCGGCTTGTCGGCGAAATGGTTTTGTACGTAGTCGGTCTGCATGGCCGGGACGAGTTCGTCGGGCATCATGTCCTGAGTGTCGAGGTCCCACGGCTCGGCGTCGAAATCGATGTACCGCTTGTCCATCGGATCCCAGAAGTGATCGTGGGTGGCCGAGATGATCTTGTCGAAGGCGCCCGAGCGATTCATGTGCCGGTCGATCTCAAGCATGGCGGCGAAATCAGTCGGCGCGACCGCGTCGTACACTTCGTCCTTGGTGATCTGGCGAATGGGGGTCTGAGCGCCGTCGGCCATGAAGTCCTCCCGGAAACAGGTTGCGGGCGGAACAAGCCGCCTCTTACGCTGCAAAATACACCGGGTTCGTTCAGCAATCAATAAAAATGACGCCAGCGTCAGATATTTTTTGGTAACGTTTGCGGGAGGCTTCACCCTTCGCCCCCTCGCGGCGGGGACGGGTCTGGCGCGCATGACCCGGCGCCCTCAGAAGCTCTCGCTTCGCGGCCGGGCACGCACAGACTCCAAAACCCCTCATGAAGAAACCCGCGCGTCCACGGGCCGGTCCGTCATCTGCCGCGACATATGTCGGATCTCGCGGTCGGCGAGTTCCCAGACGCCCTCCATGTCGCCGCACCCGTCGCGGCGGCCCTCGCGGGGCCGGCGCTTGGGCGGCTTCCAGCCGGTGTACAGATAGCGGCGCTGCATGCGCGCCGGGCGATGACCATGGCCGCGCGTTCCGGCGCGAAGACGACACGGCGGAGTGTTTCGAGTTTGCGCGCGAGCATGCGCATCACATCGCGTTCGCGTGGCGGCGGCTTTCCCGGCATGTCGCACACGCAGCGCGCGCCAGTACGCGGCGGCCGCGCGAAGGACAAGCGCCAGGTGGACCGATCAGTGCGCTGTTCCGGCGTGACGACGCGCGGCTCACGCACCCGCACGGGGCGTTCTTTCGGCGCCGCCAGCCCTTCTGCAAAGCTCGCCGCCAACGCGAGCGCCCACAGCGGGATCTTCTCCAGCCGCCGCAGCTTCGTCAGCTCATGGAGCGCCCACTCTTCAGGACGATTGTTCTGCGCAACCTTTTGCGGATCGCCATGGCGATCGCAAAACGCGCCCCACGCGCCGCGCACCGTGCGCAGATAGAGCGCGATCTTCGGGTGAAAGGATTCGGGGACGTTGAACGTCGAGCTGTCGAAACCGTCCAAGTCTATGTCGCCCTCCTTCCCGGCTGTTTGGGCGAAGGGTGAGTGGATGAGGGGGTTACCCGGTCGGAGTGTTTGGCTGATTTTTCTGCAGCGCGCGCGCGAAGGCGTTCGCGCGACATGAAAAGATTCTTGAAGACCAGCGCGAAAGCGAGGGATGAACGAGTCCGCGATCGGACTACCTGTTTGTGATCTTCGCGTACTGAGCGAGCTGCGTCCCTCCTCCCCTTGTGGGGAGAATGCGGTCGAGCGCAGCGAGACCGGGTGAGGGGCTTGGCGCTCTGCGGTGAATGGCGCATCGGCTTTCGATGTTCATAGGTGAGCGTCTCGCTTCAAACTCGTTTTAGACGAACAGATCCGGATGTGTCCGCCAGTATCGCGTGTTCTGTCCGTCTACGCAGGAAAGTCCGCCTCAAGGCGCTGAACGAGTCTTGCGACCTGCACCGGGACCGCTCCGCCCAAGATCATGAGCGCGCGAACGATGGGCAGGTAAGGCTCCACCGACGCCGCCAGCGCCGCAGGCGACGTGCCAGCTAATTCGGCATACGCCGCCTGCATTGCAGCGTTGACGGCGCGCGGACGCTCCGGGTCATCGGCAGTGTGGGGTGCAAGCTCAGTCAATATTACTTGCCCGCTCGCCAGGTCGAACGCAGCCGGCGCCCGGAGCGCGGCGATCCAATCGATTAGTTTCGGACCAGCCGTAGTCATGATTACGTTGCCAGGATTTGGATCGCCATGGCACAGCCCGTCTCCCGGTGAGAGACGATCGGTTAGCGCAAGCACGCAGCCTACGACATGGTCCGAAAGGGCCCCGCGAGAGCGCCGGAGACTGCGCACCACGTACTCACGCAGAAGCAATAAATCGGGCGGGGGAGGCGCCGCGTGGACGGCATGAAGAACACCGGCAAGGATGACGCCTGCCTCCGCGTACGAAACCGTATTGCTCTTTATGGCTTGAGTTAGGGTCGGACCATCGTGCAGCGCCATCACCACGCCAGCTCGCCGCTCGATAGTCACCTCTTCAAACACTTCCGGCGCTAACTCACTCGCCGAGTGAACAGCGCGGGTGACCCAGGCCTCATACATACTGATGCGGTGGGGAACGCCATCCTTGTAAAGCTTGACCACCCGCCCGGGCGCCCACGCATGAACTTCCGCAGTGGCGCCCGCGCCGATCTTCAACCCCAATAATCCATGCATCTAGGGCCCCCAAAAGCAATTCCTCACGCGCCCCGCCGCCGACGGCTGGGCCCGGCATCAGACACTGAACAGCGAGGTCTGCACGAAAGAAATGGGCCAGCTTTAGACACACGGAACGCCCCGCATCCGTCCGCTACCCAGACAGCTTCTCCCCTCAAGGGGAGAAGGTACAACAGCGCTCAATCCCGGTCCGGCGCGTCCAGCGGAAAGTGCGGCCGGAGATACCTTGCTTCAACCACAGCGCGCGCGAACAAGGGCCGGGCGCGCCGCCACGCAGTCCCGCCGCTTACGCCGCCGGGGCCTCCACTAGATCGCGGTACGCGCGCCAGCTGGCGAGGCCGAGCCAGGGGAAAATCAAAGTGAAACCGAGAAAGCCTGTCGCCGCCGCCAGAAGCACGAACGCCACGATGATAAGCGCCCACAGCAGCAGCGGTCGGAAGTTCTGCGCCACCGCGCCGAAGCTCGTCGCCACCGCTACGAACACGTTCGTCTTGCGGTCAAGCAGCATGGGCGTAGACACGACGACAAGGCAGTATGTGAAGAAGGCCATAACGCCGCCGATGATCGAGCCGGCGATCAGCATCGCGTGGCCCTCCGGCGTGCCGACGGCGTAGGCGATAAACTCCTCCACCGTGCGATGAAGGCGCCACGTCGAAAGGCCGTAGACGATCTGCGCGAACCGGCTCCACAGAAAGTAGATGAGCAGCAGCGCCAGCCCTAGGTAGGCGATATCCTGCCGCACGGCGTCGCGCACGAACAACATGCGCCCGAGAGACGGCTTGCCGCCGCGTTCGATGATGCGGCCCGCCTCGAACAGCCCCATCGCCAGCATCGGCGCGACGAAGACGAAACCGCAGGTCAGCGCCAACACCCAGAACGCCGCGTTGAACCTGAACAGCGCCCAGCAGAACCAGAGGCTCACGAGCCCGATCGTCAATCCGTAGAAGAGGAACGCGAAAGGCGCGCGGCCCATGTCGCCCCACGCGCCCGCGAGCCACTGTAGCGGCGCGCCCGCGCCCACCTTCCTGATCCGTGTCCGTCTGATCGCCGCAACGCCGCCCGCCGCCATGTCCTCGCCCTTTGTGTCTTTGGCGCAAGAGTCCATTGCGCAAGGCGGGAAACGCATTGAGGTGGGTCAAGCGGTGGGGATTTGTGGACCCGCGGCCAAGCACCGCCGCCAAAAGACGCCCGCGACCTTGCAATGGCGGGCGTCGCCTCTGGTGTCGTATGACCGCCCAATGATCCTACAGGAAGAAAAAATCCGCCGCCGTATTTAGGCCTGCGGAAATGCCTACGAGTGCAATTGTTTTCCCTTCGGGAAACGTGATGCCGGTATCTCCGCCAACCTGCGCGACCGTGACATTGTTCGCCGTGGCGCCTGCGTAACCGTAGAGGTCGATCTTGTCGATGTTGTCCCCCCAGTCTGCGATGGCGTCGGCGCCATGACCAGCGAAGAACGCAAACCGGACAGCGCCCGAACCGCCGTAGAGCGTGTCATGGCCTGGCCCCCGATTAGGTAGTCAGCACCGCTCTCGCCATGCAGCGTCTCGGCGCCCGCGCCGCCATCGACACCGTCGGCGCCATCGCCGCCCCAGAGACCATCAACATCATCCCGGCCGTTGATCGCGGCGTCGCCGGACCCCTCGTAAAGGGTGTCATTTTCCGTCCCTACGTCAATCGCGACTGCACCGGCATCGGCGTAAATGAGCTCGTTGTCGACTTGGCCGTTGAGACTGTCGTTGTCGCTCCCTCGGTAAACTGTGTCGCCGCCGTCTCTGCCCCAAACGTTGTCGTTCTATGCGCCGCCCTCGATACCGTCGGCCGCTATCTCCATAAAGCCGATCGGCGCCGCCCCGCGCTTCGATGTAGTCGCCCTCGGCATCTCGATAGACGTTGATAGATGCTGAGCCTTCCAGGGAACCGCCGCCTAGCAACGACGCGCCGCCGGCGTTTTAGCTACGGATCGAAGCGTCGGCACCCGGGGTGAATCCCGATGTCGCGAGACTCTGAAATTTTCCATTCGGCAGCGCCAAGGCCCATGGGTTCGTGTCGCTAGCGCTAGTACCGCCCATCGGCGCCACAAGATCAGCAATCTACTTCAAGGGCGTCGGCATGTTCAATACTCCCCTGCCATGCTACATCCCCCACCATGCCATTGGGCGTGGAGGGTAAACCGGTCCATGTGCGCGTCAATCGGAATCCGATGACGTCCCGGTGATATCTTTCAAGTCGACACGGTCTTCCAACGCCGCTGTGACCGCGGTGACGTGTCGAAACACATTCCGACCCCGTCTTTCGCGCGTGCGGCGCCGCTGCTATCGATAACGCCATGTCCACGCACGCCGCGCTCACCTCCCCTTCGCTTGACGACTTCGAGACCATCGCCCGCGGCGCGTGGGCGGCGTTGCCGTCCGTCTTCACGCGCATGGCGGGCGACGTGGTGATCCGCATCGAGGACTTTGCAAGCGAGGAGGTGCTGGGCGACTTTGGCATCGAAGACCCGTTCGAACTCACAGGCCTCTATGCGGGCGTGGATCTCACGCAGCAGTCGGTCGCGGATCCGAACGCGCAAGCGCCGATGGTGTTTCTGTTTCGCCGCCCGATCCTCGATGAGTGGTGCGATCGCGGCGACGTCACGCTCGGCGAACTCATCACGCATGTGCTAGTGCACGAGATCGGACACCACTTCGGACTGAGCGACGATCACATGGACGCCATCCTCGACGGCGCCCATTGACCGCGCGTCGCAAGATCGATCCCGCCACCGCGACGCCCGCCCCGCCGCGGGGCGCGTTCTCGGAAGTCGTGCGCGCAATGTGCCTCGCCTGGCTGCGCATCGGCGGCTGGAAGCTGCAGGGGGACTGGCCGGGCCACGACAAGGTCGTGCTGCTCGCCGCGCCGCACACCTCGAACTGGGACGGGATCAACATGCTCGCGACGGCGGGCGCCTACCGCATCAAGCTGCGGTGGATGGGCAAGAAGAGTCTTGTCGCCGGGCCGTTCGGATTCATCGTGCGCTGGCTCGGCTGTGTGCCGATCGATCGCTCATCATCGAATGACGTGGTCGCGCAGATGAAGCGTGCGTTCCAACGCGAGGACCGTCTCGTGCTCGCCATTCCGCCGGAAGGCTCGCGCTCGCGCTCGCCGGACTGGAAGCGCGGCTACTACCACATCGCCCACGGCGCAGCCGTGCCCATCGTGCTGAGCGTGCTCGACTACGGCGCACGCACCGTCACGCTCAGCGGCGTCATGGAAACCAGCGGCGACTACGACGCCGACTTCGCCTGGATCCGCGCGCACTACGAAGGCGCACAGGGGAAGTTCCCGGAGCGATTTGCGATCGGTTCGTTGTGACTACCGCCGCTTCAGCCGTGAATCCGGCACCGAGTCGCGGCTCGCCATTCCCATGCGTTCACGGCAATAGTCTTCCGGGTCCGCGCCCACGGGATTGGCGACGGCGTTGTCGGACTGGCGCGAGGCTGCCTTGTTGATGCAACGGTCGTAGGCGCGCGCGTCGCTGCGGCGCTGGCCCGGCGTGCGGGGATCGCCGTCGGGCGCTTCCACCGGACGATCGATGGCGCCAGGGACGGTGATCGTGTCGTCGCCCGGCGGGGGTTCCTTCGGCGGCAGCGTGATGACGGCGCCGCTGTCCTGCGCCGTCGCAGGGGCAGCCATCAGTCCGGCGCCCAAGAGTGTCGCGGCGAGCAGTGCTCCGGCGGCGAGGCGAATGCGAGTCATACGGGCGTCTCCGTGTCGGCGATCATGCCGCCGCTCCATGTGGTCGATATTGGCGGCGGAGATAAGGCGTCGCGCGCACAATGGCCAATGTCGCAGTGGTCCCGAATCTTTTTTGCCTCTTGGAGCTCGTCCTTCGGCTCGCCGCGAAGTCGATGCGCCCGGCGGCTAGAGCCGCCACAGGTCTTCGGACAGCACTTGCATGTCCGATACTTCCCGCATCAGACCAATCAGCAGGCTCAAAAGTTGTTAATGCGATTTCAAAGTGAAAATACGTCCGGCTTGCGGGGATTTTTTCTCAATCCACTTAATTATCCACCAGTTGCTGAAGCCGATGATGTCTTAAGCTTGGCCATACTCGCCTGATCTGGGTGGGGACTATCGGTTTTCATCAGCGGCGGGAATTCGCCTGTCGCGCGAGGGCGTTTGTTTCATTGCGGTTGCGAAACTAGCGTCCGGCGCGAAATCCAGAAGGGGTTAGGGTTAATGAAAATCACGCGTCTCCTCATCGTCGCCGGCATCGCCGTCGTCGCCGCCGCCTGCGCCACCGGCCGCACCGGCAACAAGTCGCTCGAGGCTTACTGCGCCATCGAAGGCAACACCGACACCGACATCTGCAAGGTTAACACGGCGGCTGTGAACCGCGACACCGCCACGCGCGCTGTCGCCGACAAAGGCGTAGCGGACGCCGCGCGCGCGCAATCGACGGCGGACCAGGCGCTCGCGCGTCAGGACGGCGTCTACTGCGAAACCCGCACGCTGAACCGCACCGACACGGGCACCTGCTCGGCCGGCTACACGCTCGTGGGCTGCGCCCAGTCGCGCTACACCACGCGCTCGGGCGGCCCGACGGTCATGCGAGAAATGGACGACACGCACTGCCGCTTCGCGACGCGCGTGCTCGAAATCAAAGCCCGCTGCTGCATGGTCGGCGCGGCCGCCGCTCCGAAAGAAGAAGTCGCGCCCGCCCCGCGCGGCGCGCAAAAGGCGCCGCAACGCACATCGTAAAATCCTGCTTTCATCGCTGAAACGGAAAGCCCCGGCCGCAAGGTCGGGGTTTTTTGCATTGCCGCTCGCTCCACGTCAGCGGCATCCAGGCTGCGGCTTCGGCGGATAGTCCGAACAATTCGAACTCGTCGGCTTACCTGTTGCGAGGATCTCTGTCCCGAATGCATGGGGCTGTTTCGACGCCACGCCGGAAGCGCACGCCAGCGACCGTTTCTCGTACAACCGGCCCTCCACGGCAGGCAGCATACCTTTGGCGGATGGAGCGAAAGGCGATCTTCTGAAAGCCCCACGTCGCACAAGTCACGCTCGATGCAGATTAGAACCGCATCAAAGAAGTCAACAAGCGCAAACAGGTCCTGCTGGCGCTGAAACGCATCAACTCCGTTGGTCTGATGATTCCATTGGTCTGAATGAGGGGCGACGGGCGATGGCGAATCCGCATCATTTCCGACCCCTGGAACTGCTCGAACGGCGCAAAGGTCTGAACGACACGCGCATCAGCCTGTTTTGAAGCTTCCGCCTTCCTAACCTCGACGTCCTGTTGATATGCCTGAAGCGCCAGAAGCCCGCCTAGCCGCGCTCCCAGGATGCTGCTTCAGGCGCCGAGCGCCGCTGACCAATCCTTGAAGTTCATCGCCGTCCCCCCGCTCCTGATCAGAACATGACCCCCTACCCCGCCAGCGGATAGCTCGCCTCTTCCGAATACAGGCTCGGCGCGTTGCGGCGAACATGACTCGACAGCAGGAAGAAGGCCTCCACGGTCCAGCTCTCGCTCTCGTAGAGCGCGAGGCGCCGCTCGAAGGCGATGGCGCGATCGAGCGTCGTGCCGGCGAGATAGGCGACCGTCATGTGCGGCCGGAATCTATGCTCGGACGGCGCGATCTTGCACCGACGCGCGGCGCGATCGCAGTCGACGGCGAGCGCCGTCAGAGCCGCGCTGTCTTCAATGCCGAGCCAGAGTGCGTGCGGCGCCTCGCGCCCGAAGAACCCCGCCCCTTTCACGCGCAGATCGAACGAACCGTGCTTCAGCGCGACCTCGCCGAGCTCCGCATCCAGATCCTCCGCCACGTTCTCCGCAATCTCGCCGTAGAAGCGCAGCGTGACGTGCAGGTTCTCACGAGGCCGCCACCGCGCGCCGGGAACGCCCCGCAACAGGGGGCCGACGCGATCGGCGATCTCGTCCGGGATGTCGAGAGCGGCGAAAAGTCGAAGGGCCATCCGCACCTTATAGAGGGATTTACCACGGTGCTTAAGCGGGACGGAACCGTTTGTGTGCGAAGGCGAAGCAATGGTCCCGGCCCTGCCGCACATCACCACCCACACCCCCGTCGACGATGCGGAGTCCCTCCTGGCCGTGGCGGAGGCGCGTCGCGAAACACTGGCGCAACGTCTGGTGTTGGCGGGTGTGCTCTGCGCGTTCTGCCTGCTGTTCACGGGCCACGTGGCCTTGTCCTTCGGCTGGTTCGCTCTGGCGACGGGGACGCAGCTCGCCGACCGCGAAGTCATCCGCCGCTTTCTCGCCGCCGACGAAGCGGGGCGCGCAGGCATGACAAGGCTGTTGACCGTCTCCATCAGCATCGCCACCACCAGCTGGTCGATGGTCTTCCTGATCCTGTGGGCGCTCGGCGGGCCCTACGGCATGGTCGCCGCGACCCTGACCTGCGCGGGTTCCATGCTGCACGTGGCGGTCGCCTGTTATCACTCGCCGCGCTTGTTCTGGCTGATCCTAAGCCCCTACATCGGCATGCTCGTCGGACCGATGGTGCTTGTGAGCATGGCGACGGGCGCACTGCCGCTCGCGATCGGCGCGGGGCTGTTGATGGCGACGTGCGGCTTCATCGCCAACTTCGTCGCGTCTTACACGCAACTCCGGAAAATGACCGAAAAGGTCCACGCCGCCCGAAAGGAAGCCGAAGAGCGTCGCATGGAAGCGGAGAAGGCCAATGCGGCGAAATCTGAATTCCTCGCCACCATGAGTCACGAACTGCGCACGCCGCTAAACGCGGTGATCGGCTATTCGGAAATCCTCGAGGAAGACCTCGCCGGCGAAGGCCGCGACACCGGCGCGCGGGACGCGCAGTGCATCCGCATCGCCGGGCGCCATCTGCTGACGTTGATTAACGACATTCTCGATCTTTCCAAGATCGAGGCAGGCCGCTTCGAAGTCTCCCTGCGCGAGACCGACGTCGCCCAGATCGTGCAGGATGTGGCGGCCACTCTCGAACCGGCCATGAAGGCCAACGGCAACCAGCTGAAAGTGTCGTGCGACCTCGACGGCGTCGTGATGACCGACGACGTGCTGGTAAAGCAGTGCCTGCTGAACCTCCTGTCCAATGCCAACAAGTTCACCAAAGACGGCCGCCTCGGACTCGCGGCGAAGCGCGAGGAAGATGTCGTACAGTTCGTCGTCGCAGACACGGGCATCGGCATGAGCGCCGAGCAGATGGCAGGCCTCTTCCAGCCGTTCGTGCAGGCTGACGCCTCGCTGACGCGCCGCTTCGGCGGAACGGGACTCGGCCTCGCGATCTCGCGGCGCCTCGCGCGCCTGCTCGGCGGCGACGTGACAGTGACGAGCGCCGAAGGTGTGGGCTCGACGTTCACGCTTACGATCTCGGTCGCGGCGGTGCAGGAGCGGGCGAAAGCGGCCTGACACCTCTCGTACGTCATTCGTCATCAGCGCTGTACTGTGTCTGGAATGACCGGGTTCAGTGGAGCCCCATCACGGACATGGATTCGGGCGCGCCTTGTGGATGTCATCCACACGCTTCTGGATCTCGTCGTTCCACGTCAAGTCGAACGCCGCCATGTCGGCCTCGAACTGCATGACCGTCGTAGCCCCGAAGATCGTCGACGTGGTCCATGGGCGCGTATCGACGAACTTGAGTGCGAGCGCTGTCGGCGTCACGCCCATCTCTGCGGCGAGATCGAGATAGGCGTTGATGGCCGCGTCCGCCCCAACGCCCTCGTAGCGGTTGAGCCGCTGGAACAACTTCTTGCGTGAGCCTTCCGGGACCGCGCCGTGGCGGTACTTGCCGGTCAGATAGCCCTGTCCCAGCGGCGAGTACGCCAGGAGGCCAACCTGTTCACGCAGGGCGATCTCGGCGAGACCGCCGGTCTCGAAGCTGCGGTTGACGAGATTGTACGCGTTCTGGATCGAGGCCATCCGCGGCAGCCCGCGTCGCTCGGACTCGGCGATGAAGCGCATCACGCCCCACGGGCTCTCGTTCGACACGCCGATATGGCGGATCCGGCCGGCTTTCACGTGCGCATCGAGGGATTCAAGGATCGTCTCGAACTTCTCCCATTCGCCCGTGTCGGCATAGTCACGATAAGTCTGAAATCCGAAGCCCGCATAGCCGCGATCTGGCCAGTGCAGCTGGTAGAGGTCGATGTAGTCGGTCTGCAGGCGCTTGAGGCTTGCCATGATCGCGTAATCGATCTGCTGGCGGGTCTGGCGCGTCATGCCGCCATCGAGCGGACCGTCATTGGCGGAGACCCCGCCCTGCCGGGTCCAGATCATCGGGCTGCGGCCGGCGATCTTCGTCGCGAGGACGACCTTGTCGCGATTGCCCCGCGCCTTGAACCATGCGCCGATGATTCGCTCGGTCTCGCCCTGCGTATCGGGTTTCGGCGGCACCGTGTACATTTCCGCCGTATCGAAGAAGTTGACGCCGCGATCGAGCGCCATGTCCATCTGCGCGTGGCCGAAAGCCTCGTCGTTCTGCTCGCCCCACATCATGGTGCCGAGGCACGCGGCGGAAACCTGAAGGCCCGTTCGGCCGAGTTCGCGATACTGCATGTCTGCTCCGGGAAGATATGGGCGATCTCCCTAGCGCAAAAAATAAGGGCGTGAAGCCCAGCTTCACGCCCTTATGTCTCTCGATCCTGTCCGGATCAGACCATCTGCGAGGCCTTGTCGACGACCGGCAGGGAAATCATCGCCACGAAGACGAACGAAACGGCGAGGCTGATAAGGCGGGTCATCGGCTTGAACTTGGACATTATCGTCTCCATTGCATTGCATGAGGGGGACATTCTTCGGGGTCAGGCCATCTGCGCGGCTTTGTCCAGCACCGGCATCGCCATCACCGCGTACACACAGAAGGAAAAGGCCACTGCCATCAGGCGGGTGAAGGGGGTGAACTTGGTCATCTGAGGTCTCCGTCTATTTGTCGGCCCGGCGCCATCGCCGTTTTGACATTGGTAGGTATAGACCCCTCGGCCCCGGGCCGCCGTGACGTGCGTCACGCGTCGAAAACCCCGGATTACCGCTGCGTCACGCCCAACCTCTCGACGAAGCCCGCTTTCCCGAACGCCCAAGTGGCGCTATGTCGTCGGCAAGCATCCCGGAGGAAAACCATGCGCGAGCACCTGAATTTTTACATCGACGGTCAGTGGGTCGCGCCGACCACGCCGCGCACGCACGAGGTCATCAACCCCGCCAGCGAAGAGCCGATCGCCAAGATCTCGCTGGGCTCGTCTGCAGATGTCGACAAGGCGGTCGCTGCGGCGCAGAAGGCGTTCGAGACGTTCCAGTTCGCCAGTCGCGAAGAGCGGATGGAGCTGCTCGGCAAGATAATCGGCGCCTACCAGAAACGCATGGGCGATATCGCCGAAGCGATTTCCTCCGAAATGGGCGCCCCGCTCTGGCTCGCGAAAGCAGCGCAAGCGCCCGCCGGCCTCGGCCACTTCGCCAACACCCTTGAAGTGCTGAAGAACTACCACTTCGAAGAAGTGCGCGGCACGACGGTCATCCGTCGCGAGCCCGTGGGCGTCTGCGGCTTCATCACGCCGTGGAACTGGCCAATAAACCAGATCGCCTGCAAGGTCGCTCCGGCCATCGCGGCGGGCTGCACGATGGTGCTGAAACCGTCGGAACTGTCTCCGCTCAACGCGATCATCTTCGCCGAGATAATGCATGACGCAGGCGTGCCGAAAGGCGTGTTCAACCTCGTCAACGGCGACGGCCCCGGCGTCGGCGAAGCGCTCGCCAAGCACCCCGGCATCGACATGATGAGCTTCACCGGCTCCACACGCGCGGGCGTGCTGGTGGCGAAAGCGGCGGCCGATACCGTCAAACGCGTGGCGCAGGAACTCGGCGGCAAGAGCGCCAACATCATTCTGGAAGACGCCGAACTCAGCTCCGCCGTCGCCGGCGGCATGGCGTCTATGACCGTCAACAGCGGCCAGTCCTGCAACGCGCCGTCGCGCATGTTCGTGCCGCGCAGCAAGCACGACCAGGCGGCGGAAATCGCCAAGGGCGTCGCGGAGTCGATCACCTTCGGCGTGGACGGCGACGGTCGCCCGATGGGTCCGCTCTCGAACGCCAACCAGTTCCAGAAGGTGCAGGCGCTGATCCAGAAGGGCATTGACGAAGGCGCGACGCTCGTGACCGGCGGCGTGGGCCGTCCGCCCGGCGTGAACCGCGGCTACTACGTTCGCCCGACCGTGTTTGCCAACGTCACCAACGATATGACCATCGCGCGCGAGGAAATCTTCGGGCCGGTGCTCTGCATCCTGCCCTACGACAACGAGGACGAAGCCGTCCGTCAGGCCAACGACACCGTGTACGGCCTCTCCGGCTACGTCTCCGGCGAACCGGCGCACGCCAAAGCGGTCGCCAACAAGCTGCGCACCGGCAACGTCCACCTCAACGGCGCGGGCGCCGACTTCAACGCCCCGTTCGGCGGCTACAAGCAGTCCGGCAACGGCCGCGAATGGGGCTCGTTCGGCTTCGAGGACTTCCTGGAAGTGAAGGCCGTGATGGGCGCGGCATAAGCATCGCCTGCCTGAACACTGGACTGCGTCCAAACCTGCGATTGCAGCGCAGTCCAGTGTCAGAACGTCTGAACGAACTGGCCGTAGAGGAAGGCGGCGTCACCCTTGCGCGGCGCATTTGGCGCTTCACTTGCGAAGCGGCCCTTCATAAGCAAGGACGCGCCGAACTCCATGCGGAGGCTGGCGGGGATTACCCAGTAGCGTATGCGTCCGTCTATCGCGTGTCCGATAAAGCGACCCGACTGCCCTGACGGATCGCTCACTCCCGCCACCGTCCAGGAATCGCGCGACGACGCCAGTCTCGCGGCCTTATAGGCGACGCGTCCGTCCAACCGAGATGTCGACGCGAACTCGATCCGGAAACCCGGAGCATCGATGTTCTCGGGCGACAACGGCCCATGAATGCCCGTGTTGCCGAGATCGGTCCGCCGCGCGCCGAAGAGTCGTTCGTAGCGGCCGAAGCTCCCATCCCCCGGCGCATCGTCGCCGCTGGCGTAGTCGTAGTCGAGCGATGCGCGGATACGCCAAGGATGATCAAACGTGTAGCCGACGTGCGCATGGAGGGTCCACGCGTCGACATCGAGATCACGCACATCCGCAGCTGCAGACGTCTGCCGGCGCGAGCCCGTTCGGTAGGCACCCTCCACGTCAAAGTCGATCATCGACATCGCCGGCTCACGGAACAGGCGCAACCCCGGTTGCAGGTAGTCACGATTGGGCGTCGCAACGGCGCCGGTATCTCGCTCCTTCAGACCGTAGAAAGCGATCTCGGCGCTCGTGTCTGGAAACGCGTCCCCGAAAACGTCGGCGCGACGGTATTGCAGGCCCCAGAATCTCCTGCCCCACTGTTCTTCATCACCTGATACGTCGTTGCGACCGATAGAGGCGCGATCTCCCGGCAGCCGGCCGACCGGCGATACATAGACAACGTGCCACTCATCGCCGCGTGCGTTGCGCGAATGCCAGTAGGCGCCAGTGTAGGCAAAGATGACGTTGGCGAACTCCACGCGCTCAATCACCCTGCGACTGCCGATGCTTACCGTCTGGCGGCCGAGCGTGAGCGACGCCTCCGGCTGTCCGAACGCTCCATCCAGATCGAGCTCCCCATAAAGCTGCAAGACATCTGCCGGATTGACGATGCTGGTGGTCAGCGGCGTCCCGGCGTCATCCAGATAAACGCGTGAGTCCTGCAGCTCGATCCCGAATTTAGCCCACCCGACGTCCGCCTCGACCGCAAGCAGCGTCTGCAACGCCAGCGCCTGATCGCCGCCTGAGCCACCCGCGCGAAACTGACCGTCGAGGGTCTCATACCGTGCGCGAAACTGGCCGCTCACGCTCAGCCAGCCCGGCGAGGAGATCGCTTCTTCCAGCCGCCACGGATCCTCCGCTCGGGCAGATTGCACCCACAGGATGGAGACAAGCACCGTCCAGAACGCTCGCGCGCGCCATCTGTCTTGTGAGGTGGGAATCCGCATAGTCATGATTGGAGAGCGCCGGTGCGTGTGAGCACCGCCCGCCACATAACCGTCGTGTGACACCTCGTCGAGAACTCAGCTCCCGAACACCTGCTCACGCGCACCATCGGTGACGATCATGCCGTGCTCCAGCCGGATGATGCGATCGCAGGCGCGCATGTGGCTCGGGCGATTGGTGACGAGCAGCACCGTGGCGACGCCGCGCAGACGCTCGAGTTGCGCGAGGAAAGCCTTGTCGCCGTCGCGATCAAGAAAGGCGCCGGGATCATCTAGCAAAAGGATCGGCGCGCGCTTGGCGTAGAGACCCGCGAGCATCAGCTTCACGCGCAGGCTCTCGTCAATCTGGCCCTGCCCGCCCCGCTTGAGGCGCGTGTCGATGCCCTGCGGCAAGGCTGGGTACGGCAGCGTAACGCCTGCCTCGCGCAACGCTATGTCGATCAGCGCGTCATCGGCGGCGGGCGCCAGCAGACGGACATTCTGCGCGACGGTTCCGTGGAACAGCGTGACGCGCTGTGGCGCATACGCCGCCGAAATGCGCAACGCGGCGCGATCGAGCCCGCGTAGATCTCGACCATCAAACGCAATCGAGCCGGATTCCGAGTGTTGTAGCCCAAGCAGCGTCATCAACAGCGTAGACTTGCCCGCCCCCGCCGGACCGCAGATCGCGACGATCTCGCCCGGCGCCACATCGAAACTCACGCCGCGCAGCGACGGCGCATCGGCGCTGTCATGACGCACCGCGAGACCGCGCACGCTGATGCGGCCCTCCAGACGGTGCGGCGACATGCGTGATTCACGCTCGACGACATGGGGGCGCGCGAGTTTTGCTGCCTGACGCCAGGTCTTTGCCGCATCGCCCACCGACGCGCGGGCGCGGAAGAGCGCCTCCACCGGCAAGATGGCGCGCCATACGAGCATCAGCGAGGCGACAACGCCTCCTATCGTCAGCGCCCCGGCCATGATCTGGCCCGCGCCAAGCCAGAGTGCGGCCACCACGGCGAGCGAGGTCACTGCATGCGAAGCTGCATCACATGCCGCATCCGCGATCGACTCGCGCCGACGGCGCAGCGCCGCTTCCACGGCGAGCGATCGCACGTGCGCCGCCCACGCATCCTGCATGCCGAGTTCGTCAAGCGTGTCGCGCTTCGTAGCGGATTCTGCAAGCGCCGAAGCAAGCTGCCGGCGCGCGCGACCGGAATGCTGCGCTGTCGTGGTCGCCCAGGGGCGCAGAAGGTGCGACGCTACAGCATGTCCAGCAAAGGCGGCCAAGGGCACGAACCCCAGCGGACCCGCATATACGAAGAGCACGCCGACGAAAATCAGCGTAAACGGCGCGTCCAGGACCGAGGCGACAAGCGGGCCAGTGAGCACACTACGCAGCCGGCGAAGGCTGCGGAACCGTTCCACCTGCGTGGCGACGCCGTCATTGCGCCCGCGCACGCCGTTGCGCAAAACCCTTTCGAACAGAGCTGCGGTGAAGCGCGCCGCGAGCCGTGCGCCCGCTTCCGCCGCGATCGCTGCACGCTCTCGACGCGCTGCGAGTTCATAGAGCAACGCAAGTGCGCCAGAAGCACACAGCGCCGCCAAAGTCAGATTTGCGCCGTCACGAACTACGAAATCAAAAACCGCGTACGTGATGACGGGTGTCGCGAGTGCAATCAGGTTGGCGAGGAGGGTGAGGCCGACAAGCGCAGCGATCGAGCTGCGCGTCACACGCACGGTAGCTGCCGCCCGCAAACGCTCTTCGCTTCGTGCCCGCAACCCCTCCGCTATTCGGGCAAGTCGCACATGCACGACGTTCGCGCCGCCTCGACGGGCATCCGGCGGCAGCGTCGCCACATCGCGCACGAAGCCGTCGGCCATCACATCACTCGCATCACGCCGCGCCCGCGCGGCAAGGTTCTGCAAAACCCGTCATTGGCGCGAGCCGGCGGCCATTGAGCGAAAAAGTCTGGTCGGCGAGTTCGAGATACGAAGGGCGACTTGTGGAAAGGACGATCGTCATCTTGCCCTTCAGCGCCGCGAGACCCGCGATCAGCATGCGGTCTGCCGCCGGATCGAGTTGCGACTGCGGTTCATCCAGCAAGAGCACACGCGGCGAAAGGGCTATGGCGCGCGCGATGGCGATACGATGCGCAAGGGAAGCGGACACCCCATCGGCGTCGCCCTGCCCCACCATGGTGTCGAGTTTGCGTGGCAAACGTTCGATTTCGGGCCTGAGACCGAGTACGTCGCAGGCGGCGAGCGCCGCCGCTTCCAAACCACCTTGGCCGAACATCGTCAGGTTTTCGAGAATGGTGCCCGTTACGAGTTCCGATTGCGGAGAAACGATTGCAACGGCCCCGGGGTGCGCTGCACGATAGGCCGCCATCGCAACGCCAGCGAAGCGCACGTACCCCTCCGCCGGAGTGTCCACACCGCCGATGGTTCGCAGTGCGGCGGACAGGCGCGCACCGTCGCGGCCTGCGAACGCGACCAAACTGCCGGCAGGCGCGTGGAAGACAAAACGCTCCGCACCGCCGATAATCTCCGCATCAACGTCAAGGTCCGCCGGCGCGGTCTCGGCGCGCAAGACACGTTCTTCCGGCGCTTCAGCGGGTGCTTCGACATCCGCGCCGAGCGCGACCGCCCGCTGCGCGGCCGCCGACAGACGCGCAACTGGACCGACAACACGCCCTGCCAGCAAAGCGCACGCGCACAGCACACCCACACTCATCTCGCCCTGCATGGCGATGATGCCGCCGAGTGCGGCCACGGCGAAAACAGTCGCCGCTTCGAGCATGGGTTCGATGTCCTCCGCACGGTCAGACGCGCGAAAACGCTTTTGCTCGAGATCGCGGCCACTGCCGAGCAGTTGTTCCATGCGCCGCGACATGAACGGCTCCATCGCTGCGCCCTTCAAGGCTGCGATGTTGGCTATGCACTCGGCAACGAAGTCGTCGCTGCGCGCGTCATGGGCGTCGCGCAGGCGCGCGGCCTCCGAGAGCGCGATGGACGAAGTGACGAAGAGCGCCACGACCACGCCAATGACCACAAGCGGCGCAAGCGCCAGGGCGCCCCCGAACCACGCCATGGCTGCCAGTGCGACGAGCACGAAGGGCATGTCGAGCATCGCCCGCCGGAGATGACCGGCCCGCAACTCCGCGCGCTCAGCCGCAGCTTCCAGCCGCGCCACGCGCGCAGGCGCGCCGTCCTCTCTGGAAACGTCCAGCGGCGCAGCCGCCAGTCGTGCGAGATGGACGCCCGCGCGAAGCGCTTCCCGATGGGTTTCAACTGTGTCGCCTAGCGTGGCGCGCGCGAAGCGCAATCCGCCTTCCATCACAACAAGCCCGACAACGGCGACCAGCACTACCGCCGCCTCCAAGCCTGTCCCGAAGGGCAGTATCTCGTCGAAAAGCCACATCGCAGAGAGCGGGACGACAAGCCCGAAGACACCCAGCACCATCGAAGCGCCCCACTCCCGCGCCGAAATCGGCGCGCCGAGACGCAGTACGATGGCGACGCGTTCGAAGCGCTGCCGCGTTGCCGAGCGCGCTAGGCCGTCAAAGACTTGCGCCACCCGGACCGTCAACGCGGTCTCGAGTGTCGACGCCGTGCGGATCAGGCGGTTGATCTCCTGACGCCAACGCAAGAACAGTCTCCCCAAGTCGAATATGCGACCAGGAGTATGCGCTTGCAGCGTTATCAAACATTGACCGCAATATTTACATATGGATAATGCGCCGTTTACAAATAACTACATAATAGTAAGTTCTTGGTTACTTTGACGTTTCATGCGCTGTTAGTGCAGCAGGTGTATGGAAGCCTGCTGAAAGGCAGGGACGCTGATGCAGCGCGTGCAGGTCCAGAACGCGGTGGATACCGACGTCCCCGCCCCGCGGGACGAAGGCGCCGCCACGGCCGCCGCCCTACGCCGTCTCGCGAAGCTGCGCGCCACCATCTATCGGGACTGGTCTGAGGGTCCTTCGAGTCTTGTGCCGCACGCCAACGTGGATGAGGCGGTTGCAAACCAGCCCGCACCCATTCGCGTGTATGAGCAGCACGCGCCGGATCTCGCCTTCACCTTCGATCTCGCATTCACGCTGGACGGGCCGAAGCCTCTCGATCTGCGTGGGCGTTTCGATTGCCATGATGACATGCCGCCCGTCCAGAACCTGTCGATTGGCGCAGGCGCCGGCGCGCCGGTCGCCTATCTGCTTGATCTTGTGCGCAATCTTCCCAAGGCGCCCGCGGTGCTGGTGCGCCCGACGCGGTCGGCTATCGCCGCGTTCGAAGACGATGAAGCCCCGGGTCTCGCCATCGACGCAATCGCTGGCGTCGCCGCCTGGACACCTGCCCGTCACGACAAACCGGCTGTCGTTGCGCGCGCCGCCGAACCCGCGAGCGCCGATGACGGATCGGAAGACGTCCTCGCGTTCGGCGCCTTTGGCTGGATCGACGTACCGAAGCTGGCAGCGCCTGGCGTCGAGACGCACACGCAAGCAACGACCGCAGACGATCCCCCTGACGAGCCATTGGCCGTTGGCGCCGTCGTCTCATGCCTTGAGTTCGATACCCCAGCACTCGTTGCGAAAACCCGCGCCGCGCCGCAGATTGTCGAAAGCGCCGCAGATTTGGACGAACTAGTCGCCTATGGCGCAGCCGCAAACGTCGCGCAGCTTCTCGATCTCGCCCCGCCACCACCGATCTTCACGCCGCCTCCCGTCGTGGACCTTGAGGTTGTCGCGCTTGATGATTTTCTCGCCGACGCGTGCGAGGCGCTCTATGTCGCCGCCTTCGATCCAACAGAGCTATATGCATGGGGCGCCTCGGAGCTTGCAGGCGGCAGCGATGTCGCCGCGCAACTCGCGGCCTGTGAATCCGCCCTGTGGAAGTTGCCGCGCACCATACCTTGCGGCGAAGCCTTTGCTTGCAACCCAAACCACGAGATCGCCGTGAAAATCACCCGCGCCCTCCGCGTTCGCGCAGACACGCTGCGCGCGCGCGCCTTCGCCGATCATGTGAACTTCGGCGCGTTGTGCGCGCTTCAAGCGCACACGCCGTGGTTTCCTTCGATCGAGGCGCCGCTAGAGCCGGGCGACGACACTGTGGACGCCGACACCCAGTTCGCGACCTGGGGTATGGACGATCTCGCGACCATCATCACGGCGCCCGATCGTTCCCTCCCGATCCTCAGCGAAGCCGAACTCGAGGATCTTCTGGCTACGCCTGCCTCAGGCGACTCGCACGAGCTTGAGGAAAACTGGCAGGAAAACCCGGTCTGGCAGGAAACCTTCTGGCATGATGTCGACGCCTATCTGCAGTCGGTTGAAAGCGATGCGTATCACGAGCACCCGGCGCAGCAGCACGCCAAGGCAGACAATGGAAGCGACTTCGAAGTTCGCGACGAGAACGTCGCGCCGATCGCCACGCATTTCTGGCTGCCAGGCGATGAACACGATCTCGCAATCACCGGCGAAGGCACAGACCTTTTCCTCATAGGCGGCGGCGATGCCGGCGTGGTTCTGATTGAAGATGGTGCGATCCACTCCATGCGCACGGGCCGCGGCACGCGAATGGGCGAAGTAGTCGTGTCGTGGTCGACCGACACGTGGTCCGATATCGACGCCATGACATGGACCCGGGTCGCAACCCTGTCCGGCGTTTCGCAGTTGCATGTAGAGCAAACAGCTTCCCATGACCGCATGGTTGTCGTTGCGGGAGATCTCTCAGGATCGGCGCTCATTGCGGCGCGGGTGCGGCTAGTCGAAGCCACCGAAGATGGTCCGCGCACGTTCCCTGTGCGTTGCATAGGCGGGCTGGACGCCGGCGATTGGTCGTTCACGGATGCGGGCGAGGCGAATTCTGACGAGAGCCGCTTTTTCGTCTGAGGACGCGGCAAAACTCACCCACGCGCGACAAGCCCTTCGGCGCAGTCTATACCCCCAGCCAAACCATGACCTCGGGGTGATCCCATGACTGAAAAGACTTGGCGCAAACGCAAGCTCGGCAACCGCGTGCTCAGTCCTGAAACGCTGATGATGGGCTACGGATACGATCCTATGCTGTCGGAAGGCTCGCTGAAGCCGCCGCAATTCTCCACATCGACATTCGTGTTCCGCTCCGCCGAGGACGGGAAAAATTTCTTCGCAACGATGCAAGGCCGTCGCAAGCTCGGCCCCGGCGAAGAACCTGGCCTTGTCTATTCGCGCTTCAACAATCCCAACCTCGAAGTGCTCGAGGATCGCCTCGCCATCTGGGACGAAGCGGAAGCATCGCTCGCGTTCGGCTCCGGCATGGCGGCGATCTCCACTTGCATGCTCGCCTATGTGCGCCCGGGCGACGTGATCCTGCAGTGCCAGCCGATCTACGGCGGCACGGAGACGCTGATACATTCCATCCTACCGGAATTCGGCGTGCAGCAGGTCGGTTTTGAGGTTGAAGGCGGCACCGAAGCAATGCATGCGGCGGCTGAGAAGGCGAAGGCGCTCGGGCGCGTCGCAGCGATCTTTTTGGAAACGCCCGGCAATCCGACGAGCGGCCTCGTCGATATCGCTGCGGCGCGGAAGGTCTCGGACTCCTTTGCAAAGGGCGATTTCCGCCCGCCCGTCATCGTCGACAACACAATGCTCGGGCCGATCTATTCAACGCCCCTCTCGCATGGCGCGGACATTGTCGTTACTTCGCTGACGAAGTATGTCGGCGGTCACTCCGATCTCATCGCTGGCGGAGCGTCAGGTTCGAAGCTTATGCTGCAACCTGTGCGGCGCATGCGCTCCACGATCGGCACCATGTGCGACCCGCACACGGCGTGGCTGCTCATGCGGTCGCTTGAGACGCTGAAGCTGCGCATGGAGGCCGGGGCGGCCGGCGCCAAGCAGATCGCGGCGTTCCTGCGCGATCACCCGAAGATCGACAATGTCTGGTTTCTCGACTTCTTACCGAAGGATCACGTCGACCTCGAAATTCACGGTCGCCAGAACAAGAGCGCGGGCTCGACGTTCTCGTTCGAGGTGAAGGGCGGCGAGAAGGAAGCGTTTGCGCTGCTTGATCACCTGCAGGTGATCAAGCTCGCCGTAAGCCTCGGCGGCACGGAGACGCTTGCCTCGCACCCTGCGTCCATGACCCATTCGGGCATGCCGGCGGATGAACTGAGGCGCTTCTCCATCACGCCGGCGCTGATCCGCATCTCGATCGGTGTGGAAAACCCAGACGATCTGATCGCGGACCTGGAGCAGGCGCTGCGGGCGGTCTGATTTCGACGGGGTCTGGTGCGCCCGCCGAGCCTGTGCAACCTTTTACCCAGCGCGCGTGAAAAGCGCGAAGGGCGGAAGCATGGCCGAACCTGAAGGGACGGATTGGGCGACATGGCGCGGGCGAACCGAGGCGACGCTCGACGCAGTCTCGCTATCGCCGCTCACAGCACTCGCCGCCACGTTTGATCGCGCCGCGCCGTCGGACACTCTGCCGCCGCTGTGGCACTGGCTCTATTTTCTCCCGATAGCGGCGATGTCGGAGGTCGGCCCCGACGGCCATCCAAAGCGCGGCAGTTTTCTGCCGCCGATTGCGCTGCCGAGGCGCATGTGGGCGGGCGGGCGCCTGACATTCCATGACGCGCCGCGCAAGAGTGAAGCGATCTCGCGGACATCGACCATTGTCGACGTGAGCGAAAAAGCCGGCAAGACTGGTGCGATGGCGTTCGTCACCGTGCGCCACGATATCTCGACGCCGCGCGGGCCCGCGATCACCGAGGAACAGGACATCGTCTTTCTGGACATGCCTAAGGTGTTTGCGCCGCCGACGCCGACGCACCTTCCCGACGCCCTCGACTTCGACACCGCGCGCGTCGTCGATCCAGTTTTGCTCTTCCGCTTTTCGGCGCTCACCTTCAACGGACACCGCATCCACTACGACCGCACCTATGCTCAAGACGTCGAGAAGTATCCCGGCCTCGTCGTGCATGGACCGCTTCAGGCGATGTTGCTTATGGAAGCGGCGACTGCGCGCGCGCAGAAGCGGCCGAAGTCGTTCGAGTTCCGCGCGGTGCGACCGCTCTTCGATTTCGAAACATTGCGCGTCTGCGGCAAGGTGCGCGATGACGGGGGTCTCGATCTCTTCACCGCCAACGCCGAAGGTCATGTGAGCATGAGAGGCGCGCTGCAATGGTGAACATCCTCTAAGGCATGCGCGTGATCGAAGGCTCGCCGTTCGTCGCAGCCCCACTCGCCGGCATGACAGCGGCGCAGATGGGCGCGGACGTGATCCGCCTCGATCGCGTGCGTGGCGGGCTCGACATAGATCGCTGGCCCGTGGCGAAGAATGGCCGAAGTCTTTTCTGGGCGGGCCTTAACAAGGGCAGGCGTTCTATCGCCGTGGACATGGCGACGCCGCGCGGCCAGGCAATCGTCACACGCCTCATCTGCGCGCCGGGGCCGGAAGCGGGCATATTCCTCACCAATCTTCGCGTGCGCGGATGGATGGACTACGAGTCGCTGAAGACGCACTGCGACGATATCATCATGATGAGCGTGATGGGCGATCGGCACGGCGGGCCGCAGGTGGATTACACCGTCAATCCTGCGGTGGGCTTTCCGAATGCGACCGGGCCAGAAGGCTCGACCGAGCCGGTGGGCCATGTCCTGCCCGCCTAGGACTGCATCACGGGACAGCAGGCCGCGCTCGGCATCATCGCCGCAGAGCGCCATCGTCGCCGCACAGGGCGCGGCCAACTCGTGGAAGTCGCGCTGAAGGATGTCGCGCTCGGCATGCTCGGCAATCTCGGCATCATCGGCGAGGTGACCGTTAACGGCTACGACCGTCCGAAGGTCGGCAATGCACTGTACGGCGCATACGCGCAGGATTTTCCGTGCGCAGATGGGCGGCGCGTGATGGTCGTGGCGCTAACGAACCGCCAATGGGAGAATTTGCGCGCTGCCACGCACACGCAAGCCGACATGGAGGCGCTGGCGCTGCGGCTTGGGCTCAATCTCGCGCTGGAAGGCGCGCGCTTGGAAGCGCGTCGCGAGATCACGGCCCTTCTCGCGCCCTGGTTTGCGGCGCGACACGTGGAGGACTTTGCATCCTCATTCACCGAACGCGGTGTCACGAGAAGCGAGTTCCGATCGTTTAAGCAGGCGGTCGATCTGGACCCGGACTGTTCGACAGACAACCCGATGTTTTCGCTGCTCGATCACCCCGGCATCGGCGCCTATCTGACGCCAGGCAATCCGATCGCGTTCAGCGATGTGGAACGTATGGCCCCCGCCCGCGCGCCGGCGCTCGGCGAGAACACCGACGAGATCCTGACGGAGATCGGCTACATCGACAGCGAGATCGCCAAGCTGCACGATGATCGCATCGTCGCGGGGCCCGCCGCCTAGCGGATCTCACTCATTGCGGAAGTGGGTGTCGAGAAAGGCGATCGTTTCGCGCCAGTCACGCGGACGTACGCCGTGACCGCCTGGCCGCATGAAAGTGGCGATGTCGCCTGAGAAGTCCGTGCGTGACGGCGACGTCTGCGCGAGTCCCGGGCGATCGAAGAGCGCATACACGGGCCCTGCCGCTTCCGCCGCAGCGTAAGCGCCGCCAGGGTCGGACCAGCGGTCCATGCGCGCGCCGCCGAGCAGGATCGGGCGCGGCGCGATGAGGGCGATCAGGAGATGCTGGTCGAGCGGCAAATCCTCTCGACGCACAACGCGTTCGGGCAGCGCGGGCGAAAACCAGTGCGGAAACTTCGTTGTTATTGCGTGGATTGATTCCCCGCGCGTCGTTTGAGACAGAGTGGCGCCGAAGGTGCCGGACTGGTTGGCGACGACCAGCGCAACGCGCTCATCGAACGCTGCGGCGAGCAGGGCGGCTTTGCCAAACCGCGAATGGCCCCAAAGTGCAATGCGACGGGAATCGAGGCGCTTGTCCGCCTGCACGGCGTCGATGGCGCGCGAATAGCCCCACGCCCACGCCGCCAGCGCCCCGGCTTTCGGCGCGCTTTCATCCATATCCGCCGACAGCGCTTCGAGGGTGGCTCGCGAGAGACGCGGATCGTCCTCGACGATCTCGCCGGGAAAGAACGTCATCACCGCGTAGCCCGCCTTCGCCAGCATGGCGAACGGCGGCGCGATGATGTCGGCGCCATGAAGCGTTTCCGCCGCCCATTGCTGGATCGGCGTGCGGCACCGAGCGGGCGACCATGCGGGCCGGTCCACCTCGCGATAGCGACCGGCGAGCGCGGCGCGATTGCCGCAGAAATTCGTTGCGACGACGACGGGTAGCGGTGCCTTGGAATTGCGTGGCGTGATCACCAGCGCGTGAAACCGGACCTGATCGTCCGCAAGCGGCACGTCGAGCGTCCATTCCTCTATGCGCGCCAAGCCTTTGAACGCGGCGTCATCGATCACGCGCCTGCTGGTGAGGATGGGCGCCACCGTCGCCGGCTGCGCGCCATAAACCATCAGCTCAAACGCCCCACGCAAGATCGGCGCGCGCCGCGAGAGCCACTCGTCTGCCGAAGTCACGGGCGCATCGTCGCCGAACGCACCTAGAACGTCTGGAAGCGGCGGGGGCGTCGCCGGGGCGCCTGGCGAAGCGCGCAGGCTGAACTGCACACCCCACAGGATGATCCCGAGGGCCACGAAAACATAGAGGATGCGCTTCAGTTCAGGGCGCAAGAACGTTGGTCCCTCTCGGATCGGCAAAGTCTGACAGGCCTACGCTGAACACCCCGCAACGGTTGCCTGCTATTTCGGCTTGCGCGGCCGAATCAGGCCTTCCTGCGCCACGCTGGCCACAAGCGTACCGTCCTGCAAATAGATCGCGCCGCGATTGAAGCCGCGCGCTCCGGAGGCCGACGGGCTGTCCTGGTCGTAAAGGTGCCATTCGTGCGCGCGCGACGGGCGGTGAAACCAGATGATGTGATCGAGGCTGGCCATCATCACGCCGGTCAACCATGAGACGCCGTGCGGCCGGGCGCAGGTGTCAAGCAGACTCATGTCGGTCGCGTAGGCGAGCATGCATTGGTTGATCGCGACGCCTTCGCCCACGTCCTCGGCGGTACGGAACCAGACCTGCTGGCGCGCCGGCATGACCTTCGGCCGGATCGGGTTATTGGGATCGACGCGGCGCAGTTCGATCGCACGGTCGCGGGTCATGGATTCCGCGAAGGCGGCGGGCATCTTGTCGGCGTAGGGCGCAAAGCGCTCGCGGTCTGTGGGGATCGTCATCGGCTCGGGCGCCGTCGGCAGCGGATCGGCATGCTCGAAGCCCTCCTCCTCCACCTGGAAGGACGCCGCGAGGTTGAAGATCTGCTCGCCGTGCTGGATCGCGATCACGCGCCGCGTGGTGAAGGAACGCCCGTCCCGCGAGCGCTCCACTTCGTAGAGCACCGGCGCCTTTGGATCGCCCGGCCGGATGAAATAGCTCTGCAGCGAATGGCAGGCGCGCCCCTCGACGGTGCGGTAGGCCGCCATCAACGCCTGCGCGATGACCTGGCCGCCATAGATGCGGTCGCGGTTCATCTCGTCCTGGGGCGTCTGCCCGCGAAAGAGGTTCACCTCTATGGGCTCAAGGGACAGCGTGTCGATCAGGGTCTGGATGGCGCTCATCGGGGTGGGTTAGGCGGTTGATCGCGTTGCGGCAAGATTGGGCATTTCGGCGCGAACACCTTTAGAACACCGCCGATGAGTCTCCCAATCGACCCCGCCGCAGAAGCGGCCCGCGCCGCCCTCGACGACCGCGAACCGGTGGTGTTCCTCACCGGACGCGCCGGCACGGGCAAGAGCCACTTCATCCGCGCGCTTCTGAAGGAAGACCAACATCGCCCGCAGGTCGTGCTGGCGCCCACGGGTCTCGCGGCGATGAACATCGGCGGCCAGACCGTGCATTCCTTCTTCGGCCTGCCGCCGCGCCTGCTGCTGGGGTTCAAGGAAAAGCCGAACTGGTTCTTCACGCAGAACGTGCGGCGGCTCTCGCGCATCGTCGTCGATGAAATCTCCATGCTACGCGCCGACACGCTCGACGCCATGGACAGCCACCTCCGCGCAGCGCGCAAAAGCGTGAAGCCGTTCGGCGGCGTGCAGATGCTGCTGGTGGGGGACTTCTATCAGCTCCCGCCAGTGGTGCGCGGCGACGAGGGGCGGATGATGGAGGAAGCGGGCTACGGCTCGCCCTTCGCATTCTCCGCGCATGTGCTGCGCGATGCGCCGGTATCGGCCTACGAACTCACGGAGATGCGCCGCCAGACGGACGCACATTTCATCTCCCTGCTGCAGTCGATTCGCGACAACAACAATGTGCGCGCGGCGGTCGATGAGTTGAACGCCGCGTGCTGCGATGCCCCGCCCCTGCCCGTGCGCCCGGTGCTGCTGTGCGCGACCAATGCCGTCGCCGACGCCTACAATCTGCGCGGCCTGCAAAGTCTGCCCGGTGATCCGAGAGTATTCGAGGGCGGCTTCAAGGGCGAGCTGCCGAAGAGTGGCATCCCGAACGACCGCCTGCCGGCGCCGATGACGCTGGCGCTGAAACGCGGGGCGCGCGTGATCTTCACGCAGAACGATCCCGCCGGGCGCTGGGTGAACGGCACGCTGGGCGCGGTGATCGAGATTTCCGACGACGTCGTGCGCGTGCAGATCGACGGCGGCGACGAGGTCGACGCGCCCCGCTCCACCTGGCCGCAGACGCGCTGGCAGTGGGATGAAAAAGCCCAGGAAATGAACATGAAGGAGGAATGGCGCTACGTCCAATTTCCTCTTGCCGCAGCATGGGCCATCACTATCCACAAGGCGCAGGGGATGACGCTCGACGCCGTTGAAGTGGATCTCGGACGCGGCGCCTTCGCGGCGGGGCAGACCTATGTGGCGCTGTCGCGCGCGCGGAGCATGGCCGGCTTGCGGCTGACGCGGCCGCTGCAGGTGCGCGATGTGCAGGTGGACGAGGCGATTGGTGAAGGGCTGGCGCGCTGGGTGGGGTGAGGCGGCCTTCGCGCCGAACGCGACGAGACTTGAAGGGCACAAACGTGTCGCTCGATGCAGAAGGCTTTCTGTCACCGAACGCGCTGAAATATGGAGACCGCTATCGAACCGAACATCCCAACGCGTTCGAATTGGCGCATCGCTCGAACAAGACGTTTCAAAAAATCCATTCCGGTTTTGTGATCTAAAGCGATGACCCGAATGCGCGCCACAAGCTGCTGGTGTGCATGCTGCTCACGAGAGCTTTGTCCAACTTCCAGGGTGTGATTGCTCTATTGGGACGAGGCATGGTGGTACAGTCCCGAATTCTGCTCAGAGCGTGCTTTGAAAACGCTGCATATCTAGGCGCTGCAGCAAAATCAGGAGAGCCATTCGTTGATCGAATGATCTCAGGACAAACCAGTGCTCGCCGCAAGCATGCGAATTGGGTGACGCGGTCAAAGGCGCGGGAGTCGTTTGTGAATCCGGCTTCTCGAGAAGCATTCGAGCGTGTCTGCGTCGAAACAACAGACGAGATGCGGAATGATTTTCGATCCAAGATGCGGTAGGAACCGCCGGTATCAAAGGGCTTTATCTGCTTTATCGAGAACTTTCACCGGATTCGGGTCATCCAACTATCAGAAGCTTTGAAAGGTACTTCTCCGAAAAGGCCATTGACGGGCGGCGCGACCTGCGCTGGGGACCTGTGGCCGGAAAGGGAGAGGTGGCGGAAATTCTGCTGCACGCAGTCTGCTTCATCCTTATCTCGGCTGTGTCTGTAAAAGAGAGCTTTGAACTGCACGCACACGATACCTCCCTTGAAGCTCACTATTAATAGCTAAAAGTCACTTATGTCAGTGCAAAAGCGTTGACTACGCTGGGCTCTGACCCCTCCTTACAATCTTCAGCAGCTGCCCGCGCGGGATGAACCTCACAAGTTGCATCTGCATCGCGTTTCCGCCGCCCGTCACTTTCACGCGCTGGTTTCGCCGCCACGCGTCGTAGACCATCTTCGCGACGGGTGTGGACTCCATCACTTTCGAGCGCGCGCCGCGCCGCGTCTTGCCGGCGCCGGCGCGCTCGCGGAACTTCGAGACAGTGGGACCGGGGCAGAGGCAGCTCACATGCACGCCCGTGCCGCGCGCTTCTTCCCGGAGCGCTTCGGAGAAACTCATCACGAACGCGTTCGACTCATAATGCACCGCGATCAGCGGTCCCGGCTGGAACGCCGCCGTCGACGCCACGTTGATCACGCCGCCGCGCGTTTGCTCCAGCATGCCCTTCCAGTAGATGTGCGTCAGCTCCACCAGCGCGCGCACATTGAGATCGATCTGGCCCGTCTTCGTGTCGATCGGCGCGTCCGCGAACGCCGCCGCATGACCGAAGCCCGCATTGTTCACAAGCACGTCAACGGAAAGGACTTTCGCTGCGACCTCGGCCGCGAGCTTCGCGCCGCCGCCGCGCCCCTGCAGATCCACCGAAACCGGCGTCGCCATCACGCCGTAGGTCGAAGCCAGCCGCTGCACGACCTCGCCGAGCGGCCCCGCCTAACGCGCCGCGAGAATGAGATTGCGGCCGTTCTTCGCGAAGCACTCCGCGAGATCGACCTCGATCCCCGCCGAAGCCCCCCGCCGAAGCCCCGCCGAAGCCCCGTCACCAGCGCCGTCGCCAGCGCCCTCTGCCCCGCACCGCGTTTCGCCTTCGCCATCGCCATCTGCCTAGTTTCGATTGCATCCGAGCCTACATACTTGCGTCGACGGCACCTCCCCCGACTGGCTGCCCCGACTGGCTGCCCCGACTGGCGGCAGGACCGTTTGTCTTCCCCGCCCATCTCCGCTATCGCCGCGCCATGAGGTCTTCCCCCTCCCTGCTAGACCGCATCGCACACGCGTTCGGCAAGTCCGCCCGGCGCGCGCGGTACCGCAAGCTAAAGGCCGAGCTCGCGAACACCGACAAGCAGAAGGTCTTCGAGGAAATCTACGAGCACAATCTGTGGAGCGACGTGGAGAGCCGTTCGGGCGCGGGCTCGACCATGGCCTACACGGCGAACATCCGCGCCTCCCTGGAAAAGCTGCTGGCGGCGCGAAACATCGAGGTCTTCCTCGATGCGCCGTGCGGGGACTTCCACTGGATGCAGGCGGTGAAGACGCCGCCGGGCATGCGGTATATCGGCGGCGACATCGTGCCGGCTCTGGTGGCGGCGACGAAGGCGAAACATGGCGATGAAACGCATGCCTTCATCCAGTTCGACATCACGCACGGGCCGCTGCCGAAAGCGGACCTCTGGATGTGCCGTGACTGCTTCTTCCACCTCAGCTACGGCGACATCACACGCGCGCTGCAGCAGTTCGTGAGGTCCGAGATTCCGCTTCTGCTGGTCACCAGCCATATCGATCCGAAAGACGGCAAGTTCGCCAACCGCGACATCAACACAGGCGACGCCCGACCGATCGACCTGCTCGCCGCGCCCTTCGACTTCCCCATCCCCATCGAGCGTTTCGAAGACTGGGTGCCGCCCTTCGCGCCGCGCGAAATGGGCCTGTGGACCCGCGAACAGCTCGCGCCCGTGGCGGAGAGACTGGCGAAGACGCTCCTCGCCTGAGAATCACGTAAAGTGGCGCGATGAGCCTAAAGATCAAAGTCCGTCGCCTGCCGCACAATGGGGACCTGCCGCTTCCCGCCTACGAGACCGCGCAGTCCGCCGGCATGGACCTCCGCGCCGCGGTCGCCCAGGACGCGCATGTGACGCTGCAACCAGGCGCACGCGCACTGATCCCTACGGGACTGGCGATCGCTTTGCCGCCGGGATTTGAAGCGCAAGTGCGTCCGCGTTCCGGGCTCGCGCTCAAGCACGGCATTACCTGCCTCAACTCTCCGGGCACTGTGGACGCCGACTATCGCGGCGAACTGGCGGTGATCCTCGTCAATCTCGGGCAAGAGCCGTTCATCATCAAGCGCGGCGAACGCATCGCGCAGATGGTGATCGCACCGGTGACTCAGGGCTCGTTCGTGGAAGTTGAACTCCTCGACGAAACCGCGCGCGGCGCGGGCGGCTTCGGCTCGACGGGAAAAAGCTGATCAGAGCGCCAACCGGTGGAAAAAGCTTGCAACCAGCGCCGCGCCAAAGGGCACGGACAAGAGAAGCGCTTGCAGCGCCAAGTTCAGCGCGGTCGCAAACCATCGCGCAAACCCCAGCGCGAGAAAGACTACCACGCTCGCAAAGCCGCCTGCGAGCGGCAACAATTGCGCACCGACGTCCGTCAGGAACATCCCGACCGTCGCCGCCGACGCGGTCATGTGCATCACGATCACAAGCGCCGCGGAACCCCAGTGAAGCTCTTTCCATCCCGCACGCGCCAACAGCGCCGCACCGACCACCGAAGCAGATGTGATTAGCGGGACGAGGACTGGATGCAACGCAGCAGCGGTCATCGCCCCGACGAAGCCTGCGCCGGCCCCGACCGACGCGTACCCCTGGAGGAGCGCGAGACGGTCCTGAACCTTGACCGCTCCATCAAGCACCGCCGCGTCGCTGAAACGATTGGGGGCCACCTCGATGCGGATCGGCGGCAAATATTCGTGAGGCGTCAGAAGTTCGCCGTCAAACGCCATGTCCGTAGTCCCTCAGCGGCATCAGGCCGTAGCCCGCCGAATGGCGGAACGCAGACATCGGAAATAGGTTTCCTGGCCCGGCGCCGCGATCTCGTTCGATCGTGTTAAACGCCTCGCCAGCCAGAGCCTTCGAGGGACCCCATGCGCCGTGTCTTGATCGTCGTCGTTGTTCTGCTTGCCGCCCTCGTGGCGGGGATCGTCGCCTTCTTCGTGTTCTTCCCGAAGGACATGGCGATCGCCGAGATGAAAAAGCAGGTCCAGGTATCGACCGGGCGGACGCTGGAGATCGGCGGCCCGGTGGATCTTACCATCTGGCCCACGCTCGGCATTTCGGCTTCCGAGGTGACGCTCGCCAATCCTGCGGGGATCGAAGGCGCGCCGTTCTTGGCCTCCAGACAGATCATCTTCGCGGTCGCGCCCCTGCCGCTGCTCCTGGGCGACATAGAAGTCCACAGTCTCGTACTGAACTCACCCGCATTCACGCTGATCGCCCAAAAAGATGGCGAGACCAACTGGACGTTTCCGGAACAGCCGGTGGCGGCTGGTGAACCGCAGAATCTGAAGTCACTCAGCATCGAAGACATGCGCATCATCGACGGCGCGCTGACCTTCATCGGCGTCGACGGCGTCCCGCTTGAGGCGTCCGATATAGACGCAGTGGTGGCGCTCACGTCGCTGGAGGCGCCCGCACACATCCACGGATCGTGCACCTATCGGGGCCAGCAGCTCAACATCGGCGTCACGGTCGCCAATCCACGTGCGACGCTGGACAAGGGTTCGACGCCCGTCCGTATCACGCTCAACGCACCCGACGTCAAAGGCACGCTCGACGGCGTCATGGATACCGCGACGGGCGCGGTCAGCGGCAAGCTGGAAACAAGCGGCGGCAGCGTACGCGGGCTTCTGGCGTGGCTTGGTTCGCCGTCGCCGCCGGGGCCAGGCTTCGGCGGCTTCGACGTGAAGTCCGACCTCACAGTGCTCGGACCGCGCTACACGTTTAGCAAGGGCGCCTACAAGGTCGACGCCACGACCGCGACGGGCGATCTCACTGTGACCGTCGCCGACGATGGCCGTCTCGCCGTCGCCGGCGGGCTCGTGATCCCGACGCTCGACGCCAACCTCTACACCTCCGCCCCGCCCGCCGCCGCAGCGGGCGCGACCGGCGGCGTGAACACGGCGGCCGCATGGGATGCCGCGCCGATGGATCTTGCGGGTCTCCGCGCCATGGATGTGGATCTCTCACTTTCCGTGAGCGACCTCCGCTTCCAGAAGATACAGTTTACCGGCGCGCAGCTCGCGCTGCGTCTCGCCAACGGCATTGCGGATGCGCGGCTACAGCGCGTGTCGCTCTACGGCGGATCGGGCACCGCGCAGATCGTCGTCGACGCCAGCGGAACGGCGGTGAAGCTGCAAAGCCAGATCGATGTTTCCAACATCGAGGCGTTGCCGCTACTCACGGCGGCGATTGGCTTCGACAAGATCGAGGGCAATGGCCGGCTGAAAGCGACGCTCGCCGGGCAGGGCCGTTCGCAGGCGGAGATCATGCGGACGCTCGCCGGCACGGCGTCGTTGGCATTCAACGACGGTGCGTGGCGCGGTGTGAACCTCGCACAGATCGCGCGCACCGTGCAGGGCGCTCGTTCAGGCGCGGAAGTCGGCTCTGCTGCGAAGACGGACTTCGCCGAACTCGCGGCGAGTTTCGCCGTGCAGAACGGCGCGGCGGTCACCAACGATCTACGCCTGCTCAACCCATTCGTGCGCCTCGACGGCGCGGGGATGATCGATATCGGCGCGCAGACCATCAACATGAGGCTCAGCCCGCGCGCCGTGCGCTCCATCGAAGGTCAGGGCGGGGCAGCGACCGCACAGGGCATCGGTGTGCCATTCAAGGTCTCGGGACCGTGGTCGAAGCCAGCGTTCGCGCCCGATCTCGGCAATCTCGTGCAGAACGAGGTGCGGCGCGCGCTGGAGCGGAACAATCTGGGCGCTATCGGGACCCTGATCAGCGGCCAGCAGAAGGCGGCGACGCCGGCGTCGGAAGACCCCGCCGCGACGCCTGCTCCGATCAATCCGCTTGAGTTGCTGCGCAGGAAGAAATGACGACCGCTGCGATGCGATAGCGCCCCTGAACCCAGCGTTCAGCCGCAGGCGTTTCACTGGGGGGCCTTCCGGCCTATCTTGCGTACACAAGACACCAAGGAGTTCCCATGTCCACGAGGGGCGACCGCCAGATCGGCCACGGGCTGATCTACGACAACATCACCGAGACGATCGGCAACACGCCCCTCGTTCGGCTCAACAAGCTGGCGAAGGTCCACGGCGTGAATGCCGAGATCATCGGCAAGCTCGAATTCTTCAACCCGATCGCGTCCGTGAAGGATCGCATCGGCGTATCGCTGATCGAGGACCTCGAAGCGCAAGGCAAGGTCGGCCCCGGCGCGGTGCTGATCGAGCCGACAAGCGGCAACACCGGGATCGCGCTTGCTTTCGTGGCCGCGCAACGCGGCTATCGCCTCATCCTGGTGATGCCGGAGACGATGTCGATCGAGCGCCGCAAGATGCTGGCGTTGCTTGGCGCAGAGCTCGTGCTGACACCAGGCCCTGATGGCATGCGCGGCGCCATCGCCAAGGCCAACGATCTGCTCGGGTCCACGCCCAACTCAGTCATGCCGCAACAGTTCGCCAACCCCGCCAATCCTGCCATCCACAAGCGCACGACGGCGGAAGAAATCTGGACCGACACGGGCGGCAAGCTCGACTTCTTCGTTTCCGGGGTCGGAACGGGCGGAACGATCACGGGCGTCGGCCAGGTGCTGAAGCCGCGCCTATCGAGCCTGAAGGTGATTGCAGTCGAGCCGGAAGCGTCTCCCGTCCTCTCTGGCGGCGCAGCCGGTCCGCACAGAATCCAGGGCATAGGCGCCGGCTTCGTGCCAGACATCCTCGACCGCAGCGTAATCGACGAAGTTATCCAGGTGACCAACGACGAAAGCTTTGCACTTTCGCAGGAAGTCGCGCGCCTCGAAGGGGTGCCGGGCGGTATCTCAACCGGGGCTGCGCTCTCTGCGGCGCTCAAGATCGGCAAGCGCCCGGAGAACGCGGGCAAGCGCATCGTCGCGATCATCCCGAGCTTTGCGGAACGCTATCTGTCGACGGCGTTGTTTGACGGGCTGTGAGGCAGGCCGCCCTCACCCCCGACGATCTCGAACGCTTCTCGCGTCACATCCTGCTGAAGGAAATCGGCGGGCCGGGGCAGCAGCGCTTGAAGGCGGCGCATGTGGCGATCGTCGGCCTCGGCGGTCTCGGCGCGCCCGCGGCGCTATATCTTGTGGCGGCGGGCGTGGGGAAGCTCACGCTGATCGACGATGACGGCGTTTCGCTGTCGAACCTGCAGCGACAGATACTTTATCGCACCGACGAGGTCGGACAGCTAAAAGCGTTTGTTGGTCGAGACGCCCTTTCCGCGCTCAACCCCGCCGTAAAGATCAAGCCCGTCGCTGTCGAACTGAACCAGATCAAGGCGGAGCGCATGCTTATCGGGGCCGACGTCGTCGTTGACGGCGCCGACGATTTCGACACGCGCTTTGCGGTAAACGTTGCATGTCACGCGCTCGGCATTCCGCTGGTGTCCGGCGCCGTGGGACGATGGGACGGGCAGGTAGGCGTCTTCGCCTCCGGGACGACGAGAGATGCCCCACACGATGAACGCCTGCCCTGCTATCGCTGCTTCGTGCCGGAAGCGCCGCCGCAAGCACCGAACTGCTCGGAAGTCGGCGTCGTCGGCGCGCTGACGGGCGTCATCGGCTCGATGATGGCGCTGGAAGCGATCAAAGTCATCACACGCGCCGGCGAGACGCTCGCGGGCCGCGTCTTTCTCTTCGACGGACTGAAGGCCGATGCACGCACGGTGCGCCTCAAGCCCGATCCCGCCTGCCCGGTGTGCGCAGAATGAGCATGGAGCCGATCTGGCGCGAGGCGCTGCTGCGCGCGGTGGAGAAGGATTACGAGACACGCGCGCAGCTCGTGCGCGAAGGCAAGCTGTTCAACGGTTACAACCCCGAAATGGAAGCCGTGCATCTGGAGAACGCAGCGCTCCTCGAGCGCGTGTTCGACGCCATCGGCTGGCCCAATCGCGGACGCCTGCAGGACGACGGCGCGGCTGCGGCGTTCCTCATCCTGCAGCATGCCGTCAGCCGGCCCGACGTGCAGCGGCGCGGTCTCGCGCTCATGCTCGACGCCATTCCGCGCGGCGACGCCAACATGATGGATGCGGCGTATCTCTCTGACCGCATCGCCGTGTTCGAAGGCCGCCCGCAGCTCTACGGCACCCAGTTCGACTGGTTCGACGGCGCGCTGTCGCCCGCCCCAATCGCCGATCACGAAGACATTGAAGTGCGCCGCGCGGCCGTCGGCCTGCCGCCCCTGGCGGACGTCACTTCGATGTTGCGGAAAAGAGCGGTTGAGGAAGGCGACAGTCCCCCGGCAGACCTCGAAACGCGCAAGGCGGCCTTCGAGGACTGGGCCCGGAAAGTCGGCTGGCGCTAGAGCATCCGACCAAACGCGATCGCTGTGGCGATCGAATGGTCGGAGATGGATGCTCTAAACATATGATTCAAGCAACTTTATCCGATTTGGGGGTTGCGGCTGCAATTCCGAAGATGGGATGTTGCTCTAGGCCATTGTCCTCATTCCTGCTCTATAGGCGGCAAAAAGCGGAGGAGAAGATGCGGAAGGTAGTGCTGGGCCTGCTGGTCCTGATCGTCGGCGCCGCGGTCGCCGGCTATTTCTCTCTGCGACGCGCCGACATTCCCTACGCGACACTCGACAGGATCTACGCCAGCCCTGCGTCGAAGTTCATCGACATGGGCGGCGGCGTGGAGGCGCATTGGCGCGACGAGGGCAATCCCAACGCCCGCCCCATCCTGCTGATTCACGGCTTCTCCGCATCGCTGCACACTTGGGAGCCGTGGGTGCGCGAACTCGGCGGCGAATACCGCATGATCAGCGTCGATCTCCCCGGCCACGGCCTCACGCGCACGCCGGCCGGCTACAAACCGACCATTGAAGGTTACGCCGATTTCGTCGATGCGTTCATGGAGAAGACTAGCCTGGACAAAGCGATCGTCGTCGGTTCCTCCATGGGCGGCAACACGGCGTGGATGATGGCGCTGCGCCATCCCGATCGCGTAGATTCACTCGTGCTCGTCGGCGCTTCCGGCTGGCGCGAGGAAAGCAACGAAGGATCGCAGGAGGAGCCGCTTGTCTTCAAGCTGCTGCGCACGCCGGTGGTCGGCCCCCTGCTGATGAACCTAGATAATTCACGCCTTGTCCGGGGCGGCCTGGAAGCGTCTTTCGTCGACAAGTCGCTCGTGGATGACGCGATGGTGAAGCGCTATGTGGACATGGCGCGCGCGCCGAACCACCGCCCTGTGCTGCTTGCGATAACGGTTAGCCGCGATGAACGCGCCATAGCAACAAGAGAATCGCTGGCGAAAATCGCTACGCCCACATTCATTCTGCACGGCGACCAAGACAATCTCGTTCCCGTGGCCGGAGCCACGCTATTCCGCGACGCCATTCCGGGAGCACAGGCGGTGATCTACGAGAACATTGGCCACATCCCGCAGGAGGAGATCCCGGCACGCAGCGCACAGGATTTGCGGACATTTCTCAAGCGGATCGCGCCCGAGGCGATTGCCGGCGCGCCGCTTGCTGCATCCGTACCGGACGCCGAGTAGGCGCGCGCTAGAGTATCCGACCCAACGCGATCGCTGTGGCGATCGAATGGTCGAATAAGTATGCTCTACACATATGATTCTAGAGCAACTTTATCCGATCTCGGAATTGCGGCTGCACTTCCGAAAGATCGGATGTTGCTAGTTGTTCGCGCACGCCGCGCGCACGATTTTCCAGTCTGCATCCGAGAGCGCCACGGCGGTGGCGGTCGTCGCCTGGGCTTTCGCGCGCGCGATGCGGCTGTTGAGATCGGGGTGGGATTTCAGCCACTCCGGCACGCGCAATTCTTCCAGTACTGATGGCTTGCCGGATGCCTCCTCTTCAGCGTCTTCGGCATCAACGAAGGCCCGCAACCGCTCAAACGCCCGCGCGAGTGCAGCGGGATCGAGCCCGGCGCCGCGCAGCATTGCGATGGCGGTCACGTCGGCGCGCGCTTCCTGTCGACGCGTGTAGCTCAGTTCGGTGACCTGACCACCCAGCAGGATCGCCTGCTGCGCAAGGCCTGAACCTCCAGTAATCAACTCAAGAAGGATCCCGAGCCCGGCATTGCGATAAAGTGCGACCATCCCGTCGCGCGCCTTCACGTGGCCGAGTTCGTGCGCGAGCACGGCTGCGAGCTCGTCGGGGCTCTCGAGCGTGGTCAACAATCCGCTTGTGATCATCACCTGCCCGCCCGCGAGCGCGAGCGCATTGGGCGAAGCCTGATGGACGAAGCGCAACTTGATCGGGAAGCCTGGATCGTCTGCCTGCACAAGCGCAGCCACCACCGGCGCAATCGCCGCATCCGCAGCGGCGGTGTTCTTGCAAGGCCGCATGAAGACGTTGACCTGGCGCGCAATGTTCTCGCCGAGCTGTTGCTCCACGTGTCGAGGCGTCGCACGGGCGAGCGGCTCGGCGGCCATTGGAATGCCGACAAAAACGATCAACCCGAGCGCCATGCTCAGCGCCACGAGCCCGCCGATCAAGCCCCATGCGCGCAGCGCGTCGCGACCAGGATCGAGCACGCGGGCGGCGCGCAAAGCTGCCTCCGCCTCCTTTGAACGGTCAACGACAAGGCGCGCGTCGCCATTGGCGAGTCGCCAAACATTGGCATCGGTGAAGAGGAGCGTGATGTCCTGCAGCCGCCAGAAGCCATCAAGGCCGTCGCCCTTTATCTCCAGACCGTCCGCCGAGACGGCCACGACGACGACATGCTCCGCCGCCGTTACGCCGTCATGGAATCGAGCACGGAATGCCGCCACGCGTCAGACCCCGCCGGAAAGGTCGAAAGCGTCCGCCATGCCTTCGCCCGACCTCGGCCCCCGCGACGCCGCCTGGTGGATGCGCGCAAGATCGAGGGCGCCGTCCACGTCGATGGTACGGCAGATCCGCCGCCACACGCGCATCTGCGCAGCGAGCGAGCCGATACCAAGCGTAAAGATGATCAGCAGCGTGTTGGTGATGGCCAGTTCCATGAGGTCCCAGGTCTTGAACCGGGACGAAAGCTGCACATCGCCCAGCGAGATCGACCTTGTGATCTGGCGGATCATCACCGCCTCGTGCCAGGCGACAAACAGAACCAGCAGCAGAAC